>Ga0187812_1000046_pt1 | contig 44782 bp, 54 predicted proteins | sample NC_S_2_FD_130582 | JGI IMG/M metagenome (GOLD analysis project Ga0187812, IMG submission 130582) | Wetland sediment microbial communities from Neuse River Estuary, North Carolina, USA - ASW-S_2 | ecosystem: Environmental > Aquatic > Freshwater > Wetlands > Sediment | place: USA: North Carolina...
CGGCGGCGGCGCCTGCACGACGGGCGTGGCATTGACCGGGATGGCTTCGAGCAGCTGACGATGCGCGGGCAGGACCGGCGCCTGCCACTGAGCGGCCTGGACGGTCGCGTCGAGCTCCCGCAGCTGCCCGGCTGCGACCTGCAAACGCTGCCATGCCGCGGCGGTCTCGGCGCCGGCGGCCCGGTCCAGCGGCAGCCCGGCCAACTGCCCGCCGATCGCCCGGGCGTGATCGGCCAGCCCGGCCAGCAACGCCCGGCTCACCGGCGCAGAGCTGATCACCGGTGCCCAGTCCGAGTACCCGGCGCTCGACCTGGAGCCGACGACTCTGAGCAACTACCGGTATCAGATCGAGGTGCATATCCTGCCCGCGTTCGGAAACCGTGCTCTGGCCACCATCACGGCAGAGGAGGTCAGCGCCTGGGAGAGGCAGATCGCGGCCAGCGGATATTCCCTGCGGACGGCCCGCGACGCGCGATCCACCTTGGCCACGGTCCTCGGCGACGCCATCCCCCGTTATATCCAGGCCAACCCGGCTCAGCGGCGACGGGGAAAGGGCCGCAAGGGGCAGCGGCGTATCCAGCGTATTGAGCAGGCGGGCAAGGCGTGGGCGACGCCCCTGCAGGCGCTGCTGGTAGCCGAGAGATGCGCCGCCCTGTCGGGCCACGACACGGACTTCGTGATGATCGTCACTGTGGCCTACACCGGTATGCGCTGGAGCGAGGTCATCGGCCTAGCCCCCGAGTGCGTGCACCACGATCGTGTGGACATCAGCTGGAAACTATACGAGTTGAACGGCCGTTTCTACCGCGGGCGGCCGAAGGACGGCTCGATCCGGCCAGCTGACCTGCCGCCGTTCCTGGCGCAGATGCTCGCCCACCAAGTGGGCGCTGGCATCGCCCACAAGTGCACCTGCCTGAACACCGAAAAACCGTGGTGCCCCGGCGGCCATTACGTATTCCTCGGCCCGGGCCAAGGCCACTTCCGCAGGTCCAACTACAGTGAACGGTTCTTCCGGCCTGCCGCCGACGGCTCGTATCCAGCCCGCGGTCCACGGCCCGCCATGCCGGTCCTGATCGACACTGAGGCCTCGTTCCCGGGCCGGCCGGTGCCCCCATGGCCGCTAGCGGTGCCCGGCCAGGCATTCCAGCCACCCGCAGGCCGCGGTGTCATCCGTCTCGTCAGCGCCGCGGAGACCGGCCGGTGCGCCATCTGCGGCCGCGCCTGGCCGCGGCGGTTGGATGGCAGCATCATTGCCCACAAGGCCGGAGCTGAGCGCTGCGCGGGATCAGGAGAGGTGCCGGCCCAAGATCTCGCGCTGGCGTCGTGGCTGTCGGTACTGACCGGCCTGACTCCGCACGGCCTGCGCCACGGTCACCAGACCAGGATGGACGAGGACCGCATCGCCGACGTCCTCAAGTCTGAGCGGATGGGACACGAGGTACCCGGCATGCGCGGCGTCTACAGCCACGTCAGCGACACCATGCGGACCGAACTCACGGTGGCATTGCAAGAGCGCTGGGCTGCCTCACTCCGTGAACGAGCCCGGCTGGCGCCGTGCTCAATCGTGCCTGTTTTGGACGCCTTGCTCGCAGAGCAGAGTCCGAGCGTGAACAAGATCGGCTCCCAAATCGCTCCCAAAAACGGACATGGATCGGGGGAGCTGAGGCCGAGGAGCCGACGATAGGTCTTTGACCTGCTATTTCCGGGTGGAGCTGAGGGGATTTGAACCCCTGACCCCCTCGATGCGAACGAGGTGCGCTACCGGACTGCGCTACAGCCCCGAGAACCTGAGCTAGCGTAGCAAACTTTGCTGCCCGCTCGTGCCAGCTGGCCGCGCCCGGCCGGATGGTGCCCGGGTGGCCTTGGCTTGTCCACATGCTAATCGTCCTGCTGGCAAGGCCTGATTGGAGCGGAAGCGATGGACTCCGCACTTCGCGAGGCCGTGCGGCGCCTCCTGCGGCTTCAGGCCCTCGCCAGGCTTGGCGAGATGGCGGACGAGGGGGACTTCGACGAGTTCCTAGGCGACAAGTCCGGCTATCGCGCCCGGCCGGTCCCTGAACCGGATCGCTAGTCGCCGACGGCGCGGAGCTTCGGCGCCGGGTACTGGTCGCGGTAGTCCTCGTCGGTTCCGTCGTACATATCGATGACTTCCGCGGTCGACGTGGTGTACTTGCCCGCGAGGCCTGGCGCGAAGTCGCGGCCAGGGGATGGGTCCTCGTGGCGGGCGGCGGGAGCCGCAGGCGCGGCGGGGGGCGCCGTGGTCGCGTGCTTACGGGCGCGCGCCTGCGCCCGTGCCCTCGCCCTGGCCCGGGCGCGCGCCGCTTCCTCCTCGCGCCGCGCCCGCTCGGCGTCGGCGTGCGCCGCCTCGCGGAGCAGCAGCAGGTATCCGGTGAGCATGACCGAAGGCGGGATGAGGACCCAGAGCGCGGCGAGCCCGGCGACCGCCAGCGCGGTCGCGGCGACCTCGAGGATGACCAGCATGCCAAGCAGGCGGCGGCGGGCCGCCAGCATGCGCCGCCGCGACTCCTCGGGAGCCAGCGGCGGCCGGGCGTCGCTCTCGGCACGGGACTCCCGGGGTTCCGCGACATTTGCCGCACGGCGCCGGCGTCCTCGCCCGCGCCACTTCCCGCGGTCCGCGGCCACGTCGGTCCAGACGGCCGCGACGGTCCGCACGGTCTCGGTGTAACCGGCGAGAACCGTGCGGGCCGGAGCGGCTTCCGCGGGAACGTCCCCATCGCCGACATCTTCGCCGTCGATGTCTTCGCCGCTGATGTCTGCGCCGGGGTCGGAGACGACGTCGCCGCGGACCACGTCACCGGGAACCGCCGGGTCCGCGACATGAGCCCCGCTGCGGTGCAGCCACCGGGGGATCAGCACGCACGCCCAGATAGCGACGATCGCGACGTAAAGGATCGCGCTGCTCACCGGGCTGGTGCCTCCCCTCGTTCGCCGAGTGCCAGGCTGCACACACGTGACGCAGCGTAAAGGCACCGGCCTGGGATAACGAGCATCCGCGCGGCGTGTCGCGAAGATCAGCGACTAATGGGCCGTAATGCGCCCGATCGCGACGAGGAGGACAGCGAGTTGCGCCAGCGCGGCAGCATTCCCATCGGCACTTCCTCGGCGGTGATCGCGTAACAGATGTGGTCACGCCACGCGCCGTTGATGTGCAGCTGCCGCACCCGGACCCCTTCCTCGCGGAATCCGAGCTTCTCCACGACCCGCCGCGACGCGGCGTTCTCCGGCCGGATCGACGCCTCGAGGCGGTGCATGCCCACGACGCGGAAGCAGTGGTCGACGGCCATCGCGAGAGCTGTCGGGATGATGCCCCGGCCGGCGAACGACTCGTCGATCCAGTAGCCGATCTGCCCTGACCGCGACGATCCCCAGACGATCGACCCGACAGTGAGCTGGCCGGCGAACCGGCCGCCGTAGGTTACGACCCAGGGCAGCGCCTGGCCCACCCGCGCCTCGTGCCGCATGGTGCGCACCATGGCGACGTACGGCCCGATCGACGAGCGGTGCAGCGGCGTCTCCGGGTTGGACGGCTCCCACGGGCGAAGCCACGCGGCGTTGCGGACCCTGATCTCGCGCCACGTGCGCGCGTCCGAAACCCGTACAGGCCGAAGCACCACCGGCGCGTCAAGCAGGTCCGGCTCGATCAGGGTGGCCGGCCACCCGTGCATTCGTCCCACGGCTGTCAATCATTCCCCTGAGCGACGCTTCATGCCATGTCATCTAACCGTAGGCGGCTTACCCTACGCAATTTCCGCGGGACTGTCCGCATCGCCGTCTGGCGCCGCCGGCACGGAGTCGGCGCGCGCGTGGTCGCCGCCGCGGATCTGGTCGACCGCGTGCACGAGGATCGGCCGCAGCACGTTCATGCCGTCCCGCACCCCGCCGGACGAGCCGGGCAGGTTGACGATCAGCGTGCTCGACGCGATGCCCGCCAGCCCCCGGGACAGGATCGCCGAAGGCACCCCCGCCGCGGCGCCGGCGGACCGCAGCGCCTCGGCGATGCCGGGGATCTCACGGTCGAGCACCCGCCGGGTCATCTCCGGCGTCTGGTCGGTCGGCGTCAGCCCGGTGCCCCCGGTGGTGACCGCCACGTCGTACCCGGCGGTAACCGAGTCCCTGAGCACCTGCTCCACCGCGTCGCCGTCAGGGATCACCAGCGGCCCGTCCACCACGTCGCATCCCGCCGACCGGAGCAGTTCCACCAGCACCGGCCCGGAACGGTCCTCGTACACCCCCGCGGCCGCCCGGTTGGACACGGTGATCGCCAGCGCCCGGATCATGAGCGCCGCCAGGGACCGGACTTGCCGCCGTCCTTGGCCTCCAGCCGGATGTCGGTGATGACCGCCCCCTTGTCGACCGACTTGATCATGTCGATGAGCGTAAGCGCCGCGACGCTCACCGAGGTCAGCGCCTCCATCTCCACGCCGGTCCGGTCGGCGGTCCGGACCTCGGCGGTGATGAACACGCCGGAATCCTCGACGGTCATGTCGACGGCGACGCCGTGCAGCCCGAGCGGGTGGCACAGCGGGATCAGGTCGGGGGTCCGTTTCGCGCCCTGGATGCCGGCGATCCGCGCGACCGCGAGCGCGTCGCCCTTGGGCACCCGGCCGTCGCGCAGCGCTGTCACGGCCGCCGGTGACAGCAGCACCCGCCCGGACGCGCGCGCGGTTCTGACCGTGATCTCCTTCGCAGAAACGTCGACCATGCGGGCGCGGCCCGCCTCGTCGAGGTGGGTCAGCCGAGTCGCGGGAGCAGCATCGCTCATGGCAGAAGACTACGCGCGCCGCAGGTGACTGCGGTCGATGGGTTGTGATCCGCCATCATCCCGAACGTACGCGGCTGACTCTGGCCGCTTTTCCATGATCACGAGGAGTTGTGGGTCGTTAGAGCGGCAGGTCAGGGGAGCGATAGGACGTCTGCCTGGTTGCCTGCCGGCAGGGTGGTTTCCCCCTCCGGGACGATGATCAGCGCGTTGGCCCTGCCGAGCGCGGCGATCTGGTGCGAGCCCTGCCCGGACAGCGGCGTCACGGCGTCGCCGCTAAGAACGCCGCGCAGGTACGAGCGCCTACCCAAAGGCGAGCGCACCGCCGCGGTCAGCGTGGCCCGCACCGGGCGCAACGCCAGGTCGCCGGCGCCCTGCAGGGCGGCGATCGCGGGCCTGACGAACAGCAGGAACGAGACGTAGGCGCTGACCGGGTTGCCGGGAAGCGTGAAGATCGGCACCCGCTTCGCGCCGATCGTGCCGAACCCCTGTGGCATCCCCGGCTGCATCGCCACCTTCCTGAAGGTCACGGTGCCGAGCTTGCTCAGCGCCGCCTTCACCACGTCATGCTCGCCGCCCATGCTGACCCCGCCGGTGGTGATCAGCAGATCGGCCTGGGCCAGCTGCTCCTCGAGGGCGGGCAGCACCCCGGCCGGGTCGTCCGGCACGCCTGAGCGCCGATAGGCGAGCGCCCCCGCCTCGCGGGCGGCGGCCGCGAGCATGTAGCTGTTGGAGTCCCAGATCCGGCCCGGCACCAGCGGGGTGCCCGGCTCGGTCAGCTCGTTGCCCGTCGACAGGACGACCACTCGCGGCCTGGGCCGGACCTTGACCACCTTCCGCCCCGCCGACGCGGCCACCGCGATCTGCATCGGGCGCATCCGGACCCCGGCGGTCAGCAGCGTCTCGCCTTCCGCGGCGTCGCCGCCGGCGTACCGGACGGAGTCGCCGGGCGCGACCTGACGGTAGATCTCCACCCGCGCGGCACCGCCGTCCGTCCACTCCACCGGCACGACGGCGTCCGCGCCCGCCGGCATCCGCGCGCCCGTCATGATCTTGATGGCGGCGCCGGGAACCAGCCCGTAGCCGCCGGTGTCCCCGGCCGCGATCTCGCCGGTGACCCGCAGAGTCGCGGGCTTACGTTCAGAAGAATTGGTTGTGTCTTTCGCCTGTACGGCGTAGCCGTCCATGCTCGAGTTATCAAAGGACGGCAGGGAGACCGCCGCCGTCACGTCCTCCGCGAGCACGAGTCCCTCGGCTTCGGCGAGCTCCGTGCTCGCCGGGGAAAGCGGGGTGATGGCGGCGAGGATCGCCGACTGGTATTCCTCAACCGCGGTAAGCGAATCCGCGGCGGCCGGCGAGCCGTGCGCGTGGCCACCGGTCACGGCAGCCCTTCGAGGTACTTGCGCAGCCAGGGGATGAACTCGCTGGCGAGGTCCGCCCGCTCCGCGGCGAACATCACCATGGTGCGCAGATAGTCAAGCTTGTTCCCCGTGTCGTAACGCCGCCCGTGGAACAGCACGCCGCGCAGCTCGCCCTTGCCGGCGAGCACCTTGAGCGCGTCGGTGAGCTGGATCTCCCCGCCCCGGCCGGGTGGCGTCTCGCGCAGCACGTCGAACACCACGGGGTCGCACACGTACCGGCCGATCACGATCCACCGGCTAGGCGCGGACCCGGGGACCGGCTTCTCCACGAGGTCCGTGATCATGACGACGTCGTTTTCGTCCGTCGGCGAGATGGCGGCGCAGCCGTAGAGGGAAACCTCCTCGGGGTCGACCTCCATCAGCGCCACGACGCTGCCGCCGAATCGGTTGCGCACGTCGATCATCCTGGTCAGCAGCGGGTCCCTGGCGTCGATCAGGTCGTCGCCGAGCAGCACGGCGAACGGCTCGTTGCCGACGTGCTGCGCCGCGCAGAGCACGGCGTGGCCGAGGCCCTTCGGGTCGCCCTGGCGGACGTAGTGCATCGTGGCGAGGTCGCTTGACTCGCGGACCAGGGAGAGCTTGTCCCAGTCCTCCTTGGCGGCGAGCGCCTCCTCGAGCTCGTAGGCCCGGTCGAAATGGTCCTCGATAGAGCGCTTGCTCCGTCCTGTGATGAGCAAGACGTCGTTGAGGCCTGCCGAGACGGCTTCCTCCACGACATACTGAATCGCGGGCTTGTCCACGACGGGCAGCATTTCCTTGGGCGTCGCCTTAGTCGCAGGCAGGAACCGCGTGCCCAGCCCAGCGGCGGGCACCACGGCCTTGGTGACTGCTGGCGTCCTGGCCTTGCCGGTATCGACCATACGGTCAAGCCTAATGACTTCTCGGGAGGAGCGTGCACGACATCGACAAGGGGACCCTGCGCCGGCGGCTGGTCGCCGCCCGCGCTGCGATGTCAGATTCGATCCGAACGGACGCGGGGCGGCTCATCAGGGATCATGTGCTCGAAATGCCCGAGGTGGCCGCGGCGGGAACAGTCGCCGCGTACTACTCGGTCGGCACCGAGCCGGACACTCACGGGCTCGTCTTCGCGCTGTGGAAGCGGGGCAGCTACGTGGTCCTGCCGGTGCTGCTGCCGGACGGTGACCTGGACTGGGCCTCGTACGAGGGACCGGACTCGCTGGCGCCCGGGCCCCGCGGGCTGCTGCAGCCGGCGGAACCGGTTCGCGGGGTCGGCACGGTCGCGCGGGCGGATGTGGTCCTGGTGCCGGCGCTGGCCGTGGACGTGCGCGGCCGGCGGCTCGGGCGGGGCGGCGGGTCGTACGACCGGGCGCTAGCCCGGGTGGGCGCTCAGGTTCCGACGATCGCGCTGCTGTATGACTCCGAACTGCTGCCGTCGGTCCCGGCGGAAGAGCATGACCAGGCGGTCCGCGCGGTGGCCAGGCCGGCCACCGGGATCACGTGGCTGTCCGCTTGAGGGCCGCCCGCGGAATCAGCGAACCTGCCGCACGGTTATCCTTAGCAGTCTGCTAGTGAGAGTGCTAACCTAGCGAACCGAGTTAGCTCCCACGGGAGGAATGCGTGCCCACTTACCAGTACCTTTGCACCGAGTGCGGTGGTCAGCTCGAGGCGGTGCAGAAGTTCACCGACGACCCGCTGACCGTACACGACGCCTGTGGCGGCAGGCTTCGCAAGGTTTTCTCGCCGGTGGGCATCGTGTTCAAGGGGTCCGGGTTCTACCGGACCGACAGCCGCAACGGGTCTTCTGGCTCGTCCGCTGCGAACGGTTCGGCGAAGGAGCCGAAGGAGTCCGCGAAGGACTCTGCCGCGAAGGACTCGTCGAGCGGCTCGGCGCCGGACGGCTCTTCGTCGTCGTCTTCGTCTTCGTCCAGCGGGGCCGAGAAGGCGTCCTCGTCCTCGTCTTCGTCGTCCGCGGGCTCTTCCGGCGAGAAGGTCGCCTGACGGCCATGGCTGCGGTCGCGGACATCGGGGTCATCGGCGGTTCCGGTTTCTACGAGTTCTTCACCGACAGCGACGAGGTAAAGGTCGAGACGCCGTACGGCGAGCCCAGTGAGGCCGTGCTCGTCGGCGAGGTGGCGGGGCGCCGGGTGGCCTTCCTGCCACGGCACGGCAAGGACCACCGCTTCCCGGCGCACAAGATCCCGTACCGGGCGAACATGTGGGCGCTGCGCTCGCTTGGCGTCCGCCGGATCCTGGCGCCGAGCGCGGTCGGCTCGCTCACCACGTCCTACGGCCCGGGCACCCTGGCGATCCCCGATCAGCTGGTCGACCGCACGACGAGCCGCATCCAGACCTTCTACGACGAATACGCGGTGCATGTCCCGTTCGCCGACCCGTACTGCCCGTCGGGGCGGGCGCGGTCGGTCGCCGCGGCCCGCCAGTCCGGCTGGGTGCCGGCCGGCTCGGGCACGCTCGTCATCATCGACGGACCGCGGTTCTCCACCCGCGCCGAATCGATGTGGTACGCGGCGCAGGGCTGGACGCTGATCGGCATGACCGGTCACCCGGAGGCCGTGCTCGCCCGCGAGCTGGCCATGTGCTACACGACGCTGGCGCTCGTCACGGACACCGACGCCGGCGTCGAAGAGGGCGACGGGGTGACCCAGGCCGAGGTGTTCGAGGTGTTCGCCGCGAACATGGCGCGGCTGCGCGACCTGGTGGCGACGATCATCGGCTCGTTCCCCGAAGAGCGCGAGGACGACCTGTGCGCCCACGCCCTCGACGGCATCCGCCTGCCCTTCGAGCTGCCCTAAGGCCGCGGCTTAGCTGATCGCCAGGTCCGTGCGGACCGGGCGGCCCTGGATGGCGCGCCACACGTTGGCCGGGGTGAGCGGCATGTCGGCGTGCGTCACGCCGAACGGGGCGAGCGCGTCCACGACCGAGTTGACCACGGCGGCCGGCGACCCGACGGTGGCCGACTCGCCGACCCCCTTGGCGCCGACGGGATGGTGTGGTGACGGGGTGACCGTCTCGCCGAGTTCCGGCGAGGGGCACTCGAGCGCCGTCGGCAGCAGGTAGTCCATGAACGAGCCGGCCAGGCAGTTGCCGGTGTCGTCGAACGCGATGGCCTGCATCAGCGCGATGCCGATGCCGTCGGCCAGGCCGCGGTGCACCTGTCCCTCGACGATCATCGGGTTGATCCGGACGCCGCAGTCGTCGACGGCGATGAAACGGCGCACCGAGACCTCGCCCGTGCCGGGGTCGACGTCGGTGACGCAGATGTAGGCGCCGAACGGGAAGGTCAGGTTCGGCGGGTTGTACACCGCCGACGCGTCCAGGTGGCCTTCGATTCCGGCTGGCAACTCGAGCGTCGAGTGCGCAGCCCGGGCGATCTCGGCGATGCCGAAGGCCTGGTCGGGGTCGCCGCGCACCCGCCACTTGCCGTCCAGCCACTCCAGGTCGTCCGGGGCGGCCTCGAACATGGCCGCGGCCACAAGCCGCGCCCGCTCGCGCACCCGCCGCGCGGCGACGACGGCCGCGGCCCCGGACACCGGCGTGGACCGGGAGCCGTAGGTGCCAAGGCCGAACGGCGTCCGGTCCGTGTCCCCGTGCACCACGTCGACGTCATCGGGTGACAGGCCCAGTTCATGGGCTACGAGCTGGGCGAACGTGGTCTCGTGCCCCTGACCCTGGGTCTGCACGGAGATGGCGAGCACCGCCTTGCCCGACGGGTGCACCCGCAGGTCGGCGCCGTCGGCCATGCCGAGGCCCAGGATGTCCATCTGGCTGCGCGGGCCGGCGCCGACCCCTTCGGTGAAGAAGCTCAGCCCGATGCCCATGTACTCGCCGCGGGCGCGCCGTTCCGCCTGCTCACGGCGCAGGTCGTCGTAGCCGGCCAGGTCAAGCGCCAGGCGCAGCGCCCGGGGGTAGTCGCCGGAGTCGTACTGCCAGCCGGTCGGGCCCGTGTACGGGAACTGCTCGGGCCGCAGCAGGTTGCGCATCCGCAGCTCCGCCGGGTCCATCCCCAGCTCTCGGGCCAGCATGTCGGTCAGCCGCTCGACCAGGTACACGGCCTCGGTGATGCGGAACGAGCAGGAGTACGCGACCCCGCCCGGCGCCTTGTTCGTGAACACGCCGGTGACCTCGCAGTGCGCCGCGCGCAGCTGGTAGGACCCGGTGAAGATGTGAAAGAAGCCCGCAGGGAACTTAGACGGCTGCGCGACCGCGTTGAACGCGCCGTGGTCGGCGAGCACCCGCGCGCGCAGCGCGAGGATCGTCCCGTCCGCGGTCGCGGCGATCTCGCCGTGCATGTGGTAGTCGCGCGCGAACGTGGTGGACATCAGGTTCTCCGACCTGTCCTCCACCCACTTCACCGGGCGCCCGGTTACCTCCGACGCGGCGATCGCGCACAGGTAGCCGGGGTAGACGGGCACCTTGGCGCCGAAGCCGCCGCCCAGGTCGGGGGAGACGACGCGGATCTTGTGCTCGGGCAGCCCGGTCACCGCCGCGTACATCGTCCGGTGAGCGTGCGGCGCCTGGCTTGTCGACCACAGGGTGAGCCTGCCGCCGGTCATGTCGTAGTCGGCGACCGCGCCGCACGTCTCGAGCGGCGCGGGATGGGACCGCGGGTACATCATGTCGCAGCCGACCACCACGTCGGCTTCGGCGAATGCCGCGTCGGTGGCCGCCTTGTCGCCGGCGGACCAGTCGAAGATGTGGTTCCCGCCGGGAAGATCCTCCCTGACGACGGGCGCACCGGGGTCGAGCGCGGTCAGGGCGTCGATCAGCGGCGGCAGCGGCTCGTAGTCGACGGCGATCAATTCGAGCGCGTCCCGCGCGGCGTACCGGTCCGTCGCCACCACGAACGCGACCTCCTGGCCCTGGAAGCGCACCTTGTCGGTGGCCAGCACCGCCTGCACGTCGCCGAACACGGTGGGCATCCACGCCATGCCGCGCTCGGCCAGGTCCTCGCCGGTGAGCACGGCCACGACCATGGGGTGGGCGAGGGCGGCGGTGACGTCGACCGAGACGATCCTGGCGTGCGCGAGCGGGCTGCGCAGGATCGCGCCGTGCAGCATGCCCGGCAGGACGATGTCGTCGACGAAGGTGCCCTGCCCCCGGATGAACCGCGCGTCTTCCTTGCGCGGGACCGGGCCGTAAGCGTGAGTCATCCGGTATCCCCTCCGTCGTCCCGGGCGGCGCGCAGCACCGACCTGACGATGTTCTCGTATCCCGTGCAGCGGCAGACCTGGCCGGATATCGCCTCCCGGACCTGCTCCTCTGACGGATCGGGGTTGTGGTCGAGCAGCCAGCGCGCGGTCATGATCACGCCCGGCGTGCAGAAGCCGCACTGCAGCCCGTGGCAGGTGGCGAACGCCGCCTGCACCGGGTCGAGGACCGCGCCGCGCGCCAGGCCCTCGATGGTGGTGACCCGGTGCCCGTCGGCCATGACGGCGAGCACCGTGCAGGACTTCACCGGCGTCTCGTCGAGCCACACCACGCAGGCGCCGCAGTTGGACGTGTCGCAGCCCCAGTGCGAGCCGGTCAGCCGCAGGTCGTCGCGCAGGAAGTGGATGAGCAGCAGCCGCGGCTCGACGTCCCGCGCCTGATCGGTTCCGTTGACCGTTACGGTGATCTTCACGAGGCCAGCCCGCGAGCCCGGCCGACGGCGGTCCGCAGCACCCGGACGGTGAGTTCCCGCACCAGGTGCCGCTTGTAGTCGGCCGGGCCGCGCTGATCGGAGACCGGGCGGCAGTGCTCCGCCGCGATCTCGCCGGCCCGCGCCAGGGTCTGCTCGCCGGCCGGCTGGCCGCGCAGGAAGTCTTCGGCCTCGGCGGCGACGAAGTGCGTGGCGCCGACCGCGGTCAGCCCGATGCCGACGTCGGCGATGCGGTCGCCGTCGCCCGTGAGCCACACCGCCGCCCCGGCGGCGACGATCGGCCAGTCGCCGGCCCGGCGCGCCACCTTCAGGTACGCGCTGCCGCCATCTGGCCTGATGGGCAGCCTGATCTCGGTCAGCATCTCGTCGGGGCCGACGACGGTCTGGTAGGGGCCGGTGTGGAACGCGCGCGCAGAGACCTCGCGGCTGCCGCCCGGCCCGTGGATGATCATGGAGCCCTTCAGCGCGGCGAACGCGGCGGACAGGTCTTCCGACGGGTCGGCCTGGCAGAGCGATCCGCCGATGGTGCCCCAGTTCCGCACCACGGGATCGGCGATCACGCGCTCGGCGTCATGCAGGATGGCGAAGTGCTCGCCCGCCAGCGGGTCCGCCAGCAGGTCGGCGTGCCTGGCCAGCGCGCCGATGCGCAGCTGGTCGCCGGCCGTCTGGATGTACCGCAGTCCCGTGATCGCGTTGATGTCTACGAGCACCTCCGGCTGCACCAGCCGCAATTTCATCATCGGTATCAGGCTGTGGCCGCCGGCCAGGACCCTGGCCCCCGGGCCGTACCTGGCGAGGAGCGAGAGGGCTTGCTCCACGCTGGTGGCCTTCTCGTACTCGACGTGCGCGGGGACCTGCACTAAGACCTCCCGGGCGGTGGCGTGCGTACGCCCCATGGATGCCGTACGTTCATGAGGGTACGGAGACGTGTCGGATGTGCCGGGTACGCTCCTGGCACTGGAGTGTGCGATGACACTGACGCAGCTGAACGCGTTCGTCCTGGTGGCCCGCCTCGGGTCGGTGCGGGCGGCCGCCACCGCGCTCGGCGTCAGCGAGTCCGCCGTGTCGCAGGCGCTCACCGCGCTCCGGCAGGACCTCGGCGACCAGCTGATCGCCAGGAGCCAGGTCGGCATGACGCTGACGCCCGGCGGGACACGGCTGCTCGGCACCGCGTCGCAGATCGTCGTGCTCGGCGCCGAGGCGCACGCCGCCGTCCGCGCCGCCCAGGGCGCGCCCGAGCAACTGCGGGTCATCGCCACGTCGACGTTCGCCGAGTTCGTCGCCGGCCCGCTGATGGAGGCGTTCCGGCGCCGGTTCGCCGGTGCCGTCGAGGTCACGACCGGGGTCGCGGCGGCCGGCGAGCAGGGCGTGCTGATCGCGAACCGGCTGGCGGACGTCGCGTTCGGGCCGGGCCTGAGCGGCGAGGACGAGCTGCCGGTCGTCAGCGAGCCCATCTTCAAGTACCGGCTCGTCGCGGTCGCCGCGGGGCACGCCAGGCCGCGCGGGCCGGCCGGGCAATGGCGCTGGCTGGTGGACCCGTCCGGAACCGACCCGGGCAGCGAGACGGGCCGGCTGCTGCAGCGGCTCGGGGTTCCCGACGGCAACATCGGCGTCTTCCAGAGCCAGACCGCCGCCTGGGCGGCCGCGGCCGACGGCGCGGGGGTCGCGCCCGCGATCGAGCACCTGGTGTCCCACCAGTTGCGCCGCGGCGAGCTGTCCCTCGTCGATGTGCCGGGGCTGCCGGTGGAGGAGTGCTGGCACGCGACCCTGCTGGAGCGGGAGCGGCGCGGCGTCGCCGCGAGCGCGCTGCGCCGGTTCCTGGGCACCCCGGAGGCGATGCGGCTGATGCGCTCGCCCGCCGCCGGCGTGCCGCCGTCCCGCTTCAAGCCCCCGGTCTACGTCACGATCTGGAGCTGAGCGCGCCGATTTTGGTCCCATTTCCACCCAAGGTCACCTGGCCAATTAAGCAACACCTTATTTCGCTGTTGCAGGGGTGTTAAGCGGGGGGCAGCATACGGGTAAATTTCGTTAACTCCGGCGCCATCTCAACTGGCAACGGCCCTGACGGCGGGAGACCGAGGGCATGCGCATCGAGTCCGACGGACACAGCAAGGGCAATCCGCGGCTGTTCGAGCTGATCGAGAACGCCCCAAAGACCGGGAAGAGCCCGACCGTGTGGGCCTGGCCCGAGCTCGTCGACTACCTCAAGATCGCGGGGCAGCCGGTTTCCGGCCCGTGGCCGCCGCACCAGGAGCCGCGGCCCGACCCCGACTACGAGTCGGGGCCGCAGGCGGTTCCCGACCCCCATTCGGCCGAGCGGAGAGAGGGGGCGAGCTGAATGTTCCCGTCGCGGTTCCGGTACGAGGCGCCGCATTCCCTGGACGAGGCGATCAGCATGCTGCACGACGGCGGTGACTACGTCAAGGTGCTGGCCGGCGGCCAGAGCCTGGTGCCGATGATGAAGCTGCGCTTCGCCTCCCCGGAGATGCTCGTCGACATCAACAACATCCCCGGCCTCGCGTACCACCGGGCGGACCCCGACGGCAGCCTGCACATCGGGGCGCTCTGCCGGCATGCCGACCTGGAGCACTCCGACCTGCTCAAGGAGACGCAGCCGACGATGGCCGCGGCGGCACCGCTGATCGCCGACCCCCTCGTGCGGAACCGGGGCACGCTCGTGGGATCGGTGTGCCACGCGGACCCGCAGGGCGACTGGGCGTCGGTGATGATGGCGCTCGGCGCCTCCGTGGTCGCGCAGGGCCCGCGCGGCAGGCGCGCCATCCCGATCGCCGGCTTTGTCACCGGCCCGTTCGAGAACGTCCTCGAGCCTGACGAGATCGCCGTCGAGGCCGTGGTGCCGCCCGCCAAGGGGGCCAGGTCCGGCGGGTACCTGAAGCTCGAGCGGCGGGTGGGTGACTTCGCGACCGTCGGCGTCGCGGTGGCCGTCGAGACGTCCGGCGGCACCGTGGTCAGGGCGGGCATCGCCCTTACCGGCGTCGGCGGGTCCACGATCGGCGCCACCGAGGCGGCCGCCGCGCTGACCGGCAAGCCGCTCACCCCAGAGAGCATCGCGGCGGCCGCCGAACTCGCCGCCGGCGCCGCCCAGCCGAAGACCGACCACCGGGGCAGCGCCGAGTACAAGCGGCACATGGTGAGCGTCTTCGTCCGCCGCATCCTCGGCGCGACAGCACCCGGCGCAACGGAAAGGGCGGCCTGACGATGACGATCGTCTACGACGACCTCGGCGACGAGGCAGCGAGCGAGGTCCCGGTCCGCAAGATCAGGTTCACCATCAACGGCCAGAAGAAGGTCGCCGAGGTCGAGCCGCGGCTGCTGCTCGCTGACCTGATCCGGCGCGGCATCGGGCTGACCGGCACGCACCGGGGATGCGACACGACCAACTGCGGCGCGTGCACGGTGCTCGTCGACGGCAAGGCGATCAAGTCCTGCACGATGCTGGCGGTGCAGGTCGACGGGCGCGAGGTCACGACCGTGGAGGGCCTGGCGAGCGCGAGCGAGTTGCACCCGATCCAGGAAGGCTTCAAGCAGGAGCACGGGCTGCAGTGCGGGTTCTGCACGCCGGGCATGATGATGGCCGCGAAGGCGCTGCTCGACCACAACCCGGACCCGACGGAAGAAGACGTGCGGTGGGCGCTGTCCGGCAACCTGTGCCGCTGCACCGGCTACCAGAACATCGTGAAATCGGTGCTCTGGGCGGCCGAGAAGCTCAGAGCGGAGGCATGAGGTGACGACCCAGGCACTGGATGAGATCAAGATCGGCGGGCTCGGCGCAAGCCGCAAGCGCGTCGAGGACGACCGGTTCATCCGCGGCAAGGGCAACTACACCGACGACGTCGTGCTCCCCGGCATGCTGCACATGGAGATCCTGCGCAGCCCGCTGCCGCACGCGCGGATCAAGTCGATCGACGCCAGCAAGGCGTGGGAGATCCCCGGCGTCCACCTCGTCCTCACCGGGGAGATGATGGCCACCAGGAACCTGGCCTGGATGCCCACCCTGTCCTACGACACCCAGGCCGTGCTGGCCACCGACAAGGTGCGGTTCCAGGGCCAGGAGGTGGCCTGCGTCATCGCGGACGACCCGTACATCGCCAAGGACGCGTGTGAGGCGATCGAGGTCGACTACGAGCCGCTGCCGCCCATCGTGAACCCGTGGCAGGCGCTGGCGTCCGACGCGCCGGTCATCCGCGACGACAAGGTGAGCCAGGCCGACAACGTCGTCTACAACTGGGAGGTCGGCGACAAGGCGGGCACCGACCGGGCCTTCGCGCAGGCCGACGTGATCTCCAAGCTGGAACTGCACTACCCGCGCAGCCACCCGTCGCCGATCGAGTGCTGCGGCTCCGTCGCGGACTTCAACCGGGCCACCAGCAAGCTCACGGTGTACATGACCACCCAGGCGCCGCACATCATCCGCGCCGCGGTCGCCATGGTCGCCGAACTCCCCGAGCAGATGATCCGGATCATCTCGCCGGACATCGGCGGCGGTTTCGGCAACAAGGTGCCGATCTACCCGGGCTACGTCTGCTCGATCCTGGCCTCGATCCTGCTCGAGCGCCCGGTGAAGTGGATCGAGGACAAGACGGGCAACCTCATCTCCACCGGGTTCGCCAGGGACATCTACCTCAAGGGCGAGATGGCGCTGCGCCGCGATGGCAAGATCCTCGGCGTCCGGATGCACACCGACGCGGACCACGGCGCGTTCTTCTCCGACGCACAGCCGAGCAAGTTCAAGATCGGCCTGATGCACTCCGCGTTCGCCGCCTACGACGTTCCGGTCGCGCACCTGACGGCCCGCGGCCTGTACACGAACAAGGCGCCGGGCGGGGTGGCGTACCGGTGCTCGTTCCGGGTCACCGAGGCGATGTTCTTCCAGGAGCGCATGGTCCAGGCGGCCGCCGACGACCTGGGGATGGACCAGGCCGAGTTCCGGCGGATGAACTTCGTCAAGGACGACGACTTCCCGCACCGGACGCCGTTCGGCTTCCTCACCGACTCCGGCCAGTACGCCAAGTGCCTGGACGTCGGCCTGGCGGCGATCGGCTACGAGAACTTCAGGAAGGAACAGGCGGAGGCGCGCGAGCGCGGGCGGCTGCTCGGCCTCGGCATCTCCACGATGACCGAGCCGCTCGGCGCGGGCAACAGCCGCGAGTATGACATCCTCGGCATCAAGATGTTCGACTCCGCCGATCTCAAGGTCCACATGACCGGCAAGGCGATCCTCCGCACCGGGGCCAGGGGCCAGGGGCAGGGGCACGAGACGACGTGGGCGCAGATCGTCGCGCACGAGCTGGGCATCCCCGCCGATGACGTCACCGTCGAGGAGGGCGACACCGACACGGCGCCGTTCGGGATGGGCACCTACGCGTCCCGGTCCACGCCGGTCGCCGGGGCGGCCGTCGCCATGGTGTCCCGCAAGATCCGGGCCAAGGCCAGGAAGCTGGCCGCGCACCTGCTCGAGGTGTCCGAGGAAGACATCGAGTGGGAGCTCGGCCGGTTCTACGTGCGCAGCTCTCCCGGCCGGGGCGTGACGATCCAGGAATGCGCGATGGCCGCCTACAGCAACATGCCCGACGGCATGGAGCCGGGCCTCGAGAACACCGCGTACTACGACCCGCCCAACCTCACCTGGCCGTTCGCCGTGTACATCGTCACGGTCGAGGTCGACCCGGAGACCGGCGTGTGGGACGTGCTGCGGATGGTCGCGGTCGACGACTGCGGCGTCCGGATCAACCCGATGATCGTCGAGGGCCAGATCATGGGCGGGCTGACCGAGGCGTACGCCATGTCCAGCATGCAGTTCATCACCTTCGACGCCGACGGCAACTGCGTCGGCTCGAACTACATGGACTACCTGCTGCCGAGCGCCTGGGAAACCCCCGGCTACGAGCTGCACAGCGAGGTCGTCACGCCGTGCCCGCACCATCCGATCGGCGCCAAGGGGATCGGCGAGTGCGCCGCGGTCGGCGGCCCGGCCGCTTTCGTGAACGCGGTCATCGACGCGCTGACCGGGACCGGGGTCAGGAACATCGACATGCCGGTGCTGCCGGACCGGGTGTGGGAAGCGATCACGTACCGGCGGGACGTGTCCGGCGCGCCGCCCGTCCGCCAGGATTAGCCGGGAGGGCCGCGATCATGACTGGTTTGAATGTGCTCGAGGAGGCCGGCGAGCTGGCCCGCAGCGGGCAGGCGTTCGCGCTCGCGACGGTGGTCTGGCGGCAGGGACCGTCGTCGGGCAAGCAGGGCTCGCGAGCGATCATCACCGCTGACGGCCACCTGCGCGGCTGGATCGGCGGCGCCTGCGCGGAACCGGTGGTGATCCGCGAGGCCAAGCAGGTCATCGCCGACGGCAACGCCCGGCTGCTGCTGCTCGGCACCCCGGACCAGTTCGGCGCGGCCGTACCGGAAGGGATGACAGTCGTGCCGATCTCCTGCCAGAGCGAGGGCGCCCTCGAGGTCTACATCGAGCCGGTGTTCCCGGTGCCGCGCCTGGTGATCGTGGGCAGCTCGCCGATGGCGGGCACCCTGGCGAAGCTGGCCAGGGCGCTGGACTGGTCCACGGATCTGGTCAGCGGACCGGACTTCACGACCGGGCACGCGGACGGGCGGTCGATGGTCGTCGTCGCCACCCAGGGACACGGTGACGAGGAAGTGATGGAGCGCGCGGTCGCGGCGCACCCGGCTTACCTCGGCCTGGTCGCGTCCCGCCGCCGGGGGGAGGCGGTGCTCGGCTACCTCGCCGACCGGGGCGTGCCGAAGGACCAGCTCGACAGGGTGCACGTGCCCGCCGGCCTGGACCTCGGCAACACGACCCACGAGGAGATCGCCGTGGCGGTCCTCGCCGAGCTGGTGCAGCTCCGCGCGTCCGGCGCGCTCGCGCCGGGGCCGGCGCCGGCGCCCGGGAAGCGGCTGGAGCTGGCGTTCGCCGAGGCGGCCGACCCGGTCTGCGGGATGACGGTCACGGCGGACGCGTCCGCCAGGCCGTTCACCCGCAACGGGGTCACGTACTACTTCTGCTGTGCCGGCTGCCGCCGGACATTCGAGGAGAATCCCGATGCCTACGTCAAGGCGGTGCTGACGTGATAATCACCAGCGACTTCGAGGTCGCCGAGCCGGTCGAGAAGGTGTGGCAGTTCTTCGGCGACATCCCGCAGGTGGCGTCCTGCCTGCCCGGGGCGGAGCTGACCAAGGACCTCGGCGACGACAAGTACGAGGGCCGGGTCGCCATCCGGATGGGCCCGGTCCGGCTCCAGTTCACCGGCACGGCGGACATCACCGAACGGGATGATAACAGCAAGAAGATAGTGGTGCACGCGGCGGGCGCCGACGTGAAGGGCCGCGGCCAGGCCGCGATGACGGTCAGCGCTGCGCTGTCACCGCGGGGCCGCGGCACAAAGGTCGCCGTCACGCAGGACCTGCAGCTGGCCGGGGCGGCCGCGCAGTACGGCAGGGGCATGATTTCCGACGTGTCCGCCGTGCTGATGCGCGATTTCTCCGCGAACATGCAAGACCGGATCGAGCGGCTCGAGCGCGGCGAGACGGCGGAACAGATCGCAGCCGCGACCGCCGGCCGCTCCGCCAGCGGCCTCAGCCTCGCCTTCCGCGCGGTCCGGATGGCGCTGACGCGCGTCTTCCGCCGGTTCTTCCTGCCGTACGCGCCCGCGGCGAGCTGAGCGAAAGCGAAAGGAGGCCAGTCATGGTCCTGTGGTGGATCGGCAACGTGATCTTGCTCGTGGTCGTCTTGCCCGTCGTGATCTACCTGCTCAACAGGGTGCTCGCGGCCCTGGAGCGGATCCGCGCGGCCAGCGACGATGTCCTGGCCGGCGGCGTCGCCCTGATCGGCGAGCTCCAAGGCGTCCCCGATGGTCTGGCCGTCACGGACGAGACCATCGAGGCGGTCAAGGTCGGCGCGGTCCGCTACGCCGGCTCCGTGGCGAAACTACTCGGCTAGCCGGAGAGGAGAGGAAGCTCATGCCAGCAGCAGCCTGGATGACCATCGCCGTCGCCGGCCTGATCATCGTGTTCACCGCGGTCGGCCTGATCAGGATCGTCTTCCACCTGCGGGCGATCCGCCGCACGCTCGTGACGCTCACCGGCGGCGTGCAGGCCGTCGACCAGCTCACGTCCACCGTGCCCGCGCGGCTTACCTCGGTCAACGCGAACCTCAAGCCAGTCAGCGACTTCTGCGAAACGGTCTGATAGCCATGACAACAGACTGGACGATCGGCTACGTCATCGGCGGCGTGATCCTGCTCGCCGTCGTCGTCCTCGTGACGTGGATCTTGGTGCTCGCCAAGCAGATCGGCGACGAGGCGCCGAAGATCAACGCGGCGCTCGAAGGCGCCGTCCGCAACACAGCGCCGCTCGGCGCGCTCAGCACGACCATCGAGTACGCCACCACCATCATCGCCGGGCTAGAGCGCGGCCGGCACCGGCTGGGAGGGTAACGGTAGCGATGAACCCCACCGAACACACCCTGTGGGTATCCGTCATCATCGTCGGCTTCGTCGTCGTCGTGGCCGTCGCGGCGCTGCTCAGCCTGCTGATCTACCTGATCAAGCGCATCGACGGCCGGGTGGACACCATCGGCGCGACCCTCACGGCGGCGAAGGCCAACACGGCGGAGACCGTGCTGATCCCGCAGGTCGCCACTGGCGTGGACGCGGTTCTCGCCGAGGGCCTGCAGCACCACCTGTTCCTCGGCCGGGTACTCGGAAAGGTCAAGTCATGACAGTGCTCGTCGTCCTGACGGTCATCGTGATCGCCGCGCTCATCGCGGGCCTGGCCGTCTACCTGTACTGGGCCGGCACGCTGCTCGACCGGATCGGCGCGAAGCTCGAGGGGGCCGCGGAGCTCGTCCGAGGGATCGTCTCCGACGCCGAGCTCATCGGCCCGGGCGTCGAGCACATCAACGAGACCGGCGGCGTCGTGGCCGGCGCGCTGCCGCTGCTCTACGGCATGGCCGAGGGCATCGTGGCCGGTGTCACGCCCGCCGCGCCGCGCCCCGAGGTCCCGGAAGTCGCGAGGCCGGCGTCCGGTACCCGCCGCTCCCGGCTGCTGGCATCCGTCGGCTACCGTCCAGAATTATCCCGAACCTACGCCCCCGACTCGCGGAATTCCATGATCACGAAAGTTACGCATCGTATAAGTGCACGAACTATTCGTGATCATGGAACGCGAGCCGCGCGGGCAGATCGCTCTTAGCCGGGGCGCTGGTCGGGGCCGCGGCGGGCGACCGGGGCGGTGGTGGGCGCGGCCGAGTACTCGCCGATCCACTCGTCCTTCCAGGCGTGGTCGTACTGCTGCTCGTTGCAGCTCGGCCGGTAGACGGCGGTCAGCTCGCGGGTTATCTGCTCGCGGTGGGCCCGCGTGCCGCCCGGCACCTCGTAGGTGCAGACGTACACCTTCCACTTCGAGCCGGCCCGCCGGATCCAGCAGGCTGCGCGCGGGTGCTTGAACGGGAACCGCTCGGCGGACAGGTCGTCGGCGTGCCCGACGTAGATGACCGCGTAGTTCTCCGGCTTGGTGTCGGGTTCGGGTTTGTACATGATCGCGTACACCGCCGCGGCGGCCGGCGGCGTCCACCCGCCGAGCAGCCGCGGGCCGTCGAACGGGTAACCGGCCAGCGAGCCGAGCCGGATCACCGCGGCCCGCCCGCTTCCCGGGCTTCAGCTGCTTCGGCCTCAGCTTCTTCGGCCTCGCTGACAGCCTCGGTCCTGGTGATCGGCGCTTCCGGCAGCCCGGCCTTCCTGGCCGCGGCCGCGAAGAGCCCGGTCGCCTTTCCGATGGCGTCGTCGCGGCTGTCCGCCGCGACGAGCAGCTGCGCGCCGTACCTGGTGGTCCCGATCCCGGTGGCGATGCCGGAGCTGCCGGCGACGGCGTCGGCGAGCTCGACTATCTCCTCGCGGGTAAAGACGCGGTCGCCTTCGGCCTCGATGCCGACACTCCAACGCATGGACGTCTCCTCATCGCTCAATTCAGCACCGGCAGCAGTCCGGCGAGTTCTTCCAGGCTAGCCAGGTCGTGCCCGGACAGCAGCAGGTCGATGTGCGGCGCCGCGACTATCATGCCCAGCGTGCTCGGCCGGAAATCCCGGTCGTCGCCCTTGTGCGGGTTCAGCCACACGATGCGGTGGCACAGCCGCGCCAGGCGCTCCATCGCCGTCGCGAGCACCTCGGGATCGCCGCGGTCTAGCCCGTCCGAGCAGATGACCACCACGGCGCCGCGGCACAGGCCGCCCCTGGCCCACTTCCTGACGAATGTGTCGAGCGACTCGCCGATCCGCGTTCCGCCGTCCCAGTCCACCACCGTCCTGGCCGCCTCTTCCAGGGCCGCGTCGACCCGCTGGTGGGCGAGTTCCCTCGTGATGCGGGTCAGCCTGGTGCCGAAACAGAACACTTCGACCCGCGCCGCCGCGTGCCTGGCCGTGTGCGCGAACTGGAGCAGGTGCCTGGAGTAGTCGGCCATCGACCCGGAGACGTCGAGGATCAGGATCAGCGGCCGCAGCTTGGTCTTGCGCTGCCGGAAGAACAACTGCCCGGGCGGTTCCCCGTGCATGCGCATGGATTCCCTGATGGTGGCGCGCATGTCGGGTTCGGGGCCCGTGGCGGCCGGCCTGGTCCGCCTGGTGCGGCGGCGCGGCGGCGTCAGCCGCATCGTGGCCATGATCCTGCGTAGCGCGGCGAGCTCGGCTGGCGTGCAGGCGGTGAAGGACCGGTGTTTGAGCGTGTCCGCGCCGGACGCCATCCAGCCGAGGAACGGCCGCTCCTGGTTTTCCCCGGGACCGGGCTCGGTGCCGGGCATCACGAGTTCCGCCTCCGCTTCGGCGACCGACTGCGCGCGCAGCACCAGCTGGTTCTTCGCGGGCGCGTCCGCGCCGAGGAAATACCGGCGGAAGACCTCGTCGTACACGCCGCCGTCTTCGCGGCGGCTGACGAGCGTGGCCCGCCCGGCCCAGTACAGGTCGACCAGGTCCGTCGGGTCGAGCGGCGTCATAGCGGCGAAATAGGTGAGCACGTCGCCGGTGCCGACCGTGAGCCCGGCGGCCCGCAACTCGGCGGCGAAGCCCACGAGCACGTCCGTGAACGGGTCACCCACCGGAGATGATCTCCGCCAGGTTCTCGCGTACCAGGTCGAGGTCGTCACGGTCCTTGATGACCGCGCCGAGGGTGTCGCTCGCGGCATCCGGCGTCAGCTCGTTCTCGCCGAGCACGCCGAGCGTGCGCACCCAGTCGATCGTCTCGGCGACCCCCGGCGGCTTGGCCAGGTCCATCTCCCGCAGCCGGTGGACGGCCGCGACGACCTTCCTGGTCAGCTGCCCGGCGGCGGCGGGCTCGCGGACGGCGACGATCTCCGCCTCACGCGCCGCCGTCGGATACCCGATCCAGTGGTAGAGGCAGCGCCTCCGCAGCGCGTCGTGCAGTTCCCTGGTGCGGTTGGAGGTGAGTATCACGACCGGGCGCGAATCCGCGGTGACCGTGCCGAGCTCAGGGATGCTGATCTGGAAATCGGACAGGACCTCGAGCAGGAACGCCTCGAATTCGTCGTCGGCCCGGTCGATCTCGTCGATGAGCAGCACCGCCCGGTCGCCCTGCCTGACCGCTTCGAGCAATGGCCGCTCCAGCAGGAACTTGGGCCCGAACAGTTTGTCGACCGAGCGCTCGTCGGCGGCCTCGGCCTGCGAGAGCGCCCTGATCTGCAGCATCTGGCGGGAGTAGTCCCACTCGTAGAGCGCCTGGCTGGTCGTGATGCCCTCGTAGCACTGCAGCCGGATGAGCTTGCGGCCGAAGACGGCGGCCAGGACCTTCGCTACCTCCGTCTTGCCGACGCCGACCTCGCCTTCGAGCAGCACGGGCCTGCGCAGCGAAAGCGACACGAGCAAGGTTGTGGCCAGCCCGCGGTCGGCGAGGTAACCGCCTTGCCGCAGGCTTGCCGTGAGCTCGGTTACGGTTCCCGGGTACTCCACTGGGCGCGTACTCAGTCAGCGGTTCCGGTGGTGCCGAGGATGAGGTCGCGCAGGCTCCCCGCGGGCCTGAGCTTGCCTTCACGCTCGAGCCTGGCCCGCCACGCCGCGCGGCGGTCGGCTTCGTCACCGGCGGCGTACTCGTCGAAGCCGACGCCAGCGTCGGTCATCCGCTTGCAGTGGGTCTCGCAGCCGTCGTCGAGGTCGGCGTCGGTCTGAGCCTGGCCGCGCCATATGTCCCGGAGGATTTCCAGCGCCTCCGTGCGCTCTGCGCCCATGACGGACATCCCTCCTGCTGGGGCGGAAACCGTATACGTGACTGTAACTCCAGAGCGCCAGGGAGACGAACCGGGATTAAGCGATTTCTTAATCAGCGGATGGAGTCGGCGCCGGCCGGTGCGCTTGGTGCGGGAGTTGCGTGCCCACGACGCTCGACATGTCGGTAATGTCGGTACTGTGACTGTCGTGAGGCCAGCGGCCACGGTGCGGTGTAACGACCCCGCGCCCCGCGGCGTTTCCGCATATGAGGCCTTATCCTCGCGTGCAGTCCCGGCCTGGCCCCGTGGGCCGGGACTTGCGCTGCTGGGGCCCCGCCCGAATGCCCGTCCCGCTCCGATCCGAAGCGACGAGCCGCTCGTGGCTGACTGGCCATTGATCTCCGACCTGGGCCCGCTTGGCGCCCTGGCGACCGCGCCCCGCCTCGCCCGCGGGTTCATCGATGTCGTGCTCGCGGAGTGGGGCCTAGCGCGGCTGGCGGACGTCATCGAGCTGCTCGTCACTGAGCTCACGGCCAACGTGGTGCGGGCTTCGACGGGACCCGACGGGAACCCGCGCTACGACGTCGAGGGAAAGCTGCCGCTGCTATGGGTGCGCCTGCTTTCCGACAGGTCCCGGATCATGGTGGAGGTCTGGGATAACCTGCCGCCGGCGCTGGGCGCGCCGGTGGTCAGGCACCCGGGGCCGGACGGGGAATCCGGTCGCGGTCTTGAGATGATCGAAACGCTTTCTGAGGAGTGGGGCTGGGAGCACGTCCCGGGTTGGCGGGGCAAGCGCGTCTGGGCCGTGCTTCACGCGTCCGGAGAGCCAGGCTGAGCCGCCGTATGGTCAGCTGATGTCGGAGGGGACAATGACGACGGGGCGGCGGGAGTGGTGGGCGACCCCGGAACTCACCGAGCCCATCAGCAGCTTCTTGAAGCCGCCAGCGCCGCGGGAGCCGACGACGATCATGTCCGCGTCTTCGGCCGCCTTGAGGATCTCCTCGGCGGGCGCGCCGATGGTGGCCAAGACCGCGACCGCCGGCGGGCGGGAACCGGCGCCGAGCTTGTCAAGCGCCTGGTCCGTCTCCTCCTGGGCCACTTTCCTGGCGTGCTCGGCGAGGTCAGCGTCTCCCGGGTAGACAACGGGGGCACCCCAGAATCCGGTGATGGCCTGCTGAACGGTGAGCACGGTCAGCGGCACCTGCCGGACAGCCGCCTCGTTGATCGCCCACTCGAGGGCCCGGCGGGAATGGCTAGAGCCGTCGATGCCGACGAGGATTCCTGGCATCTCGCTCTCCTCCTTATGCTGACCTATTTCTACACGTTTGACGCTAGGTACCCCGCCGGACCGTGATCAGGGGCGCACATCCCCTCGGGCTGGGGCGTCCGGCCTGCCGGCGCCGGGACTTACGTCCGTAGCACTATGGGGCGGAACTGCCTAGTCTGGATGTGAAAAAACGAGACCGTTCGGAATCGAAGGTCCCGTAACCGGACGCTAACGATCAGGTGATCACGATGACGAGCCAGGCGGACAGCGCGAAAAGCGCGGCCGGTGCCGAACCCGCGGCGGTCCGGCAGATCGCGGTGTTCTTGCTCGACGACCACGAGGTGGTCCGCAGGGGCGTGCGTGACCTGCTTGAGGCGGAGCCGGACATCCGGGTGGTGGGGGAGGCCGGCACCGCGTCCTCCGCGCTGGCGCGCATCCCGGCGCTGCGGCCGGACGTGGCCGTGCTGGACGTGCGACTGCCGGACGGGGACGGCGTTTCGGTGTGCCGCGAGATCCGCTCGCGGATGCCCGAGGTCGCGTGCCTGATGCTGACGTCATTTGGGGACGACGAAGCGCTGTTCGACGCCATCATGGCGGGGGCCGCCGGGTATGTGCTCAAGCAGATCCGCGGCACCGACCTGATCGGCGCGGTGCGGACGGTGGCTTCGGGCCAGTCGATGCTGGACGCGCGCGCGGCTGGCCAGGTGATGGCCAGGCTGCGGGACCAGACGAGCAGGCGCGACCCGCTGGCCGGGCTGTCGCCGCAGGAGCGCAGGATCCTGGAGCTGATCGGGGAAGGCCTGACGAACCGGCAGATCGGCGAGCGGATGTTCCTGGCCGAGAAGACGGTGAAGAACTACGTGTCCGCGCTGTTCGCCAAGCTCGGCATGGAACGCCGCACCCAGGCGGCCGCCTACGCGGTCCGCGTGTTCGGCGAGGAGCACGACGGCGTGGGGCTGGGCGGCACTGGCCACGGCAGAGGGCCTGGCTATTAGGGACTTTGTACCCTTAGGCTTCGCCCGGCGCCGCTGGCACCCTTGCTTCCCATGAACGCCAACGGCACGGGGCTTGAGCGCCTCTCCCGCGATGAGTGCATGCGACTAATGGGATCGGTATCGGTCGGCCGGATCGCTTACACCCGGGAGGCGCTACCAGCGGTAGAACTCGTCAACTTCGCGCTGCATGACGGCGACATCGTCATCAGGACGGACGCGAGCGGCAAGCTCGCGGCCGCGACCCGCGGGGCCGTCGTGGCGTTCGAGGCCGACAGCGTCGACGTCCCCGGGCAGGCAGGCTGGAGCGTCACCGTCGTCGGGCAGGCCCGGGCGGTGACCGATACCGAGGAAATCCGCCGCCTGGAGCTGATCGAGCTCATGCCCTGGGCGCCGGGGACGCACGATCATTTCATCCGGATCTCAGCCGCGCTCGTGAACGGACGGCGCGTGGGCGGCCGGCACAACCTCGGTTTGCCCGCGTAGGGCCCGCCTAGGTCACGGTGGGGACGCGCCACTCCAGCCGGGTACCCGGCGTCTTCGCCCCGGGTTCGGCCGGCCCCAGCAGCAGCTCGCCGCCGAGTTTCTCGGCCCGGTTGGCCAGGTTGCGCAGCCCGCTGCGGTTAGCATCCGGCGGTATGCCGATTCCGTTGTCGATCACCAGGACGCTGAGGATCCCATCGTGATCGACATCCACGGTCACGTCGACCTGGCTGGCGCTGGCGTGCCTGGCCGCGTTGGACAGCGCCTCGCGCAGCACGGTCAGCGCCTGCTCGGGGACTTCTCCGCTATCCTGCCCGCGCAGGCCGGGACCCAGCCGCAGCGACGGCGCGAAGCCGAGCATCGGCGTCATCTCCTCGACCAGCTCCACGATCTCGGCGCGCAGGTCCTGCTGGACAGCGGCGTCCCTGAGCTGGAGCGCGAAGATGGCGCCCCGGATCTCCTTGATCGTCTCGTCCATCGCGTCCACCGCGTGGCTGACCCGGGTGGTTGCCTCGGGCCTGGTGATCATCGGCATGGTTCCCTGCAGCGACATGCCGGTGGCGTACAGCCGCTGGATCACCAGGTCGTGCAGGTCGCGGGCGATCCGGTCCCTGTCCTGGTAGAGGGAGAGGCGCTCGGCTTCCGCGCGGCTCGCCGCCAGCTCCAGCGCGACGCCGGCCTGCGCGGCGAAGGAGGCCGCGAACACCGCCTCCCCCTCGGGGAAGGGCGCCCCGCCGTGACGGCGGCCGATAGTAAGCACGCCGCGCCTGTTGCTGGGCCCGCCAAGCGGGAAGAGCGCCGCGGGCCCGATATGGCTCATCGCCGCCCGTGCCGCCGGGGCGGCCCGGTCATCGGCGGCGAAATCGGCGCTGGCCACCGGATCGCCGCTGGTCAGCACCTGCCCGGACAGCGACTGGCCGATCGGCAGCACCAGGCCGCGCACCGCCTCCGCGCCGTCGCCGTCGGCGTGGGTGATCGTCAGCCGGCGCCCGTCCTCGTCCGGCAGCGCGAGCATCGCGAGGTCAGCGCCCGACAGCTCGCGCGCCAGGCTGGTGATCCGCGCCACGACCGCGTCCCGGTCGGCGCCGGACAGCAGCGCGGTGGCAACCTCGGCGCTGGCCTGGATCCAGCGCTGGCTGCGCCGGGTCGCCTCATACAGCCGCGCGTTCTCCACCGCGACGCCTGCGGCGGCGCCGAGCGCTACGAGCACGGCCTCGTCGTCCTCGGTGAACTCTCCGCCGCCGCGCTTGTTGGTGAGGTACAGGTTGCCGAACACCTCGTCGCGGACCCGTACCGGCACGCCGAGGAAGCTCCGCATCGGCGGGTGGCCGGCCGGGAACCCGGAGGACTGGGGATGCGCTGCTATGTCGGCGAGCCGCAGCGGCCGCGGATGCTGGATCAGCAGGCCGAGCAGGCCGCGGCCTTCCGGCCAGTGGTCGATCTCTCCGATCTCCCGCTCGTCCAGGCCCACGGGGATGAACTCGGCCAGCCGCTTGTCGTCCCCGATGACCCCGAGCGCGCCGTAGGTCGCGTCCACGAGCTCGACCGCGGTCTCCACGATCCGGCGCAGCGTGGACTCCAGGTCCAGGCCCGAGCTGATGGCGACGACGGCCTCGAGCAGGCCGCGCATCCGGTCCCTGGTGTCGAGGACGACCTGCAGCCGGCCCTGCAGTTCGGCGAGCAACTCATCAAGCCGCAGCTGCGGAAGCAGCTCCGGGCGGGCGCCAGCATCGGGCTCCACCGGCAGCTCCCCTCCCTGGTGAACCACGCAAGTCAGGATATCGGTCGCACACTTCGCGGGGTAGGGTGGCCGGCGCGCTAGTCGCGTAGAGAACCTACCGGACCTACGGCACATGGCCAGGTGAGGTCCGTCCCTGCTGGCCAGGTGCCAGCAGGCCCAGGACGAGAGGTGAAAAAAAGGTCCTTACGCACGTCCGTTTTACCGACCGCGACCGGAGTCCTGGCCGCGCTCGGCGCGCTGCTTGATGCCGAGCAGCATCTTCCGCTCCATGATCAGGCTGCCGGGTTCCATGACCAGCACGTAGAAAAGGCGGCTGACGGGTGCCAGGGACGCCGTCGCGATCCTGTTCCGGCTGATCAGCCTGGTCGAGGCGCCCTCGGCCGCCAGCGCGAAGATCCACACCCAGTTCTGGTCGGCGAACCGGAGGGCGAGGGCTCGCGGCCGGTCCAGCACCTCTATCCGCATCGCCGGCCGTCCCGGCCCCATGGGCAGCTCGTCGCCGGCCTTGATGTCCTGGTACCGCGGGAGGATCGTGTCGGCGCTGTGCATGTCCAGGCCCAGCAGGTTCTCGATCCAGTCGTAGGTGTAGGCGCCGCCGCGGCCGCTGCCCATCTGCGCCAGCCATGGCCAGATCGCGTCCGGGGGCGCCCCGATGGTGACGGCACGGGTGGTGACCAGGCCGGCGCCGGGCAGCAGCTCGTCGCCGGGCAGCGTTCGGGCGACCTCGTCGTCCCTGGCGCCCCAGGTGAGGCACGTGCGCCGGAAGAACAGCAGATAGGCGAGGGGGCCAAGTCCGGCCGCAAGCCCTGCCGCCCGGAGGAAGGCACGCATCAGGAGCTCGCGGCGCGGGCCTTGCCCTTGCCGGGCGTGCCGCGGCCGACCGCGGCGATCGCGGGCGCCAGCGTGAGCCACAGCCCGATCGTGACCACCATCGAGGTCACGTAGCCGAACGGCCGGATGCCCACGTCGGAACCGACGATTCCCGCGAAGATCATGAGCAGCCATGCGCTCACGAAGAACGTCGGCCCGGCCGCGACCACCTTGAAGAACGCTTCCATGGTTAACCTCCACGGGCGATGAGGCGTGAGCCCCACGCTGGCAGGTACCAGTTGCGCTCGCCGAGCAGGGCCATCGCCGACGGCAGCGCCTGGGGATCTGCCGTCACTTCAGGCTGGGCGCGGCGGTTTCCGGCAGGGCAGATGCGTAAGGCCCGGAGCCGGCGGGCCGTTGGTCGCCAGTCGCCGGTCAGCTATGCACCAGTCAGCTCTGCACCGGGACGATCGCGACGGGGCCGTGGGCGTGGTTGAGCACCGCGTGCTGGACGGCGCCGATCGCGGGGCCCGTGTCGTGCCCGCCATGCCTGCCGATCACCACGAGGTCCGCCCGTGCCGTGTAGCTGGCTAGCACGCGGCCGGGGTGACCGTGCACCACGTCTTCCCTGACCGGCACGGCGGGATACTTCTCCCGCCACTTGCGCAGAGCTTCGGTCAGGTTCCGGCTGGCGACAGCCGAGATGTGCCCGGCGTCGGTCATGTGTCCCGCCGTCTCCCCGGCACCGGAATCCCCGGCACCGGAATCCCCGGCACCGGAATCCCCGGCACCGGAATCCCCGGCACCGGAATCCCCGGCACCGGGATCGCCGAACCCGGAAGGGAACCAGTACCAGGCGTGCACCGCGACCAGGGTCGCGCCGCGCAGCGCCGCCTCCTCGAACGCGAACGGCAGGGTCGCGGTCGCGTCGTGCGGGTCGCGGACGCCGACAGCGACCTCATTGTGCACGGCGCCGGTCTCTTCCCGGACCACGACGACAGGGCAGGAGGCGTGCATGGCCGCGTATCTGCTCACCGAGCCGAGCAGCAGCGCGGCGAACCCGCCCACCCCGCGCGCGCCCACGACGAGCATCAGCGCGCCGGAACCGCTGCCGGTGACCGCGAGGGCCGGCGGCCCGGTCAGCTGGTCGGTGTCGATAAGCAGGTCCGGGGCGACTTCCTTGGACCGCGTGATGGCCTCGCCGAGCGCCCGGCGGGGTGCGCTGCCGAGCGCCCGTGCGACCCCCTGGGGCCCCGCGTCGTTGGCCCACATGCGGGGTGGCATCGCGGGCGCGGAAACGATCCGCAGCGGCGCCCCGTGCCGGTTCGCCTCCCTCGCGGCCCATTCCACCGCGCGCAGGGATTCCTCCGAGCCATCGGCGCCGACCACGACAGGTCGCGTTGCCATGATGTCCCTCCTCGGCGGGTCACCGAAGTTGGCTAGAGCTGGCTGCCCACGAGCACGGCGAGGTCGGCGAGGCGGGACGTGTAGCCCCACTCGTTGTCGTACCAGCCGAACACCTTGACCAGCGTCCCGGCCGCCTGGGTGAGCACGGCGTCGAAGATGCAGGACGCGGGGTCGCCGATGATGTCGCGCGAGACGATGGGGTCGGTGCTGTACCGCAAGATGCCCGCCAGGGAACCGTGGGCTGCCGTGTCGAACGCCTCGTTCACCGCCTCGGCGGTCACTTCGCGGCGGAGGACCACTGCCAGGTCGGTCAGCGAGCCGTCTTCCACCGGCACCCGGACGGCGACGCCGTCCAGTTTCCCGGCAAGTGCCGGGATGACTTCGCCGGTGGCGCGCGCCGCGCCGGTCGTGGTCGGTACGATGTTCGCCGCCGCCGACCGGGCGCGCCGCAGGTCCTTGTGCGGCCCGTCGAGCAGCATCTGGTCCCCGGTGTAGGCGTGGATGGTGGTCATGAACCCGCGCTCCACCCCAAACGCGTCGTTCAGCACCTTGACCATCGGCGCCACACAGTTCGTGGTGCAGGACGCGCTGGAGATCACGTCGTGCCGCTCGGGGTCGTACGCGTCAGAGTTCACGCCGAGCACGACGGTCAGGTCGACGCCCTTGCCAGGAGCCGAGATCAGGACCTTGCGCGCTCCGCCCTTGAGGTGCGCGGCCGCGGCCTCGCGGGTGCGGAACTTGCCGGTGGACTCGATGACGATGTCTGCCCCCAGGCCGGCCCAGTCGATATTCACCGGGTCCCGCTCCGACAGCACCGCGATCGACTGGCCGCCGACGGTCAGGGCGTTGGACGCGTAGGTCACCGGCCCCCCGAGCCGGCCATAAGTGGAGTCGAATTCCAGCAGGTGCGCTAGGGTCCTGGCGTCGGTGATGTCGTTGACGGCCACCACCTCCAGGGCCGGACTCTCCAGCGCGAGCCGGGTAAAGGTGCGCCCGATCCGTCCGAAGCCGTTGATTCCCACCCTCGTAGTCATGTGCTTCCTCTGCTTCCTCCTCGCGAGTCTCTACTCGAAGCCTGGTCCGGCGCCCCCGGGACGGCTACTCGCCATGGTCCCTCGGCGTTGGGACCATGGTCCTGACCGGGCGAAGGTCCCGGGAAACAGGTAAGTAGGCCCCTTTCGCCCGTACTGCGGCATAGGGATGCTAAGAGAAAGCGACCGCTTTTGCCTGGGCGAGGTGAGGATGATGGGTACCAGGCAACGGGACATCCGGGTTACCCGGTTTGCCCGGTTCGTGCGGGGGCGGCGACCCGACCGCAATCCGCTGCGGCGTGCTTCGGATCGGCTCGAGACCGCGCTGCTGGCGCTGCTTATCGTCGGGTTCTTCGCGGCCGCGCCGTTCACCGCGCTGGCGGCCGGCGGGTGGGCGTTCGCCAGGGGCCACCAGGCCCAGCTCACCGAGCAGGCTTCCTGGCACCAGGTCCCCGCCCGCGTGCTGACCCTGTCCTCGCAGGCGGGCAGCGCGTACGCGAACGCGCCACAGGCAAAGGCCCGGTGGACAGCCCCGGACGGCAAAGTAGTCACCGGCGAGATATCCGTTCCGCCCGGCACCACGGCCGGCGCGACCGTGCCGCTATGGGTCACGAACAATGGCCAGCTCACCGATCCCCCGTTGCAGGACGCGCAGGTCGCGGACCAGGCGTACCTCGCCGCGGCGTTCAGCGTCATCACGCTCGCGACCCTGTTCGGCATCACCGGCCTGGTCGCCCGCCGGGCACTGGACAAGCACCGGATGGCCGCCTGGGACGCGGAATGGCGCGCGGCCGGGCCAAGCTGGACACCACGGGCATAACCGGTCGGGGACGGCACAGACCGGGCCGGTCATCCTGCCGCTGGTCCTGGCGAGCCACTCCGCATACGACTGGGAGTTTTCCAGGCTGAAGCTGAACTCTGAGCCGGGCGGGAGCGGCACGGCGAATACCAGCCCGGCGGCGTGCTCGAGGGACGCGCGCAGCAGCCCAGATGCGCCACGCGCCTCGAACCCGACCGATACGTACCGTGCGGTGCCGATGCCGATTTCGGCGAGTTCGACAGCGCAGCCCGTCTCGGTGGCCTGGTAGTCGCCGGGCTCCACGGCGTCGCCTGAGGCCAGCGGAAACCAGGTGCTGATCCGATTCTTGTGTACGACGGCCCATCCCTGGCCGGGTTCGCCGCCGTTGGCCCACGGCCCGTAGCTGTCACCGGAGAAGGACCACTTGCGCCAGAGTTCGAGGGCGCCGCGGGCGCCGTCCGGCAGGTCAATGGGCTCCGGAGTGCCGAGGAGCGCCTTCAGGTCGACGGCGCTGCCGTCACGGAGCTTCACCCCGAGGCCGCGCAGCCGGGGGTGTAGCAGGTACACGTCGTCGCGCGTTTCCGTTCCGGCCGGGAACCGCCCGAACCACTCCCGCATCGCGGGTGTCACCGAACCCGGCGCTATCCAGCGCACCTCGAGGCTGTCCGCCGGGCCCGTAATCCCGGCCGGCACAGGCAGCGTGCTGTTGGCCGGCGAACCGCCCTGCTGAGCTCCCTGGGCCGCGAGGTCCGCCGCGGGGGAGGGACGCCGGCGCAGCGCCCAGGCCAGTCCGATGGCGAGCAGGAGCGTCCCGCCGGCCTCGGCGAGGAGCCGCCGCCAGTCAAGGCGGCTGTTCGCGAACTCCGCCGTTCCCGCGTCCCGAGGGCGCCCGCGCACCGCTATCGCGGCGTGCCGCGCCGTAAACATGGAATCACCACCCCCGCTGGTCTCCTCGGTCAGATCAGCCTCTGATGTCGGCATGGTTTTCGGTCAGGGGCGAACGGCCCGCGGCCGCGGGCATCCGGTCTCCGCGCCGCGGCACCGTCGGCGATGACCTGCGGGCGAGCGGCCAAAGTTCTGCGCCTGACAGACCTTCGTCCCTACCTAGGGAAAAGCGGCCGCCGTGAGATGAGAGGCAGGGACCGGCCGGCACGGACAGCCGGCCAGTATCACGGAGAGGCGGAGAAATGAGCAGCATCCTGCACAGGGACCCGAAGACCGTGGTCCCTGACCTGATCGACTGGTTCGAGGAGCCCTTCTTGACGCTGCGGCCTTACCTGGGCCACGCGATTAAGGTCGAGGACTACACCGAGGACGGTCGCTACGTCCTCCGCGCCGAGCTCGCCGGGATCGACCCGGAGAAGGAACTCGAGGTCTGGGCCGGCGCCGGTTACCTCACGATTCGCGCGATGCGGCCCGGCAAGGTCGAAGACAAGCACCGGACGGAGTTCCGCTACGGCCCGTTCCACCGCACTGTCGAGCTCCCGCCGGGCGTCGACACCGACGACGCGACCGCCGGGTACGTCAACGGCATCCTCACCATCAAGTTCGGCTTCAAGGGCGAGCGGCAGGAGGCCATGACGAGGGTCCAGGTCGCCACCGACGGGAAGTGACCATGCGTTACGTGCTGGGGTACAGCGCGCTTGACCAGCTCTTCGAGGCGATCCGGCGGCGTGGCTTCCGGTTGGTTGGCCCGGTGCTGCGGGACGGGGCCATCTGTTACGGCGACATCACGTCATCGGCCGATCTGCCCGCCGGATGGACCGACGAGCAAGACGCCGGAACCTACCGGCTGCGGCGCCGTGACGACGACGCGTTTTTCGGCTATAACGTCGGTCCGCAGTCGGTGAAGAAGTACCTGTTCCCGCCGTCGGAGCGGTTGCGGCCGCCCGCGCCGGAGCCGGCGGAGAAGCTCGCGTTCATCGGGGTGCGTGCCTGCGAGCTGCGCGCGATAGCGATCCAGGACCGGGTGTTCGTGGGCGGCCGGCACCCCGACCCGCGGTACGCCGTGCGCCGGGACGGCGCGTTCATCGTGGCGGTGAACTGCGGGCAGGCCGGCCGGACCTGCTTCTGCGTCTCCATGGACGCCGGGCCGCGCGTCACCGAGGGTTTCGACCTCGCGCTGACAGAGCTGGTGGCGGACCGGCAGTTCCTCGTCGAATCGGGCACCGAGCGAGGTGCCGAGATCATCGGCGAGCTCGGCTGCCAGCCGGCCTCGGCCGGGCAGGCCGCCGCGGCGGACGCGATCACCGAGCGCACGGCCGCCGCCATGGGGCGCGCGATGCCCGAGCTCGACCTGCGGGACCTGCTGTATGAGAACCTCGACCATCCCCGCTGGGATGACGTGGCGGCGCGGTGCCTGGCCTGCGCCAACTGCACGATGGTCTGCCCGACGTGCTTCTGCTTCAGCGTCGAGGACGTCTCCGGCCTGGATGGCCAGAACCCTGAACGGCACCGGTCCTGGGATTCCTGCTTCACCGTGGACCATTCGTACTTGCACGGCGGCGCCGTGCGGACCTCCACCAGGTCCCGGTACCGCCAGTGGCTGACGCACAAGCTGGCCACCTGGACCGACCAGTTCGGCACCGCGGGCTGCGTCGGGTGCGGCCGGTGCATCACCTGGTGCCCGGCAGGCATCGACATCACGGAGGAGGTGGCGGCCATTGCCGCGGAGTCCTGAGCCGCTGCTGTCACCGGACACGGCCATCCCGCCTGACTGGGCCGAGCCGCGGCCATGGCGGGTGGCCGGTGCCCGGCGGGACACCAGGGACACGGTCACCCTCGCCCTGACGCCGCCGGAGCCGTTCGCGTTCCTTCCCGGCCAGTTCAACATGCTGTCGGTCCCCGGCATCGGCGAGGTTCCGATCTCGATCAGCAGCGACCCCGCAGAAGGCAGCCGCGTGCTGCACACGATCCGCGACGTCGGCGCGGTCACCCGCGCGCTGTGCGCGGCGCGGCCAGGCGACGAGATCGCGGTCCGCGGGCCGTACGGCACGGACTGGCCGCTGGCGGCCGCGGCCGGCGGCGACCTGGTGATCATCGCCGGCGGCATCGGGCTTCCGCCGCTGCGCCCGGCCTTGTACGCGGCCCTCGCCAGGCGGGACGACTTCGGCAGGATCATCCTGCTCTATGGTGCGCGGACCCCCGCTGACCTGCTGTTCCCCAGTGAGCTCGCGAGCTGGCGGGCCCGGTTCGACCTAGACGTCGATGTCACTGTGGACACGGCAGGCGGAAGCTGGCGGGGCAACGTCGGCGTGGTGCCCGCCCTCATCGACCGGGCGCCTTTCGACCCGGGGAAGGCCACCGCGTTCGTGGTCGGCCCCGAGATCATGATGCGGTTCACCGTCCGCGCGCTGCTGGCGGCGGGGGTCGCCGGCGACCGCGTGTACCTGTCGATGGAGCGCAACATGCAGTGCGCCGCGGCGCTGTGCGGGCACTGCCAGCTCGGCCCGTTCCTGGTCTGCCGGGACGGCCCCGTGTTCAGCTACCAGTCGGTGGCCCGGTGGCTCGCCATCAGGGAGCTGTGATGTTTGATTCCGAACGTAAGCGGCCGGCTCGCCAGCCGAAACCGACTCTGGCGGTGTGGAAGTTCGCCTCCTGCGATGGCTGCCAGCTCACCTTGCTGAACTGCGAGGACGAGCTGCTCGCGATCGCCGGCTCGGTCACCATCGCCTCCTTCGGCGAGGCGTCGAGCGAGGTGATCGAAGGCCCGTACGACCTGTCCCTGGTGGAGGGATCGATCACCACGCCCGCCGACGCCGAGCGCATCCGCCGGGTCCGCGAGGCGTCCCGGTTCCTGGTGACGATCGGCGCGTGCGCCACCTCGGGCGGCATCCAGGCGCTGCGTAACTTCGGCGGTGATCTCGCGCCCGTGGTCTACGCGCGGCCCGAGTACATCGACACGCTGCGCACTTCCACGGCGATCGCCGACCACGTGCCGGTCGACTTCGAGCTGCGCGGCTGCCCCATCGACCGCCGCCAGCTCCTCGAGGTCATCGGCGCGTTCCTGCGCGGCCGCAAGCCGAACGTCCGCGCGCACAGCGTCTGCATGGATTGCAAGCGGGCGGGGCGCACCTGCGTGCTGGTCGCGCACGGCACGCCGTGCCTGGGCCCGATGACCCAGGCCGGCTGCGGTGCGCTGTGCCCGGGCGTCGGCAGGGGCTGCTTCGGCTGCTTCGGCCCCGCGCCGGGCTGGACGTTCCTTCCGTTCGGTCCGGCGAATCCAGCCCGGACGGAGGTGAAATCGCGATGACGCACGGTAGCCGCTTGCGCGTCCCCGCGCTGACCCGGGTGGAGGGGGAGGGCGGCCTCGAGATCGTGGTGGACGACGGCCAGGTGACGGAGGCGCGGCTCGACATCTACGAGCCGCCCCGGTTCTTCGAGGCGCTATTGCGCGGCCGCCAGTACACCGAGCCGCCGGACATCACCGCGCGGATCTGCGGAATCTGCCCGGTTGCCTACCAGATGAGCGCGTGCGCCGCGATCGAGGACGCCTGCGGCGTGACCGTGCCAGCGGACATCGCCGCGCTGCGCCGGCTGCTCTACTGCGGCGAGTGGATGGAAAGCCACGCGCTGCACGTGTACCTGCTGCACGCGCCGGACTTCCTCGGCTACGAAAGCGGCATCCACCTGGCGCGCGACCATCCGGACGCCGTCGCGCGGGGGCTGCGGCTGAAGAAGGCGGGCAACCATCTCATGGAGGTCGTCGGCGGCCGGTCCGTGCACCCGGTCAACGTCCGGATCGGCGGTTTCTACCGCGCCCCGTCCGTGAGCGCCCTGCGCGCCCTGCTGCCCGAGCTCGAACAGGCCCGCCAGGACGCGGCGGAGACCGTGGCATGGGTGGCCACGTTCACGTTCCCCGACTTCAGCCGCGACTACGAGTTCGTCTCGCTGCGCCATCCGGACGAGTATCCGATCACCGCGGGGCGGGTCGTCTCCACCGGCGGTCTCGACATCCCGCCCGCCGGATACGACCGCCACTTCACCGAGTTCCAGGTGCCGCACTCCACGGCCCTGCACTCCGTCCTCGACGGGAAGACGTACCTGACCGGCCCGCTGGCCAGGTACAGCCTGAACTCCGGCCGCCTGCCGGCCGAGGTCGCCGCCGTGGCGCGCGCGGCGGGACTCGGCCCCACCTGCGCCAACCCGTTCCGGTCCATCGTTGTCCGCGCCGTTGAGCTGCTGTACGCATGCGACGAGGCGCTCCGGTTGATCCGCGGCTACCAGCCGCCCGACCCGCCGGCCGTCGACGTCCTGCCCCGGGCCGCGACAGGCTACGGCTGCACCGAGGCGCCGCGCGGCCTGCTCTACCACCGGTACGCGATCACCGCCGACGGCACCGTCACGGACGCGAAAATCGTCCCGCCGACGTCGCAGAACCAGCGCGCCATCGAAGCCGACCTGCGCGCCTTCGCCGCCGCCCGGATCGGCCTGCCGCCGGAACGGCTGACCGAGGAGTGCGAGCGCGCCGTGCGCAGCTACGACCCGTGCATCTCCTGCGCGGCGCACTTCCTCGACCTGCGGGTGGTCGGATCATGATCCTCGTCATCGGCATCGGCAACGCGGACCGCGGCGACGACGCGGCCGGCCTGGTGGCCGCCAGGCACATCAGGGACGCCGCCCCGCCGGGGGTCACCGTGACCGAACTGGACGGCGATCAGCTCACGCTGCTCGACGCGTGGGACGGGGCCGCCGACGTGTACGTGGTGGACGCGGTCTGCTCCGGCGCCGAGCCGGGGACCGTGTGCCGCTTCGACGGCTCCGCACCGCTCGGCGCGCGCTTCAAGCACCGGGGGACGCACATATTCAGCCTCGCCGACGTCGTGGAGCTCGGTCGCGCGCTGCACCGGCTGCCTGTCCGCCTCAGGGGCTACGGCATCGAGGGTGCCGCGTTCGAGCTGGGCGCTCCGCTCTCCCTGGAAGCGGAAGCGGCGGCCCGGACGGTGGCCGAGCAGATCCTGCACGAACTGTGGGCAGGCGGGTGAGGGCGATGTGCCTGGGAACCGTTGGCGTGATCACGGCCGTCCGTGATGACGAGGGCGTGCCCATGGCGCTCGTCGACACCGGCTCTGCCGAGACCGTGGCCGCGTGCCTGCTGACCTGTCCGGAGGCCGGCGTGGGCGCCGCCGTCCTGGTCCATTCCGGGTACGTGCTGCAGATCCTCGAGGCCGACGATGCGGAGGACCCGTCATGAGAACCCGCCTGGGCCTGGCCCTGGCCCTCGCCGCCGCTGTCATCAGCGGCTTCGCCGTGTACACCAACTCCTACGGAGTGCGCGCCTTCGGCAGCGCGACCGTGTACACGACCGCGAAGAATCTCGTCGCGGCCATCGTGCTGGCCGCCGCGCTCGCCGTCGCCGGCCGGCGGGTGTCCCTGGAGGGGTTCACGCCTCCGCGCGGCGCGGCTCAGTGGGGCGGCCTGGCAGCCGTCGCCGTGGTCGGTGGCAGTGTCCCGTTCATCCTTTTCTTCGAGGGCCTCGCCCGGGTCTCGTCGGACGACGCGGCGTTCATCCAGAAGACGCTCGTGGTCTGGGTGGCGCTGCTCGCTGTCCCGCTGCTGGGCGAGCGGATCGGGGCCTGGCACGTGGCCGCGATCGCCATCCTTGTCTGGGGCCAGGCGATCCTCGGCGGCGGCCTGGGCGGCATCCGTCTCGGTTCCGGCGAGGTGATGATCTTCGCCGCCACCCTGCTGTGGGCGGTCGAGACCGTCATCGCGAGGAAGCTGCTCCAGGGCCTGTCCGCGCTGACCGTCGCGACGGTCAGGATGGGCGGCGGCGCCGTCATCCTGGTCGGCTACACCCTGGCGACGACTCGGTGGAGCACGCTCGCCGCGATCGGGTGGCACCAGTGGTCATGGGCGATCGGCACCGGCCTGATCCTCGCCGCCTACGTCGCGACCTGGTACGCGGCGCTGGCCCGGGCCGGCGCCATTGACGTGACTGCCCTGCTCGTCCCGGCTGCGATCATCACCGCATTGCTCCAGGCCGGCAGCAAGGCCCTGGCTCCGCAGTGGCCGGGGCTGCTGCTTGTCGCGGCTGGCAGCGCGCTCATCGTGCTTGCCGTGAGGCAACCGCGCCCGGCTGAGGTGGTCGCTTGAGCGCGGGCCCGCTGCTCTTCGCCCGCTACGCCTTCCCCCCGAATGAACGGGGACTGTGCGGGCCGGACGACCACGCAGCGCTGCGTGACTACGCCACCGCCGGCGTCACCGATCCCGGGCTGGTCCGGCTGGCGAAGGGGTTCGCGGGCGCGTGGCCCTACCTTCAGCTGATCGCGGCGGCCAGCGAGATCGCGGATCCGCTGGACGGCCGGGTGGTGGAAGCGTACTGGGTGGGCAACCGCCTGCTTGACAACGTGCGGATGCCCGACTACGGCGCGTTCCTCGACGAGCGGTTCCGCGGCCGCGCCGGGCCTGGCTGGGACCACATCGCCCAGGCGATCCCGGCGGGCGCGGCGCCGCATCACAGCTTTCACGTGTTTCTCGTGTACCCGTGGACCGGCTTGCTGCGTGAGGGACGTGCCGAGCCGTCGCTGCGGATCCTGGATGGCTGCCGGATCAGCTGGGGGCGGGTGACCGCGGCGGATCCCGGGACTGGCCTGGTGACGGTGATGCGGCGCGCCGTGCGCTGGGACGGCCGCGGGCTTTGCTACGGCCCGCCGGTCCCGTACCAGGCGGCGACCGGGTTCGTCACGGGACTGCGGCCGGGCGACTGGGTAACCATGCACTGGGGTTGCGTGTGCGACCGGATCAACGAGCGCCAGCTGCTGGCCTTGCGCCGGTTCACGGCGCGCCACCTGCGTCTGGCGAACGCCAGCTTGCTCACCTCCCTGCCGCTGCTGGGCTAGGCGGGCAGCGCTGGAGGCGCCGGTCAGCTGACTCAGTCGTGTCACGAAGCCACTGCGTCTCCTCGGGATCCAGCTGGTCCCGGCTGGCGAGCAGCTCCCTGGTTTCCGCTTCCAGGAGGCGTATCGCGGCAAGGGTGCGCTCGGCGTGACCATATGCCATGGCGGTTCATCTCCTCGTCGCCGTGAGCCGCGGCCGGCGGCTGGGGCCCGACGCGGCACATCCTCGGCAACACCCGTGGCCGGAACTAGTGCCATTGGTCCGGTCTCGCGAACGGTCAGCCGGTTAGTCTCGGGCCGTGGTCGTGCTGTTGTCGGAGAGCGCGAGCCTTACCGCGCGCGAGACGCTCACGGTCCTCGGTTCGGACGGCATCCGGGCCGATGTGCTTACCGTGGGCCGCCTGCCGATCGGGCGCTTCAGCCGGTGGTGCCGCCGGGTGATCGCTGCCCCGGCACCGGGTGCCGATCCGCTTGGCTATCTGTCGCTGGTAGCGGGACTGTGCTCGGCCGGCGAGTACGAGGCCGTGCTGGCCACTCACGAGCAGGCCTGGCTGTTCGCGGCCGGGCGCCATCTGCTGCCGGCCGGTGCGCCGGTCGCGGTCGCGCCCGCCGAGTCGTTTGACCGGGTTGCGGGCAAGGTGGAGTTCGCGGCGCTGTGTGACGAGCTCGGCGTTCCGCAGCCGCGGTGGTGGCGCTGCGACCAGCGGCCGGCGCGGGTGCCGTATCCGCACTGGGTGAAGGCGTCGTACGGGACGGCCGGGCGGGCGGTGCGCCGGGTGCACACCGCGGAGCAGGAGCGGCAGGCAGTCGATGAGTTGTCACGGGACGGCGGCCCGGTCATGGGTCAGGCTCCCGCCGCTGGCGAGTACGGCCAGGTACAGGCCCTCTTCGAGCACGGTCGGCTGGTGGCCGCGCACACCAGCGTCGCCATCGGCGCCGGCGCGGGCGGATCCGCGGCGGCGCGGCTGAGCGTCGATCACCCGGCCGCCCGCGAGCACGCGGCGCGGGTTGGCGCGCACTTGCGCTGGCACGGCGGGTTGACCCTCGACTACTTCCACGTGCACGGGCAGCCGGAGTTCATCGAGTGCAATCCGCGCACGGTCGAGCCCGGGAACGCCGCCCGCGCCGGCGTCGACCTTCCGCGGCTTACCATCGCCCTCTCCCAGGGCGGCCCGCTGCCCGGCCACCCGGTCATCGGCCGTCCCGGCGTCCGGACCCGTGGTGCCCTGGCACTCGCCATCGGTGCGGCCGAGCGCTACCGGACCCGGGCGGCCGTGCTCGGCGTGCTCCGCGACTGTGCCGTGCGCCGCGGCGAGACGGGACAGGCCGAGGAGGTCCTGACCCCCATCATCCGCGACCCGCTCAGCACCGTGCCCCTGGCCGCCGCGGCCGCCTTGCTTGTCGCCAGCCCGGGCAGCGCGGCCGCGCTCGCCAGCGGGGCCGTCCGGTCCTACAGCGTCGGTCCCGCCACCATCGCGCTGGTCAGGGCGCCGGCAGGGACGTAAGGCTCTGTCGCGGGCCGCCGCAGCGGCGCGATTGTTTAGGAGTGGACCTTGACACGCCCGGCAGCGGCCAGCACGTGGCCCAGACCCGGGGGAAGCTGCGCGTCTACCTGGGCGCGGCGCCCGGCGTGGGGAAGTCGTACGCGATGCTCGCGGAGGGCCAGCGCCGCCGGGCGCGGGGCACGGACGTGGTTGCCGCGCTCGTGGAGACGCACGGCAGGCGGCAGACCGCGGCGATGGCCGAGGGCCTGGAGGCGATACCACGGCGCACGATGAGCTACCGCGGCGCGGCGTTCACCGAGATGGACCTGGACGCCGTGCTCGCCAGGCACCCGCAGGTCGCGCTGGTGGACGAGCTTGCCCACACGAACGTGCCCGGATGCCGCAACGGCAAGCGGTGGCAGGACGTGGACGAACTGCTCGACGCCGGCATCGACGTGGTTACCACCCTGAACGTCCAGCACCTGGAGTCGCTGAACGACGTGGCCAAGCAGATCACGGGCGTCGAACAGCACGAGACGCTGCCGGATGAGGTGGCGCGCCGGGCCGACCAGATCGAGCTGGTCGACATGACCCCCGAGGCACTGCGGCGGCGCATGGTGCACGGCAACGTGTACCCGCCAGATCGCATCGAAGCCTCGCTCACCCACTATTTCCGGCCGGGGAACCTCACCGCGCTGCGCGAGCTCGCGCTGCTCTGGGTCGCCGACCGGGTGGAGGAGGGGCTGCAGCGGTACCGGACCGAACATGGCGTCGTCGCGCCATGGGAGACCAGGGAACGGATCGTCGTCGGCATCGCGGGCGAACCCGGTGACGAGCGGCTCATCCGGCGGGCGGCCAGAATCGCCGCGCGGACGCCAGGCAGCGACCTGCTCGCCGTGCACGTGGCCGCTGACGACGGGGTCAGCGGGCACGGCGCGACGCTGGACGCCCAGCGCACGCTGGTGGCATCACTGGGCGGCAGCTTCTGGCACATACCTGGTGACGACACGGCCGAGGCGCTGCTGAGTTTCGCCCGCGACCAGAACGCCACGCAGATGGTCCTGGGCGCCAGCCGCCGCGGCCGCCTCGCCACCCTGCTCGCCGGGAAGAGCACCCCGACCAAGCTCGCCCGCCGGGCTAAGCACATCGACGTGCACCTGGTGAGCATGGAAAGCTCTGGCACCCGGTCCCGGGCAATAGCCAGGCTGCTGTCCGCGCTGCCCGGACGCCGCGCGCGGGCGCGGCGGGCGGCCGCCACGGCCGACGCCCTCAGCCGGCTCGCGGTTAGCGTGCTGAGCGGGCACGGCGACCCGGCGGGCCTGCTCGAGGAGATCAGGGACATGTTCGGCCTGACCGCCGTCAGCCTGCTGGAGCAGCGGCGCAACGGCGGTGGGCCGCGCTGGTACGTGATGGCAAGCGCGGGCGACCGGCCCCCCGACAGCCTCGCCGCCGACGTCGCGCTGCCCATCACCGAGACCATCGCGCTCGCGGGTCGCGGGCACCCGCTCAGCGCCGAGGACAGCCAGCTGCTCTCCTGCTGTGCCGCCCCGATGATCGCGGGCTTGCTCCGGCGCCGCCAGGATGAGCAGGACGCTGACGCTGCGCGGACCGCCGCCGACAGGCGTTCCCGCTCGGCCGTGCTCGCCGCCACCGGGCAGCAGGCACGCGAGCAGATGCAGAAGGCGGAACGTGCCCTGGCAGAGCTCGCTGACCCGGGCCTCGCCGCGGACCAGAGAGCCGCGCTGGCCGCGCAGGGCCGCCACGCGGTCTCGTACGTCTCTCAGGTGATCGCCGACCTCAGCGAACTAAGGCGGCTGCACGCCGGAGCGCTGGAGATCTACCTACGGCAGGTCGACCTTGACGAGGTGCTCGCGGCCGTCATGGAAGACCTGGGCCCAGGCGCGCCGGACATCACCCTCACCCTGCCGGAGGACCTGCCGGACGTGGTCGCCGATGCCGGCCTGCTCACCCGGATCCTGACCAGCCTGACCGCCGACGCGCTACGGCACTGCCCGCGCGGCGTTCCGCCGGTGATCGCCGCTGCCAGCCGAGCGGGGACTGTCGAACTCCGGGTAACCGTCGCGGGGTCCCCTGAGCCACGGGGCAGCGAGCCGGACAGCCTGGAATTGCGGCTCGCGCGCGATCTCACCGAGGCGATGGGCGACACGTTCCGCTCAGCGGAGAGCCCGGACGGTGCCCGCGCGCTGATCATCGAGCTCCCCGCGGCCGCGAGCCGGCCCGCGGCCGCGACGTCCGGCCGGGGAACCCCAAGCCGGGCCTAGCAACCGGCGCCATCAGGACCTTTGCCTCTGCGCTCCATGGTCAAGCGCGGTGAGCTTGGAATTGAGGGCGAGCGAGGAGTGCCGATGAGCGTGATCCCGGCCACTAGCGGACCCGCCGCGAACGCGGCAGACGGCAGTTCCACGGTCGCGGTTGAGGTCCTTCACCTCCGCAAGGCGTAACCCCTCGCTGTTCTTCGCCGGCCTGTGGGTGCCCCGCGAGGTCATGGCCCCGGCGCTCAGGGACATCGGCGACTGGACCCCGCTCGGCGCCGCCGTGCGGGCGCTGCAGAACTCCATGGGGGGCGCGTTCCCGTCGGCTCAGTCACTGCTTGTGATGGCCGGCTATGCCGTGATCTTCGGCTTCCTGGCCGTGCGCTACTTCCGGTGGGAGTGAACCGGGTCAGAACCGCTCGTAGCGCAGCGGGAGCGCGTTCGGCACCTCAAGCCTGGATACCGCGTCGTCGCTGACCGCGTCGAGGTGCTTGATCAGCGCGCGCAGCGTGTTGCCATGGGACACCACCAGCACGCAGTCGTGCCGGCGCAGGTCGGGGACGATCGCGTCGTACCAGTAGGGCAGCAGCCGCCGGGTCACG
>Ga0187812_1000047_pt1 | contig 44326 bp, 42 predicted proteins | sample NC_S_2_FD_130582 | JGI IMG/M metagenome (GOLD analysis project Ga0187812, IMG submission 130582) | Wetland sediment microbial communities from Neuse River Estuary, North Carolina, USA - ASW-S_2 | ecosystem: Environmental > Aquatic > Freshwater > Wetlands > Sediment | place: USA: North Carolina...
CATCGTGCGCGGGCCGCCGGGCAGGGCGTCCGGCGGCACGTCATCGAGCCAGCGGCCGTCCACGATGACGGCGAGCACGTTGTCGCCGGGCTCGAGATAGCCGGTGAGCTCGGCCGTCCAGGGCAGGTAGCCGCCGGCGTGCGCGGACACGGGCCGGCCGTTGAGCACGAGGGCGGCGTTCGTCATGACCCCGTCGAAGGTGACGAGCACCCGGGCGCGCTGGCCCTCCGGGCCGACGGCCGCGCCGTCGAAGTGCTTGCGGTAGATCCAGGTGTGTTCCCAGGTCAGGTAGTCCCATTCGGCCCAGGACAGGTCCGTGACCGTGTGCGGCAGCGTGACGCGCGCGTAGCCGCTGTCGTCGTGGCCGGGCAGTTCCGCGCCCCTGGCGTACCGCCCGCCGAACAGCCAGCCCTGATTGAAGTCGTAGGTGCGCCCCTGCTCGCTGAGCGCCGCGACGGTTCGCTGCGGGCGGGAAACGGTGAGCAGTTCTTCGCCCGCGATGCCCCCCGCGACGGCCGCGGCGCCCGCGGTAATGCCGACCAACGCGGATCTACGCGAAAGCACGCGGCCGATCATGACCTCACTATGTCCGACGCGCGGGGCCGGCTAAGCCGGGTGAGCCGCCGGCGGCCGAAACTTCGTCCCTCCTTAGGGACATCCGAGTCAGTCCTTAAGACTCCGGGCCTCTGCGCGCCCCGGGGGGGGCCGGAATGTCAGACCCTGTCGATACCTTCGAACGTGTCAGCAAATGAGCTAGACATTGCCACGAATCTGTGTTCGAATAGAGATGTGGCGAACTCCGGCCGCCGCGACCCCTGGCGGCCGGGTCACTGGCCGGGCGGGGCGTGGGGAAGCGCTTCGCCCGGCCGGGCCACCGCGACGGGGTGGGGTGCGCCGCGTGGCTGAAGCGGCGCGAAGTTGAAGGAGTGACGATAATGATCAGCACGCTGAGGGCGGTTGGCAATGAGGTGCCAGCGCACCGGGTGTCCCCGACGGTGCTCAACCTGCTCGAGACCGCGCGGCGCGGGCTGGCCGAGGCTGAGGCCGAGGGCGATCCCGGTACTCGTTATATCTGCGCGCACCTGGCGGCGCTGCGCGCCGCGGCGGCGATCGTCGCCGCAAGGGGAGAGCCGGGGACGGGAGCGCGCCGCAGGCGGCCGCGCAGCGTCTGGGAACTGCTGCCGCAGGTGGAGCCGGCGCTGAGCGAGTGGGCGGCGTATTTCGCCGCGAGCGCGGCCAAGCGCGCCGCGGCCGAGGCGGGCCTGCCCCGGGCGGCGACCGCCCGTGAGGCGGAGGATCTGCTGCGGGACGCCGGGACGTTCCTGTCCGTGGCCGAGCGGGCGCTGGGCGTCGAGGCCCAGCCGATGCTGCCGCTCAGGCCCGCGAGCTGAGTCACCCGCCCGGCGAACGGCCGCGGCGCCACGCTGCGCCGCGGGTCCGTGCCGGTCAGGCGGCCGTTCTCAGAACGTCGACTCGATCGGGGTGCTGCGCGCGTCCGCGTCGAGCACGCCCCAGCTGATGAGCTCTTCGGTGAGATCAGCCGGCGACTTGTCGTAGATAACGGCCAGCGAGCGCAGGTCCTCGTGCCGGACGGAAAGCACGCGGCCGTTGTAGTCGCCGCGCTGCGCCTGGATGGTGGCGACATAGCGGGCGAGCGGCCCGATCTTCTCCTTCGGCAGCTGGTTCATCCGCTCGAGGTCGATCACGAGCTTGGGAGCCGACGCGATCGGGGTGGGGGCAGCGTCGCCGGGCAGGAGTTCGGAGACCGGAACCCCGTAGAACTCGGCCAGCTCGGCGAGCTTCTGGACGGTGACCGAACGGTCGCCGCGCTCGTAAGAACCGACCACGACGGCCTTCCACCGGCCGCGGGATTTCTCCTCAACACCGTGCAGCGAGAGCCCCTGCTGTGTGCGGATGGCGCGCAGTCGCGCGCCCAGGGTTTTGGCGTACTCAGATGGCATTTTTCCTCGGTTTCCCGGCCAGTTCGTCGCTTACGGTAATGATTACGCACAGTGACGGTAGGCGGCAAGAGCGACAAGGTCAAGCCGAATGGGAAAAACTGGTTGAAGTCATCCAGTAACCGGCGTTGCCGTCCCGGAATGCTCTGTACCCTCCGTCAGGGGGTGACAACCCCTGATGTCGTCGGCTTTCCCGCAGGTGGCGCCGCGGAAAGACCAGCTTTCGCGGCTCCGGAACGTTATGAGCGCGTATGTCAATTGTGATCTAAATCACACTGTTCGTGATCACCGCCGGCCACCGCGACGCGGCCCCCATAGTCCCTGGCTGCGCCGATGATGCTGGTACGGTTAACGCCGTAGGCATCCTTTAAGGACCGTCCCGTGAGACGGGGAAGGAGGTCGTGACTGGTGTGCGCGATGAGGCCTGAGCCAGGTCACGAGTCGGGCGCCGCCCAGCCGGGCAGCTGGAAAGCGGTGCTCACTCCCGAAGAGATCCGTCGCGCGCTGAGCCGCATCGCGCACGAGATCCTGGAGCGCACGCACGGCGGCGAGGGGGTTGTCTTGCTTGGCATCCCCACGCGCGGGGTCTACCTGGCCCGCCGCCTGGCGGAGCGGATCGGCGAATTCGAGGGCACCCCGGCGCCGTACGGCTCGCTCGACGTCACAATGCACCGCGACGACCTGCGGCTGCGCCCCGCGCGGCCGCTGCGGCGGACCGAGGTGCCGCCGGACGGGGTGGACGGGAAGACGGTCGTCCTCGTCGACGACGTGCTGTTCTCCGGCCGGACCGTCCGCGCCGCCCTGGACGCGCTGAACGACCTCGGCAGGCCGCGCGCGGTGCAGCTCGCGGTGCTTGTCGACCGCGGCCACAGGGAGCTGCCGATCCGCGCTGACTACGTGGGCAAGAACCTGCCGACGGCGCAGCGCGAGGTGGTCCGGGTGCTGCTCACCGAGAAAGACGGCGAGGACTCGGTGCTGCTCGGGGAGCGTGACCAGTGAACCGGCACCTGATCTCCGCGGCTGATCTGAGCCGCGACGAGGCGATCCTCATCCTGGACACGACGGCCGAGCTGGCCAGCGCCGCGGGCCGGCCGATCAGGAAGCTCCCGACGCTGCGCGGGCTGACCGTGGTCAACTGCTTCTACGAGGACTCCACCAGGACCAGGACCTCGTTCGAGGCCGCCGCCAAGCGGCTGTCCGCCGACGTGATCAACTTCTCCGCCAAGGGGTCGAGCGTGGCCAAGGGCGAAAGCCTCAAGGACACCGCGCTGACCCTGGAGGCGATGGGCACGGACGCGGTGATCATCAGGCACAGCGCCTCCGGCGCCGCCCACACGCTGGCCCGCTGGGTGACCGGCAGCGTGGTGAACGCCGGGGACGGCACCCACGAGCACCCCACCCAGGCGTTGCTCGACGCGTTCACGATGCGCCAGCGGCTGAGCGGCGGGGAGCGCGGCCTCGGTCTCGACGGGGTGCGGGTGACGATCGTCGGCGACGTGCTGCACAGCCGGGTGGCCCGGTCCAACGTGCTGCTGCTGAGCACGCTGGGGGCCGAGGTGACGCTGGTGGCGCCGCCCACGCTGATGCCGTACGCGGTGGAGACCTGGCCGTGCAAGGTCAGCTACGACCTCGACACCGAGCTGCGCAAGACCGACGTGGTGATGATGCTGCGCGTGCAGCAGGAGCGGATGTCCGCGGCGTACTTCCCGAGCGTGCGCGAGTACCGCCGCCGCTACGGGCTGGACGCCGGGCGGATGGCGCTGCTGCCCGACCACGCGATCGTCATGCACCCGGGCCCGATGAACCGCGGCGTGGAGATCGCCGCCGAGGTCGCGGACTCGCCGCGGTCCACGATCGTGGCGCAGGTGAGCAACGGGGTGATCGTCCGGATGGCGGTGCTCTACCTGCTGCTCGGCGGCGCGGGAGAAGGAGCGCGAGCGTGAGCGAGCAATGGCTGATCAGGGGCGTGACCGTCGCGGGCGGCGCGGTCGGCGCCATGGATGTCCACCTGGCCGGCGGGGACATCGCCGGCGTCGGCACTGACCTCGCCGCCCCGGGCGCGCGGGTCCTCGACGCGCGCGGGCTGGTCGCGCTGCCCGGCCTCGTCGACCTGCACACGCACCTGCGCGAGCCGGGCAGCGAGGACGCCGAGACGGTGGAGACCGGGACCAGGGCGGCCGCGCTCGGCGGGTACGTGGCGGTGCACGCGATGGCCAACACCGAGCCTGTCGCCGACACCGCCGGGGTCGTGGAGCAGATCTGGCGGCTCGGCCAGCAGGCCGGGTACGCCGACGTGCGCCCGGTCGGCGCGGTGACCGTCGGCCGGCACGGCAAGCAGCTCGCGGAGCTCGGCGCGATGGCCGATTGCCCGGCGGCGGTGCGGGTGTTCTCCGACGACGGCGATTGCGTCGCCGACCCGCTGCTGATGCGGCGGGCCCTGGAGTACGTCAAGGCGTTCGGCGGCGTGATCTCCCAGCACGCCCAGGAGCCGCGGCTGACCGAGGGCGCCCAGCTGAACGAGGGCGAGGTCGCCAGCAGGCTCGGCCTGGCCGGCTGGCCGGCCGCCGCCGAGGAGGCGATCATCGCGCGCGACTGCCTGCTCGCCGCGCACACCGGCTCGCGGCTGCACGTCTGTCACGTGTCGACGGCCGGCTCGGTGGAGATCGTCCGCTGGGCCAAGTCGAAGGGCTGGCAGGTGACCGCCGAGGTGACCCCGCACCACCTGCTGCTCACCGACGACCTCGCCGCGGGCTACGACACGGTGTTCAAGGTCAACCCCCCGCTGCGCACCCGGGCCGACGTGGACGCGCTGCGCCGGGGACTGGCCGAGGGCACCATCGACTGCGTGGCCACCGACCACGCGCCGCATCCGGTCGAGGCCAAGGAGACCGAGTGGGCGGCGGCCGCGAACGGCATGACCGGGCTCGAGACGGCGCTGCGCGCGGTGCAGGCCGCGATGGTGGACACCGGCCTGCTCGACTGGGCCGGCGTCGCGGACCGGATGTCGCAGCGGCCGGCGGCCATCGGCCGGCTGTCCGGCCACGGCCAGCCGATCGCCCCGGGCGCACCCGCGAACCTCACGCTGTACGACCCGGCCGCGCCGGCCGAGGCCGTGGACCCGACCACGCACGCCTCCAAGAGCAGGAACAGCCCGTTCGCCGGGATGGCGCTGCCCGGGCGGGTGCACGCCACGTTCTTGCGCGGCACGGCCACGGTTCTGGACGGGAAGGTGACGCGATGACTAGCGGCCCGGACGCGATCCTGGTGCTCGAGGACGGGACGACGCTGCGCGGCGAGGCCTTCGGCGCCCGCGGCGAGACGTTCGGCGAGATGGTATTCAACACGGGGATGACCGGCTACCAGGAGACGCTCACCGACCCGTCGTACGCCGGGCAGATCGTGGCGATGACCGCGCCGCACATCGGGAACACCGGCGTGAACGACGAGGACCCGGAGTCGAACCGGATCTGGGTCAGCGGCTACGTGGTGCGCGAGCCCGCCCGGCTCGCCTCGAGCTGGCGGGCCCGCCGCGGCCTGGACGCGGAGCTCAAGGCCCAGGGGATCACCGGCATCGCCGTGCCCGGCACGAGGGCGCTGACCATGCGGATCAGGGAGCGGGGCGCGATGCGCGCCGCCGTCTCCTCGGTGGCGGACGACCCGCGGGCGCTGCTCGAGCGGGTGCTGGCCAGCCCGGGGATGGCCGGCGCCGACCTGGCGCGGACCGTGACCACGCCGCGGCCGTACACGGTCAGCCCGCCGCCGGGCACCCCGGTCAGGTACCGGGTCGCCGCCGTCGACCTCGGCATCAAGGCCTCCACCCCGCGGAACATGGCGCAGCGCGGCATCGACGTGCGCGTGCTGCCCGCGACGGTGACCGCCGCGGAGATCCTCGCCACCGGCCCCGACGGGGTGTTCTTCAGCAACGGCCCGGGCGACCCGGCCGCGGCCGACTACGCGGTCACCGCGATGCGCGGTGTGCTCGAGGCCGGCGTGCCGATCTTCGGTATCTGCTTCGGCAGCCAGATCCTCGGCCGCGCGATCGGCCTCGGCACGTACAAGCTCCGCTACGGCCACCGCGGCGTCAACCAGCCGGTCATGGACCTGGCCACCGGCCGCGTCTACATCACGAGCCACAACCACGGCTTCGCCGCCGCGTTGCCCGAAGAGGCCGAAGAGGCCCGCGAACCAGGCGCCGCCTGGTCGCACGTGCCGCCTGGCGCGCGCAAGCCGTTCGGCACCCCGTTCGGCGAGGCGGTCGTCAGTCACGTCAACCTCAACGACGGCGTGGTCGAAGGCATTCGCCTCCTCGACCGCCCGGCGTTCAGCGTCCAGTACCACCCCGAGGCCGCTCCGGGCCCGCACGACGCGGTAGACCTCTTCGACAACTTCTGTACCCTGATGGACGCCGCCCGATGACGCCCCGCCCGACTCGCCAGCACGACTGCCCCCACCACCACCCCCGCCAGCCCCTTCGCAGGCCCGGCCCGCCCGGTCCCCAATGTGGTCGATGGGCCATCGACCACACTCTTACGTGGGCGATGGCCCATCGACCACGTTGCCGCCTCGCTGGTCCTCCTTTCTCCATGTCACAGGAGCCCCGTGGGCCCCGTCCGCCCCGACACCAGGTCCGGCCGGCGCTTCGGGTGTGGGGTCGCGCCCACTCTGCATCACTTTTGGTCCCTAAATTCATGACAAAACGGGCGCGGAAACGACCAAAAGTGATGCAAAGACCAAAAGTGATGCGAAGTCGCGCCGCGAGAACGAGGCCAGGAGCGAGGGGAGGAGCCAATGCCGCGGCGTGAGGACCTGAAGTCGGTGCTCGTCATCGGGTCGGGGCCGATCGTCATCGGGCAGGGGTGCGAGTTCGACTACTCCGGCACCCAGGCCTGCCGGGTTCTCAGACAAGAGGGCATCCGGGTCAGCCTGGTGAACTCCAACCCGGCGACGATCATGACCGACCCGGAGTTCGCCGACGCGACGTACGTCGAGCCGATCACCTCCGAGGTCCTGGAGAAGGTGATCGCGAAGGAGCGGCCCGACGCGCTGCTGCCCACGCTCGGCGGCCAGACCGCGCTGAACGCCGCCGTCGCGCTGCACGAGAACGGCACCCTGCGCAAGTACAACGTCGACCTGATCGGCGCCGACATCGATGCGATCGAGGCCTGCGAGGACCGCGAGCGGTTCAAGGAGATCGTCACCGCCCTCGGCGCCGAGGTCCCGCGCAGCCGGATCTGCCACACCCTCGACGAGTGCTTCACCGCCGTTTACGGCACCGCGGCGCCCGGCGAAGCCGGCGAGCTGATAACAGCAAGAGGCGGCGCGGGAGCGCCGCCTGACGACGAGCCGGGGCTCGGCTTCCCGGTCGTCGTGCGGCCGAGCTTCACGCTTGGCGGGGCCGGGTCCGGCATCGCCTACGACGAGGCCGGGCTGCGCCGGATCGCCGGGGCCGGGCTGGACGCCAGCCCCACCACCGAGGTCCTCCTCGAGGAGTCGATCATCGGCTGGAAGGAGTTCGAGCTCGAGCTGATGCGCGACAAGAATGACAACGTCGTGATCGTCTGCTCGATCGAGAACGTCGACCCGATGGGCGTGCACACCGGCGACAGCGTCACCGTCGCCCCGGCGATGACCCTCACCGACCGCGAGTACCAGCACATGCGGGATGTCGCGATCAAGATCATCCGCGCGGTCGGTGTGGACACCGGCGGCTGTAACATCCAGTTCGCGGTCAACCCGGAGACCGGCCGGATGGTCGTCATCGAGATGAACCCCCGGGTTTCCAGGTCGAGCGCCCTGGCGTCCAAGGCGACGGGCTTCCCCATCGCCAAGATCGCCACCAAGCTCGCGATCGGCTACACCCTCGACGAGATCCCGAACGACATCACCGGGCAGACGCCCGCCTCCTTCGAGCCGGCCCTGGACTACGTGGTCGTCAAGATCCCGCGGTTCGCCTTCGAGAAGTTCCCCGGCGCCGACACCACGCTGACCACGCACATGAAGTCGGTCGGCGAGGCGATGGCGATCGGCCGCTCCTTCGCCGAGGCGCTGCAGAAGGCGCAGCGGAGCCTGGAAGCCGCCACGGGCCCGTTCCGGTTCAATAAAACGGAAGCCGACGCCCACCGCAACGCCCCCGGCGAGCTCCTCGACCGCTGCCGCATCCCGCACGACGGGCGGCTGAACACCATGCTGCAAGCGCTGCGCGCGGGCGCCTCCCCGCGGTCGGTGGCCGAGGCCACGGGCATCGATCCGTGGTTCGTGGATCAGATAGCCCAGATCCATGAGATAGCCGCGACGATCGCGGCCGCCCCTCAACTCGACACCGGCCTCTTCCGGCTGGCGAAATCCCGCGGGTTCTCCGACGCGCAGATCGCGGAGATCCGCGGGATCGGGGCAGACCAGGTCCGCGCGCTGCGCCACGCCCTCGGGGTGCGGCCGGTCTATCACGCGGTCGACACCTGCGCCGCAGAATTCGCGGCGCGCACCCCGTACCTGTACTCGACCTACGACGAGGGCAACGAGGTGCCGGCGGGGGACCGGCCGAAGGTCATCATCCTCGGCAGCGGCCCGAACAGGATCGGGCAGGGCATCGAGTTCGACTACGCCTGCGTGCACGCCTCGTTCGCGCTGCGCGACGCCGGCTACGAGACCGTGATGGTGAACTGCAACCCGGAGACCGTCTCCACCGACTACGACACCTCGTCCCGGCTGTACTTCGAGCCGCTGACGATGGAAGATGTGCTCGAGGTGGTGCACGCCGAGCAGGCGGCGGGGCCGGTCGCGGGCGTGATCGTGCAACTCGGCGGGCAGACCCCGCTCGGGCTGGCGCGCGGCCTCGAGACCGCCGGGGTGCCCATCGTCGGCACGTCGCCGGACGCGATCCACCTCGCCGAAGACCGCGGCGCGTTCGCGTCCGTGCTCGCGGAGGCAGGGCTGACCGCGCCGCGCGGCGAGGTGGCGCTGTCCGCCGGTGAGGCGGCGGTGGCGGCGGGCGAGATCGGCTACCCGGTGCTGGTACGGCCGTCGTACGTGCTCGGCGGGCGCGGCATGGAGATCGTCTACGACGAGGCGACGCTGCGCGCCTACGTCGATCGCGCGACGAGCGCGTCTCCCGATCACCCGGTGCTGATCGACCGGTTCCTCGACGACGCGATCGAGATCGACGTGGACGGCCTGTACGACGGCGAGCACCTGTACCTCGGCGGCGTGATGGAGCACATCGAGGAGGCCGGGATCCACTCCGGCGACTCGGCGTGCGCGCTGCCGCCGATCACCCTCGGCCACGCGGACATCGCCGCGATCCGCGAGGCCACGCTGAAGATCGCCCGCGGGGTGGGCGTGCGCGGGCTGCTCAACGTCCAGTACGCGCTCGCCGCCGGGGTGCTGTACGTGCTCGAGGCGAACCCGCGCGCGTCGCGGACCGTGCCGTTCGTGTCCAAGGCGACCGCGGTGCCGCTGGCGAAGGCGGCCGCGCTCGTGATGCTGGGCTCGTCGATCGGGTCGCTGCGGAAGTCCGGGGTGCTGCCGCCGTCGGGGGACGGCGGGACGCTGCCCCTCGATTCCCCGGTGGCCGTCAAGGAGGCGGTGCTGCCGTTCGGGCGGTTCAGGGACGCCTCGGGCGCGGGAGTGGACACCGTGCTCGGGCCGGAGATGCGGTCGACGGGCGAGGTGATGGGCATCGACGCGATGTTCGGTACGGCGTACGCGAAATCGCAGGAGGCGGTGTACGGGTCGCTGCCGGTGTCGGGGCGCGTGTTCGTGTCCGTCGCGAACAGGGACAAGCGGGCCATGGTGTTCCCGGTCAAGCGGCTCGCGGACCTCGGGTTCGAGATCTGGGCGACACACGGAACGGCCGAGGTCCTGCGCAGGAACGGCGTTCGTGCCAAGATCGTGCGAAAGCACAGCGACGGCGCTGGGCCGGATGGGGAGCCGACCGTCGTCACGCGCATCCTGGACGGTGAGGTAGACCTGATCGTGAACACGCCCTTCGGCAGCGTCTCCGCGGCGTCGGCCGCGGTGCGGCTGGACGGGTACGAGATCCGGACGGCGGCGGTCCGCCGGGGCGTGCCGTGCGTGACCACCGTGGCCGGGCTGGCGGCGGCGGTCCAGGGCATCGAGGCCATCATCCGCGGCGAAGTGGGGGTTTGCTCGCTGCAGGAGCACGCCGCCGGGCTGCGCGGCTGAAGGATGCCGGCGGACTGACGGATGGCGCGAAGCGATCAGGAGGGGAGCGGCGTGGCACCGGTTCAGGTGCGCGGGACGGTGCTTACGGTGCGCCGGGTCGACGCGTACGTGGCCATGACCGTGGTCGCCCCCGCGATCGCCACCAGGTTCAGGCCCGGCCAGTTCATCGCGGTGGCGGTGGGCGGGCCCTCGTCATCCATGCTGGCGCGGCGGACGTTCTCCGTACACGACGTGCGCCCGGATCACGGCGGCACCGTGGAGTTCGTCTTCCTGGCGCGTGAGCCGGGCACGCAGTGGCTCGCGGACTGCAGGGCGCGGGACGTGCTGGACGTGGTGGGGCCGCTGGGGCGGCCGTTCCCGGTGCCGCGCGACGCCGCCTCCTGCCTGCTGCTCGGCGTCGGTACCGGCGCGGCGCCGCTGTTCGCGCTTGCCGCGCGGCTGGCCGACCGGAACTGCCCCACCGATTTCCTGCTGGGCGCGGAGAGCGCGGACCGGGTGTTCGGGGCGCTGACCGCGCGGCGCACGGGCCGTTCCGCCGTGGTGACGACGCTGGACGGATCGCTCGGGTCGCGCGGCGCCGTGGTGGACATGCTGCCGACCGTGGTCGCGCAGGCCCGCACGGACGTGATCTACGCCTCAGCGCCGCTCGGCGTGCTGCGCGCGGTGTGCGCGCTGGCCGACCGGTACGGGATCCCGGTGCAGGCGCTGGTGTCGGAGCCGGCGATGACCTGCGGGACCGGGCTGTGCATGGGGTGCGTGCTGCCCGCCGTCGGCAACGACGGGATCACGCGGATGGTGCGGGCCTGCGTCGACGGGCCGGTGTTCCGCGGCGACCTGGTGCGCTGGGACGACGTGGGCACGATCCCGTTCGACGCGCTGGGCGCCCCCGGCTGGAAGCCCCGCCCGGGCACGAGCGGCGCCTCCGGGGCGCGCGGCGCCTCCGGCTCGGCGGGGGAGCACTCCCATGCCGGCTGACCTGCGGACCAGGATCGGGCACCTCGACCTGCCGAGCCCGATCCTCACCGCCTCCGGGTGCGCCGGGACAGGCAGGGAACTCGCCCAGTTCACCGACGTGGCGCGGCTCGGCGCGGTGATCACCAAGTCGGTGACGCTCGAGCCACGGGCCGGCAACCCGGCGCCCCGGGTGACTGAGACGCCGAGCGGCGTGCTGTCGGCCGTGGGACTCCAGGGGCCGGGCCTCGACGGGTTCCTCCAGCGCGACCTGCCCTGGCTGCTGTCGCGCGGCGCGCGGGCCGTCGTGAACATCGCGGGCCACAGCGCGCGCGAGTACGGCGAGGTGGCGGCACGGCTCTCGGACGCCGCGGGCGTGACCGCGATCGAGATTAACCTCGGCTGCCCGGACGCCGCGGCCGCCGGGCGCCCGTTCGCCCTGGACCCCGCCGCGGCCGCGCAGGTGGTGGGCGCGGTTCGCGGCAGCGCCCGGTATGACATCCCGGTGTTCGCGAAGCTGTCACCGGAGGTTACCGACATCGTCTCCGTGGCGAAGGCCTGTGTGTCGGCCGGCGTGGACGGGCTGTCGATGATCAACACGCTGCCGGGCATGGTCATCGACCCGGTGTCGCTGCGGCCCGCGCTCGCGGGCCACTCCGGCGGCCTGTCCGGCCCGGCGATCCGCCCGGTGGCGGTGCGCTGCGTCTGGCTGGTGCGGGAGGCGCTGCCCGACGTGCCGATCATCGGCGTCGGCGGGGTGCGGACCGGGCGGGACGCGCTCGAGTTCCTGCTTGCCGGGGCGTCGCTCGTGGCCGTGGGAACGGTGCTCTTCCACGACCCCTCGGCGTGCTCGCGGATTCAGCGCGAGCTTGAGGAAGAACTCGCGGCTCGCGGGGTAGAGCGCGTGACGGACATCGTCGGGCGCGCGCATCAGCCGGCCGGATACGCCACGGAACGCCGCAGTTGGGTGTGAGCGTTAACATCAACACGCGATCATGAAGACGAGCCCAGCCGAACGAATCCGGGACGTCATCCGGAGAGCTCCGGGACAGCCCGGCAGAGAGGAGACTGGCGTGCAAAGGCCAGCACCGGTCGCCGTCGCGCTCGACGCGCCTGACCTCGACACCGCGGCGCGCTGGGCGGCGCTCGTCACGCCGCACGTGTCCACGGTAAAGATCGGCCTCGAGCTGTACCTCCGCTACGGCCCGGACGTCGTGGCCACGGTACGCGGCGCGAGCGGCGTCGAGGTCTTCCTCGACCTCAAGCTGCACGACATCCCCGCGACGGTCGCCGGCGCCGCCCGTGCCGTCGCGCGGCTGCGGCCTGAGATCCTGACCGTGCACGCGGCGGGCGGCACCGACGTGATCCGCGCGGCCGTGGAGGCGGCGCCGGGGACGTGCGTGGCCGCGGTGACCGTGCTCACGTCGCTCGGCGACGACGACCTCGCCGAACTCGGCATCCCCGGGCCGGTCAGCGACGTGGTGCGCCGGATGGCCGTGCTCGCGGTGGCGGCCGGGGCCCGCGGACTGGTCTGTTCCCCGCACGAGGTCGCCGCCGTCCGCGCCGAGGTCGGGCCGGACATCACCCTGATCACCCCGGGCGTGCGCCCGGCGGGGGCCGACTCGCACGACCAGGCGCGGGTAGCGACGCCCGAGGCGGCCCTCCGCGCCGGGGCCGACCTGCTCGTCATCGGCCGCCCGATCACCAGGGCACCGGACCCGGGCGCCGCGGCGGCCGCGGTGGCCGCCTCCCTCCGTCGTGCCTTCTCCGGTCCCGTCTCTCGCCCGGTCGGGGGCTGATGCCGGAGCCCCGGAACCTGAAAGTTGCGATTTCTCGTCAGCACGGAAAGCGGAACGTGGCCACACTGGCACCAGATGTTAGCCATCACCAGCAGAGATATGTCCGGCGCGACAAAACCCGCGTGCGGCGATTGGTGGGGCGGTACTGTGATGGACACGCTGCGGTGGGTAATATGTCCTCCCAAGACGAGACAAGCGCTGAACATCCGTGATTATGGAAAAAGCAGCAATAACATCGTGTAAATCGCATATGTCGTGCGACAGTCCCCGGGCCGCGCGTCCTTGGCCCGCCGCGAATGCGCGCCGGGCGCCGATTCCGGCCGCCCGCGCGGGCGGGCTGTCAGAATGCGGCGTGGCGGCGGCTCTTCGCGGCGATGTGCCCGCGTGTATGGTGGACATGTCGGTCTCGCCGGGAACGGGCGGCCGGCGCGCCGGCCGCGGGGCCGACGGCGGACGCAATGGCCAGCCCAGCGGGGAGCGGCCGGCTCGTTGGCGCGTGCCGCTGGGGCGCCAGTCCGCGGGGGCGAAGGGGGCGGAGTTCCGCTTCCGGTCCCGGGAACGCGGTGCCGTGCATTCGGAAGGGGACAAGGGCAATATTCCACGGCAGATGGGTCGGGATTTCGGGGGAAAGCGGGGTTCCGTGATTATCACGGGGCGAGAGCCCGTCCGACGCGTGGGACCTGCAAATGGCTACACTGTGTGACGAGTTGTGTGCATAGAGTAAAATATTTTAATTTGTAATGACATAAACGGAGGTTCGCGTTGCCTAAAGGGTGCTTGACTCGCTAGTTTCCCCTCCCGTCCAACCTTTTTACGACGAAACCCGAGGTGACCCCGAGTGGCTCTTCCTCCCCTCACTCCCCAGCAGCGCGCGGATGCCTTGCAGAAGGCGGCCATAGCGCGGAAGGAACGCGCAGAGGTGAAGAATCGCCTCAAGCGCGGCGCCGTGACCCTGTCCGAAGTCATCAAGGACGGATCAACGGATGATGTGATTGGCAAGATGAAGGTCTCCGCCTTGCTCGAGTCACTGCCGGGCGTGGGCAAGGTCCGCGCGAAGCAGATCATGGAGCGGCTCGGTATCGCGGAGTCGCGCCGGGTGCGCGGGCTGGGCGCGAACCAGCGCGCCGCGCTCGAGCAGGAGTTCGGTGCGGACATCTGACCCAGGTAGCCGGCTCAGCAAGCGGCCGGCCCGGGCGCGAGGGCATGACCGTCTCACCCAGCGGTAAGGCGCCCGAAGCGGCAGCCGCCAGGGGAGCGGCGCCCGGCGGCGCTGACGCGCCCGCCGGACCGAGACATTCGCGACTGACTGTGCTCTCCGGGCCCTCCGGGGTCGGGAAGAGCACAGTCGTCGCGGAAGTCCGCCGCCAGAGCCCGGACATCTGGATTTCCGTTTCCGTGACAACTCGAAGGCCACGGCCGGGAGAAGTGAACGGGCGGGAATATTACTTTGTAGACGACCGCGAGTTTGACCGCATGCTGGCAGCCGGAGAACTGCTTGAGTGGAACGAGTTCGCCGGGCACAAATACGGCACGCCGCTGGAGCCGGTCCGTCAGCGTGTCGCCAGCGGCGAGCCGACGCTGCTCGAAATCGACCTCAACGGCGCGCGGCAGGTCCGCGCGGCCATGAACGACGACGCGCTGCTCGTCTTCCTCAAGCCGCCGTCGTGGGAGGAACTCGTCCGCAGGCTCAACCGCCGCGGCACCGAGCCCCCCGACGTGGTGGAGCACCGCCTGGACGTGGCGAGAGCGGAGCTCGCGGCCGCCGACGAGTTCGACGTCACGCTGGTGAACACGTCCGTCCGTGACGTTGGCCGGCAGCTGGTAACGTTGATTAACACCGATCGATAGGAAGGCTACACGTGGCAGGGACCCCGGCCGCAGACGGCATCATCAACCCGCCGATCGACGAGCTCCTCGAAGTCGTGGACAGCAAGTACCGGCTCGTGATCATGGCGGCCAAGCGGGCGCGCCAGATCAACGCCTACTACTCGCAGCTCGGCGAGGGGCTGCTCGAGTACGTCGGCCCGCTCGTCGAGACGCGGGTGCAGGAGAAGCCGCTGTCGATCGCGCTGCGCGAAGTCCGTGAGCGGCTGCTCAAGGTGGAGACCATCGAGGGCTGAATAGAGCCCTTCCGTGGCGCGCGTCATCCTCGGCGTCGGCGCCGGAATCGCCGCGTACAAGGCGTGCGAGCTGCTGCGCCTGCTGCGGGAGGCGGGCCACCGCGTCCGGGTGATTCCGACCGCCGACGCGCTCCGTTTCGTCGGTGAGCCGACCTGGGCGGCGCTGTCCGGTGAGCCGGTGACGACCGACGTGTGGACCGGTGTCGCCGACGTCCCGCACGTTCGCCTCGGCCAGACCGCGGACTTGGTGCTCGTCGCGCCCGCGACTGCGGACGTGCTCGCCCGCGCCGCCGGCGGCCTGGCCGGCGACCTGCTCACCGCGACGCTGCTGACCGCGCGCTGCCCGGTGATATACGCGCCGGCGATGCACACCGAGATGTGGGAGCATCCCGCGACCCAGCACAACGTGGCGACGCTGCGCGAGCGCGGCGCGGTCGTCGTCGAGCCCGCCGTCGGCCGCCTCACGGGCCCGGACACGGGGAAGGGGCGGCTCCCGGAACCAGCGGAGCTTTTCGCGCTGGCGGAATCAGTCCTTTCCTCCCGAACGTACGCTCCCGACTCTGACGCCCTCCCGTTCCCCGCCCCGGCCGCGCACGCGCCCCGGGGTGCCCTGGCGGGCCGGCGGGTGCTCATCTCCGCCGGCGGGACGCGCGAGGAACTCGACCCGGTCCGGTTCCTCGGGAACTGGTCGACAGGCAGGCAGGGCTACGCCCTGGCCAGGTCCGCGGTGTCCCGTGGCGCCGACGTGACCGTGGTCGCCGCGAACGTCGAGCTTCCCGACCCCGCCGGGGCGAAGATCGTCCGCGTCGTCTCGGCCAGGGACATGCACGCCGCGATGCTCGCCGAGGCGCGGGACGCGGACGCGGTCGTGATGACCGCGGCGGTCGCGGACTTCCGCCCGGTGGCGCGCAGCGACCAGAAGATCAAGAAGGACGGCCGGGTGCCCGAGCCGATCGTGCTCACGGAGAATCCCGACATCCTCGCGGACCTGTCCGCGCGGCGCGCGGCGGATGGGCCGGCGGGCCAGGTGATCGTCGGGTTCGCGGCCGAGACCGACCCGGACCTGGAGGCCGCCCGGGCAAAGCTTGCCCGCAAGGGCTGCGATTTGCTCGTCGTCAACCCGGTCGGCAACGGCCTGGGTTTCGCCGACGTCGACAACGAGGCCGTCGTGCTCGGCGCCGACGGGAGCCGCACGGCCATCCCGCGCGGGACCAAGGACGCGCTCGCCGCCGTCGTCTGGGATCTGGTGGCCGCCAGGCTCGCCTACTGACCTGCACTGTCGCGCGGTTCTCCGGATAAACTCGGCCAGGTCAGTTGTGAACCCGGATGGAGAAGAATGTGGGCCGTCGGCTGTTTACCTCGGAATCGGTGACCGAAGGCCATCCCGACAAGATGGCCGACCAGATCAGCGACGCGATCCTCGACGCGATGATCAAGGATGATCCCGGCAGCCGGGTGGCGGTGGAGACGCTCATCACGACCGGGCAGGTGCACGTGGCGGGCGAGGTCACCACGAAGACCTACGTGGACATACCCGGTATTATTCGCGAGAAAATACTGCAGATCGGCTACGACTCCTCCGCCAAGGGCTACGACGGGGCGTCCTGCGGCGTATCGGTCTCGATCGGCTCGCAGTCGCCAGACATCGCCCAGGGCGTGACGGACGCGTTCGAGTACCGCGAGGGCGAGGGCGCCGGGGAGTACGACAGGCAGGGCGCCGGCGACCAGGGCCTCATGTTCGGCTACGCCTCCCGGGAGACCCCGGAGCTGATGCCGCTGCCGATCATGATGGCGCACAAGCTGGCACGCAAGCTCGCCGCGGTGCGCCGCTCCGGGACCGTGCCCTACCTGCGGCCGGACGGCAAGACCCAGGTGACCGTGGAGTACGCGGGAGACCGGCCGGTGCGGCTGGACACCGTGGTCGTCTCCACTCAGCACGCCCCGGACATCAACCTGAAGGAACTGCTCGCGCCGGACATCAAGGACTACGTCGTCGAGCCGGTCCTGTCGGAGTTCGAGATCGACACGACCGGGTACCGGCTGCTGGTCAACCCGACGGGGCGGTTCGAGATTGGCGGCCCGATGGGCGACGCGGGCCTGACCGGGCGCAAGATCATCATCGACACCTACGGCGGCATGGCCAGGCACGGCGGCGGCGCCTTCTCGGGTAAGGACCCGTCCAAGGTGGACCGCAGCGCCGCGTACGCGATGCGCTGGGTGGCCAAGAACGTGGTGGCGGCGGAATTGGCCGACCGGTGCGAGGCCCAGGTCGCGTACGCGATCGGCAAGGCCAAGCCGGTCGGGCTCTTCGTCGAGTGCTTCGGCACGGAGCGGGTGCCGGTGGAACGGATCCAGGACGCGATCGCGGAGGTCTTCGACCTGCGCCCGGGGGCGATCATCGCCAGCCTCGACCTGCTCCGCCCGATCTACGCGCAGACCGCGGCCTACGGCCATTTCGGCCGCACCGAACCCGACTTCTCCTGGGAACGCACCGACCGCGCCGCTCAGCTACGCACGGCCGCCGGGCTGTGACAGTGCGCTTGCGTTAGATATAGTTTGCGTAGCGAAATAACTCGATCGCGGCTGCCCGGCTACGTGTCGTGCCACCGATTTCGGGTAGCCGGGAAACAAAAACACGCCAAATACGCCGCTTCTGGCGACCGCGATCTCGGGGCTGATGACAGAGCGTGCTGGAAATCACTGCCGGCGAAACCCGCAGTGAGCGGCTGTGCAGATGCGGGTGCGTATGAAAGTGCTAAATCCCTTGCGGATGCACGTGCATACGATAAGCTCGATCCTGCAAGTCCGGGGGACCGTAAGGGATCGAGAGACGCCGGCCGCGTCCAACGTGGCCCGGCAACTAGCGCGCTGGGGCCGTGGCATCGCGTGCTAGGCACGGACCGAGTCAATGCGTCAGGAGACGAGAAACAATGCAGGACATTAGGAACGGGATCTCTGCCGCGCAGCTCGAGGGCGCGGTGTGGCGGAAGAGCGAGCGGAGCAACTCGCAGGGGGCCTGCGTCGAGCTGGCCCGCCTCGACTCCGCTACGGTCGCGATGCGCAACTCGCGCGACCCGAAGGGCGCGGCGCTGATTTACCCGGCCAGCGCGGTCCGGGCGATGGTCAGTGCGCTGCGAGCGGGCGAATTCGACGACCTGCTCGCCTAGTACGGCATAAGTTACTTAGCAAAGCCCGCGCACGGCTCAGCCGACCAGTCCCTCAACCGGGCCTGGCCGGCAAGCCCGCGAGCGGCCGGGCACGGGTATTGCGGCTCCCCGTGCCCGGCCGCTGGCGTTATTGCAGTAGTGCCCTGGGGGTACGGGGGCGGGTCGCCCCCCACATAAGGAGGGGGCGTGGTAGGACGAGACGGTGGCGGATACGCATAACGAAGGCACCCGGAATCCCGGGCCCGAGGTGCGATCGCCGAATGCCCCGAAAGCCGCGAAAGACCCTAAAGGGTCGAAACCTCCAAAAAAGGAGCGGCGGACCCTCAATCCCGCCGCGGATCGCCCCATCGCCCGGGTCGCGGTGGACATCCCGCTCGCGCACCTGGACCGCCCATTCGACTACCTCGTGCCCGAGCGGCTCGCCACCGACGCGCTGCCCGGGGTGCGCGTGCGTGTCAGGTTCGCCGGACAGCTCACCGATGGCTTCATCCTGGAGCGGGCCACCGCCAGCGAGCACCAGGGACGGCTCAGCTACCTGGAACGGGTGGTGTCCGCCGAGCAGGTGCTGACGCCGGAGATCGCCGGGCTGGCCCGGGCCGTCGCCGACCGGTACGCGGGCACGCTCGCCGACGTGCTCCGCCTGGCGATCCCGCAACGCCATGCCGCGACCGAAGCGGAAAAAGCCCTGGGAAACAGCGAGCCGGCGGCGCACGTCCCGGAGGGGAGCCCGCCTGAACCGCCGCCCAGACCGGAGCCAGGCCCCTGGGACAGGTACCCCGCCGGGCGGGCGTTCCTGGACGCGCTGCGCGACACACGGCCGGCGCGCGCGGCGTGGACCGCGCTGCCGGGGGCGGCCTGGCCAGAAGAGATAGCTCGCGCGGCCGTCACGTCCGCCAGCGCGGGCCGGGGCACGGTGATCGTCGTGCCGGACGCGCGCGACCTGGCCCGCGTCGACGAGGCGCTGCGGCACCTCGGCTCACGCCACGTCTCGCTCACCGCCGACCTCGGCCCCGCCGAACGCTACCGGCGGTGGCTCGCCGCGCTCCGCGGTGAGGCGTCCATCGTCGCCGGCACCCGCGCCGCGATGTTCGCCCCCGTCAGGGACCTGGGCCTGGTGGTGCTCTGGGACGACGGCGATGACCTGCACGCCGAGCCCCGCGCGCCGTACCCGCACGCCAGGGAGGTGCTCGCGCTGCGCGCGCACCGGGCCGGCGCCGCCGCCCTGATCGGCGGGTTCGCCCGGACCGCGGAGCTCGCGCAGCTGGTCGCGTCCGGCTGGGCGCGCCCGGTTGAGCCCGATCGCGCGACGCTGCGCGCGACCGCCCCGCGGGTAAGGCCCGCCGTCGACGACGCGGAACTGGCCAGGGACGAGGCCGCACGGACCGCGCGGCTGCCCAGCCTCGCGCTGCGCACCGCGCGCGCCGCCCTGACGGCCGGACCGGTCCTTGTTCAGGTGCCGCGGCGCGGCTACCTCGCCGCGATCGCCTGCGGCCGCTGCCGCGCGCAGGCGCGCTGCGCGCGGTGCGGCGGGCCGCTCGAGCTGACCGCCCAGCACGCCACGCCGGACTGCCGCTGGTGCGGCGCCAAGGCCGCCGCCTGGGCGTGCCCGCACTGCGGCCACGACAGGGTCCGCGCGATCGTGACCGGCGCGGCGCGAACCGCCGAGGAGCTTGGCCGGGCGTTCCCCGCCGTCCCGGTGCGCACCTCCGGCGGCGACAAGGTACTCCCGCGGGTTCCCGACGACCCGGCGCTGGTGATCGCGACTCCTGGCGCCGAGCCGCTCGGCCGGTACGCCGCCGCCCTGCTGCTTGACGGCTGGGCGCTGCTCGGGCGTCCCAGCCTGCGCGCGGGGGAGGAGACGCTGCGTCGCTGGCTGGCCGCCGCAGCCCTGGTCAGGAGCGACGGAACGGTGCTCGTGCACGCCGACGCCGCGCTGCCCGCCGTGCAGGCGCTGATCCGCTGGGACCCCGCGGGCTTCGCCGAACGAGAGCTAGCCGACCGCGCGGAGCTCGGCTTCCCGCCCGCGGTGCGGATGGCGGCGGTCACCGGTGAGCCGGCCGCGGTGGCGGCCCTGCTGCGCGACGTGGCTGAGGGCTTCGAGGTGCTCGGCCCCGTCGCCGTCGATGGCGCCGCCCGCGAGGAAGCGGGCGCCGTGCGGGCGCTGGTCCGCGCGCCGCGCGACCGCGGCCCGGACCTCGCCCGCGCGCTGCACGCCGCCATGGCCGCGCGCAGCGCGCGCAAGGAGGGCGGCGTGGTCCGTGTTCAGCTCGACCCGGCCGAGGTGATCTAGCCCACCGATAGAATTCAGGTGAACATCACGTGAGAGGAACGCCCGTTGATCAGGCCTATCCGGCTTTTCGGTGACCCTGTACTGCGCACTCCGGCCGAGCCGGTGACCGGCTTCGATCTTGAGCTGCGCAACCTCGTCAGGGATCTCACCGAAACGATGCTGGACGCGCCGGGAATCGGCCTCGCCGCGCCGCAGATCGGTGTGAGCCTGCGGGTGTTCACCTATCACGTGGACGATGACGAGGCTGGCCATCTGATCAATCCGGTGCTCGCCCTCGACGGCGAGGAAGTGGAAGACGACGAGGGCTGCCTGTCGATTCCCGGCCTGCAGTTCCCGACGCCGCGCGCGCCCCGCGTCGTCGCCACCGGATTCACCATGCACGGCGACCCGGTGACGATCGAGGGCACCGAACTGCTCGCCCGCTGTGTCCAGCATGAGACCGACCACCTCAACGGGGTCTTGTTCATCGACCGGCTCGACAAGAAGCAGCGCAAGCTCGCGATGAAGGCCATCAGGGAGGCCGATTGGTCCGGGGAGCCGGTCCCCGAGGTCAAGGTGTCGCCGCACTCGACGCAGCGGATCTCCTGAAAGGGCGGGCCCTGCCGTGCGCCTGGTGTTCGCCGGTACCCCGCCGGTCGCGGTGACCGCGCTGCGCGCGCTGCTGGACTCGCGGCACACCGTGGCGGCGGTCGTCACCAGGCCGGACGCGCCTGCTGGCCGCGGCAGGCGGGTCGAGCCGTCCCCGGTGGCTGAGGTCGCCGGTGAGCTCGGCTTGGAGACACTCAAGCCCATTCGCCCGAACGATCCAGTGTTTCAAGCCCGGTTGCGCGAGATCGCGCCTGACTGCTGCCCGGTCACGGCGTACGGGGCGCTGCTCCCCGGGGCGGTGCTCGGCATCCCGCGGCACGGCTGGGTGAACCTGCACTTCTCGGTGCTGCCGGCCTGGCGCGGCGCGGCCCCGGTGAACCACGCGATCCTGCACGGCGATGACATTACCGGCGCCACCACGTTCCAGCTCGTCAGGGAGATGGACGCGGGCCCGGTGTTCGGCGTGCTCACCGAGCCGATCCGGCCCGCGGACACGGCTGGCGACCTGCTTGACCGGCTCGCGACCTCCGGCGCCGAACTCCTCGTGGCCACCCTGGACGGCATCGAGGACGGCACGCTCCGCGCGATCCCGCAGCCCGCCGAGGGCGTCAGCTACGCGCCGAAGCTCACCCCGGCGGACGCGCGGGTCGACTGGAAGCGCCCAGCGCACCTGATCGACCGCCAGATCCGCGCGTGCACCCCCGACCCTGGAGCCTGGACGGAGTTCGGCGGCGCCCGCCTGAAGCTATGGCCGGTGACACCGGCGTCGGCGCCCAGCCCCGATGACCTGGCCCGCCCCGCCGCTTCCGGCGCGCCCGGCGCCGGCCTCGCCCCCGGCGAGTTGCGCGCCGAACGCGACGCTGTCTACACCGGCACCGCCACCTACCCGGTTCGCCTTGGCGACGTTCAGCCCCCCGGCAAGCGTCGCATGCCGGCGGCCGACTGGGCCCGGGGCCTGCACGCGGGACCGGCCGCTCACCTGGGCTTCGCCTGACCGTGTCCGCCGACCGAGGTCCCCGCCGCGGCGCAGCAGGCCGCGATACCGCCCGCCGGGCCGGCCTGCCGCGCCGCACCGCCTACGACGTTCTGGCCGCCGTCGAAGGCCGCCAGGCCTACGCGAACCTGCTCCTGCCCCGGCTGCTGGCCGAGCGCGGCATGGCCGGCCGGGACGCCGCGCTGGCCACCGAGCTCACCTATGGCACGCTGCGCGGCCTCGGCACCTACGACGCGATCCTCGCGGCGTGCAGCGATCGCCCGCTGGACAAGCTCGACCCGCCGGTACTCCAGGTCCTCAGGCTGGGTGCCCACCAGCTCCTGGCGACCCGCGTCGGCGCGCACGCCGCCGTCGCGACCTCCGTGGACCTGGCGAAGGCCGTGGCCGGCCAGCGCGTGTCGGGGTACGTCAACGCCGTCCTCCGCCGGGTCGCCACCCGTGACCTCGACGCCTGGCTGCCGCTCGTCACCCCGGACCCGGCGACTGACCCGGACGGCTGCCTGGCGGTCCGGCACAGCTACCCCCGCTGGATCGTCCGCGCCTACCGCGACGCCCTGGGCGCCGCCGCCGAAGCGGAGCTCGAGCCCGCCCTGGCCGCCGGCAACCAGCGTCCCCGCGTCACCCTGGCCGCCTTCCCCGCCGGCCCGCCCCGCGACGAGATCATGCCCGAGACCGCCGAACCAACACGGTGGTCCCCCTACGGCTTCACCCTCCAGGCCGGCGACCCCGCCGCCCTGGTAGCCACCGGCGCCGCCGCCGTCCAAGACGAAGCCAGCCAGCTAGCCGCCCTAGCCCTAGCTCAAGCCCCCCTAGATGGCCCAGACACCCGCTGGCTAGACATGTGCGCAGGCCCAGGCGGCAAAGCCCGCCTCCTGTACGGCCTCGCGCTCCAGGCAGGCGCCTACCTAGTCGCCGCCGACCTCCACCCGCACCGCGCCGCCCTGGTCAGGGACGCCCTTGCCCGCGCCTCCCACCCCGGGAGCACCGGGGAGGAGGGGGATTCCCCGGCGGCGTTCCGCAGGACTGCCGCCGGGAATCTCCCTCTCCGACCCGGGGCGACAGTCATGGCGGCCGACGGCCGCCGCCCTCCCTGGCGAAATGCAGCGTTCGACCGGGTGCTGGCCGATGTCCCCTGCTCCGGCCTCGGCGCCCTCCGCCGCCGTCCGGAAGCCCGCTGGCGCAAGTCAGAGTCGGACCTGCCCGCCCTCGCCGAGTTGCAGCGAACCCTGCTCCGCTCCGCCTTGGCGGCCTGCCGCCCCGGCGGAGTGGTCGGCTACGTCACCTGCTCCCCGGTCCCGGCGGAAACCAGCGACGTGGTGACCGCCGTGGCCGGTTCCGATCCGGCTATCGAGATCCTCGACGCCCCGGCGGTGCTCGCCGCGGTCCCCGGCGTGCGCTCGCCGAGCCCCCGGTTCGCCCAGCTCTGGCCGCACCGTCACGGCACCGATGCCATCTTCGTGGCTCTTCTTCGTCGCACCCGCTGATCCAGCCACCCGGCTTTCCCGGCGCTCTTATCGGCTGCGCATCTATTGACGCAACTGTCTGGTTGCCATAACATCGCAACCAGACAGTTGCTATAGAGGGAGGCAGTCATGGCGTTTCCTGATCGCATCGAGCGAACCGTCGAGATCGCGCACCCGCCGGCCGAGGTGTGGGCGGCGCTTACCACGGCCGAGGGACTGAGCGCCTGGTTCGGCGACGAGGCGGGCATCGACCTGCGCCCGGGTGGCTCGGCCTGGATGAAGTGGCACAAGGGCCACAGCGGCGACAGCCACACCGCCGAGATGCGGGTGGAACGGGTGGAGGAGCCGAGGGTGTTCGGCTTCACCTGGCACATCTACGGGCTGCCCGAGGACGATCCGCGCCGCACCTACGTCGAGTTCACGCTCGAGCCGGCTGGCGCGGGCACGCGGCTGACCGTGGTCGAGTCCGGCTTCGCGCAGCTTCCCGGCGACGCCTACCGCAAGGCCTACGACGGCAACACCCAAGGGTGGGCGAGCGAGCTGGGCGAGCTCGTCGACTACCTCGATGCCGCAGCCTGACATCGAGGCGATCGCCGAGCAGGTCTTTGTCGCCCTGGCCGACCCGAGCCGGCGCGCCATCCTGGCGGCGCTGGCCTCGGGAGGGCCGGCCACCGCGACGGACCTGGCCGGGCGGCTCCCGATCACTCGCCAGGCGATCGCCAAGCACCTGGTGCTGCTGGCCGAGGCTGGCCTGGTCACGGCCGAACCGGGGGAGCGGCGCCGGGTGCGGTACCGGCTCCGCTCGGCACCGATGCAGGTGGCGCAGCGGTTCCTGGCCGCTCTGGCGCGTGACTGGGACAGCCAGCTCGACGCGTTGAAAGATCACCTCGACCAGCGGGCCGGCGGATCCGCCTGACGCGGATCGCGGCCCGGGCACAGCAACGAGGGAGGACCGATGGTGAGCGTGGAATCGCGGCGCGCGGCCGCGCCGCCGGCCACGCTGGCGGCGACGCTCGCGCTCGCCGCCGCGTGCTGGGCAGCCGCGGCCTGGCTGATGGACGGCATGGATATGGGGGTCGCGACCCGGCCCGGGTCGTTCGGGTTCTTCGCGGCGGCGTGGGTGACGATGATGGCGGCGATGATGCTGCCTGGTGCGGCCCCGGCGGTCGCCAGGCACACAAGGATGACAGGTAAGGCGCGTGCCGCACTGCCGTTCGCCGGGACCTACCTGGCGATCTGGGCCGCGGCCGGCGTCGTGGCGTACGCGCTGGACCGGCCGCACGGGTCGCTGGCTGCCGGGGCGGTGGTGATCGCGGCAGGCGTCTACGAGCTCACGCCGGTCAAGCAGGACTTTCGCCGGCGCTGCCGTGCGGATGCCGGCTCCGGGCTGGAGTTCGGGCTGTGCTGTGCCGGCTCGACCATCGGGCTGATGGCGGTGCTGGTGGCGCTGGACGTGATGAGCCTGTTCTGGATGTCGGTGATCACCGTTCTCGCCAGCGCGCAGAAGCTGCTGCCCGCGAAGGCCGCGATCGATGTTCCGCTGGCGCTGGCGATGGTCGGGCTCGGGTACCTGATCGTCTTCGCGCCCTCTCTGGTGCCCGGGCTCGCGCCGCCAGCGATGTAACGGCACGAAAGCAAGAACAAGAAAGGAGACAGGCGATGACCAGTCACAAGACAGGGACGCGCGAGGAGTGGCTTGCCGCACGGCTGGAGCTGCTCGAGGCGGAAAAGGAGCTGACCAAGCGCGGCGACGAGGTGTCCCGGCGGCGGCAGGAGCTGCCCTGGGTCCGGGTCGACAAGGACTACCGCTTCGAGACCGATGAGGGAACGGCCTCGCTCGCCGGCCTGTTCCGGGGACGCTCGCAGCTGCTCGTCTACCACTTCATGTTCGGACCCGACTACACGGCCGGATGCCCGTCCTGCTCAGCGATCGCCGACGGCTTCAACGGCTCCGCGGCCCACCTCGCCAGCCACGACGTCATGCTGTGGGCGGTCTCGCGGGCCCCGCTCGGCAAGCTCGGCGCGTACAAGCGGCGGATGGGGTGGAGCTTCCCCTGGGCGTCGTCCTACGGCAGCGACTTCAACTTCGACTTCGGGGTGGCGCACACCAGGGAGGAATGGGAGGCGGGAGCTGTCGCCTACAACTTCGGCGAGCGGGACCTGCGGCCGGCGGTCGGCCAAGAGGGCAACCTCGACGCCTTCACCGAGTCGATCGTCGGCACGAACTGGGAGACCTACCGGCGCGAGGGGCCGGGCATGAGCGCTTTCGCCCTGCAAGACGGCACCGTGTACCACACGTACTCCACGTACGCGCGCGGGCTGGACATCCTGTGGGGCATGTACCAGTGGCTCGACCGCGCGCCACTCGGCCGTAACGAAGCCGGCATGTGGTGGCGCCGCCATGATGAGTACGACAACCAGTGAGCGAGGCGGGGCACCTACCTGATCCGGGTTCCCGCCAGCAGCGAGTTCTCCAGGTCGGGAAGCACGACCTCGACCGAGACCAGCCGGGGGTCGGCGAAGAAGAACACGCGCTTCGGATCGTTGCCCCGGAGCGGTGAATCCGCGGGCAGCGCCCGCTGCGGTGTGACGTCGTCCATGACGATCCGCCCGCCGACGCGGATCAGGTCGACCAGGGCCGCGTAGTCCCCGCCGCCATCGCAGAACAGCAGGTCGAATGGTCCCCGGCCCGCTAGCACCACGCCGGAATCGCCGGTGATCACCTCGACGCGCCGGTCCCCGGCGAGCAGCTTCCTGGCGGCCTCGGCCCGATCCGGGTCGATCTCGGCGGTGATCAGCGTGCAGTCCGCGGGCATCGCGCTGGCCATCCACGCCGCGCCGATCCCGACCCCGGTGCCCATCTCGCCGAGCCGGCCGCCCGCGCATCCCGCTGCGAGCATGGCCAGGAACCGCCCGACGCCGGGCAGCGATGCCGACGGCCCGGCCCCCGCCGCCTCTTCCCGGGTAAGCGGGAACCCGGTCTGGCGTGCCAGGCTTCGCGCCCGTGCGACAAGCGGCGGGAAATCCTCCATGCACAGGTTCTAGCAGAGACGGCCGAATCGCGGGGCCGTACTAGTAGGCGCGGCCGAAGATGACCCGCGTGCCGTAGGCCGACAGCCGGCCGCACAAGATGCAGGGGCCGGATTCCGGCTCCCCGTCCAGCGGGATGCAGCGGGCCGTGGCCGAGGTCGCGGCCTTGATCTCCTCCTCGCACTCCGGCGTGCCGCAGTGCAGCGCCCGGGCCCAGCCGGTGGCCACCGCCTTGGTGAAGTCGTCCCACTCGTCGGTGGTGACGGTGTGGGAGTCCCGGAACGCCGTGGCCCGCTCGAACAGGAAGTCCTGGAACGCCTCGAGCTCGTCGGCCAGCCTCGCGGGCGCGCCGTCCAGCGAGATGGGCTCCTTGCCCTCGCCGAGCCGCCGGACCATCACCGCGCTGCCGGCGGCCAGGTCGCGGGGCCCGAGCTCCAGCCGGATCGGCACGCCCCGCAGCTCCCAGTCGTTGAACTTGAAGCCAGGCGACAGGTGCGGCCGGTCATCCACATGCGCCCGGATGCCCGAGCCGGCCAGCCGCTGGGCGAGCGCCGCCGCGGCCGCGATGACCTCGGCGCCCTGGTCGCTGCGGCTGATCGGCACGATGACCACCTGGTAAGGCGCGACCCGCGGCGGCAGCACCAGGCCCTTGTCATCGCCGTGCGTCATGATCACGCCGCCGACCAGGCGGGTGCTCAGGCCCCAGGAGGTGGTGTGCGCGTGGGTGAGCCGGCCATCCTGGGCCGCGTACTGGATGTCGAACGCCCGGGCGAAGTTCGTGCCCATGTAGTGCGACGTGCCGGCCTGCAGCGCCCGGCCGTCGCGCATCATGCCCTCGATCGTGAAGGTGCGGGCCGCGCCCGCGAACCGCTCGCTCGGCGTCTTTTCCCCCTCGATGACCGGCATGGCGGCCAGTTCGCGGACGGTGCGCGCGTAGATCTCGTGCAGCGCGAGCATGGTCTCCCGCATCGCGTCCGCCTCGTCCGCGTGCGCGGTGTGGCCTTCCTGCCAGAGGAATTCGGTCGTGCGCAGCAGAAGCCGCGGCCGCAGCTCCCAGCGGACCACGTTCGCCCACTGGTTGAGCAGCAGGGGCAGGTCCCGGTACGAGCTGATCCACTTCGCCATGTACTCGCCGATGACGGTCTCGGACGTCGGCCGGACGATGAGCGGCTCCTCGAGCACCTTGCCGCCGGCGTGGGTCACCACCGCGAGCTCTGGTGCGAACCCCTCCACATGCTCCGCCTCGCGCTGCATGTAGCTCTGCGGGATGAGCAGCGGGAAGTACGCGTTCGGGTGCCCGGTCTCCTTGATCCGCCGGTCCAGATCGGACTGGAGCAGCTCCCAGATCCGGTATCCGTACGGGCGGATGACCATCGTGCCCCTGACCGGACCGCGGTCCACGATTTCCGCCTTGAGGACCAATTCGTTGAACCACGCGGAGAAGTCCTCGCTCTGCGGTGTCACTCCCCGTTCGTCTCGTGCCACATCCACGAGGTTAGAACACGTCCGTCCGATGCCACGACCGAAAATAACCCCGTGTCACCGGCTGAACCCGGCCGGAGACGAGGACGTTTCCGCGGAAACGCCCGGTGAGGCGCTGCCGGTCGCCCCGGCGGCCATCATGGCGTTCGTCAGCGGCTACGACCGCTACGACGCCTATTAGCTCGCGGACGCCGGGACGAGCGGCTGCTGCCGCACGGGTGACGCGGTTCGGTGACCCGGACCAGACGCCAAGCGGGTCCCGCGCAGCTACGCGCCTGACGGGTGACCCCGTGTGGCCGGTCGACGCGGATAGCCAGGAGATCCGGCTGGCTGAGTTCCCGGCACCGCACCCGCAGTGGCGGATCTTCCCCGGTGAGTTCGGCCTCTGGCACGCAGAGCGGGACACTGATCACGGCTCGGACACGCACGTCCGCCACCAACTCGATGACCTGCTGGACGCCCTGCAGGACAAATACTCCGGCTCTTGGCCACATCTCGTGAATGTAACGAAGCCTAGGCTGGCGCTTGACGTCCCTGATCAAGATCGTTACGAACAGATGTCCGTAGTTTGGGCCCCTATGATGGACCAAACGACGGACATTTCGAAAAGATGATCTTAGGCTGTCAACATTGGCGTCCCATAGATCACATTGCGCACGTTATCATCACGTTATTTAGACCAGAGCCAATACTCCTGATCAGCGGTCAGTCACTACCCGCACGAAACGGGCGTTTCCGCGGAAACGCGCGTGGAGGTCCTGCCGCGCTCCTGTCCCGCCTCAGCTAGCCCGCGTCTCGCTAACGCGGAGCGTCGCCCAGCCGGTACTCCTGGGTGAGCTCGTCCATCTGCCGCTTGAGGTCGGGGTCGAGCTTGTAGTCCGCAGCGGCCAGGCTGGCGTCGAGCTGCTCGGGACGGCTGGCGCCGATGATCGGCGCGGTGATCGCCTCGTTGGCGAGCACCCACGCCACCGACAGCGTGACCAGGCTGGTCCCGGCCTGGTCGGCGAGCTCGCGGAGCGCCTCCACCGTCTCGAACGCGCTATCGTTCCAGTACCGCTCCTGGTACATCTGGCCGGCCCAGCCGAGGGTGAACCGGCTGCCCTCCGGCGGCGGCGCGGTGGCGCGGTGCTTGCCGGACAGCATCCCTCCGGCGATCGGGTTGTAGGGGATCACGCCCACGCCGTCTTCGGCGCAGAACGGCAGCATCTCCCGCTCGATCTGGCGGAACAGCAGGTTGTACCGCGGCTGCACGGAATCGAACCTGGCCAGCCGGAGTGTCTCGCTGCGGCCGATCGCCCGCACCAGCTGATATGTCAGGAAGTTGGAACAGCCGATGTAGCGGACCTTGCCGGAGTGCACGAGGTCGTCGAGCGCGCTGAGCGTCTCGTCGATCGGCGTCTGCGGGTCGTACCCGTGCAGCTGGTACAGGTCGATGTAGTCGGTCTGCAGCCTGCGCAGCGAAGCGTCCACCGCGGACATGATGTGCTTGCGGGAATTCCCGGCGTCGAACGGCGCCGGGCCGGTCGGCGCGAAGCACTTGGTGGCGATGATGAACCGGTCCCGCTTGCCCCGCATCCACCGGCCGATGATCTCCTCGGTGCGCCCCCGGCTGGCCAGGTCCCCGCCGAGCGGGTAGGCGTCGGAGGAGTCGAGGAAGTCCACCCCGCCTTCGGCCGCCCGGTCCATTATCGCGAACCCGGTCGCCTCGTCGCTCTGCAACCCGAACGTCATCGTCCCCAGGCACAGCCGGGACACCTGCAGGCCGCTCCGGCCCAGTCTCTTGTGGTCCACACCCGCACGCTACTCCCGGCTTGCCAGCCGGTCATCCGCGCCCGGCCCTACGGGCGGTCAGTTGGACAGCGCTCCGGCCGGACGCGAGCGCAGTTTCGCCCCGCCGATGTCGGCCTTCTGCCCCTCGCGGTAGCCATCGGCGTAGCCGTTGCCCGTGTAGGTGACGCGCGTCCGCCGGGTGCGCGGGTAGGCCTGCTCGGCCTGGCGGCGGACGGTCAGCGCGCGGTCGGCGAGCACGATCTCCGCCGACGGCCCGCGGCCGGCGGCGGTATCCTTCGCCGCCGCGGCCGACGCGAGCGCCGCCTCCTCGGCGGCGCGGACCCGGGCCACGACCGCCGAGGCGAAGCCGAGCATCCACGACCGGCGCCACGCCTTCGCCCCGCCGCCGTAGCCGGGGACCGGCTGCGCGGCCAGCGCGCGGGCCATCTGCACCAGCAGCGACGTGAACAGGATGTCGGCCCGCTCCAGGTCCGACAGGTAGCCAAAGACGTGCACCCGGGAGCCGGGCTGGCGGCGGTGCAGCAGGATGCACTGGCAGCGCAGCGCCGAGGCGAGCCCGGCGAGCAGGTGCGCCTTGACGGCGGCCCACGGGTTGTCCAGGTCGAACACCCGGTCCCCGACGGAGTCGGTCTCCGGGCGCAGCGCGCCGAGCAAAGCGCGGTCAATGCCGTAGCGGGCCATCAATTCGGCGGCTTTGGCGGTCAGCGCCTCCGCCTCGGCCGGCGTACAGCCTTCGTCCTCGGCCTTGGCCAGCAGCTTGCGCACTCGGTCCAGCAGATCAGTTTGCACTGGGTGCCCCCATAAGAGAATTTTTCGAACTCAGTGCTGGGATGATACCGGCGCTCTATGACATTCGGGAGGCCGCGGACGACGATCCGGCCACCGCACCCTACACTCAACTACTGACATGGCCGTTCAGATCTCGCCCAGCATCCTGTCCGCGGACTTCGCCCGGCTCGCCGAGGAAGCGCGGGCAGTCGAGGCCGTGGCCGACTGGCTGCACGTCGACGTGATGGACAACCACTTCGTGCCGAACCTCACGCTCGGCTTGCCGGTCGTCGAAGCGCTGCTCAAGCACGCCACGCTGCCGCTCGACTGCCACCTGATGATCGAGGACCCGGACCAGTTCGCGGTCGGCTACGCCGAGGCCGGGGCCGGGAACGTCACGATACACGCGGAGGCGGCCAGGGCGCCGGTCCGCACGCTGCGCGCGATCCGCGCCGCAGGCGCGCGCGCCGGGCTCGCGGTCAACCCTGGCACCCCGGTCGAGCCATACGAAGACCTGCTCCCCGAGCTGGACATGCTGCTGCTCATGACCGTCGACCCCGGCTTCGGCGGGCAGAAGTTCCTCGACATCGTGCTGCCAAAGCTCCGCCGCGCACGGGCCATGGTCAGCGCGCACGACGCCGCGGTGTGGCTCCAGGTCGACGGCGGGGTCAGCGAGGAGACGATCGAGCGGTGCGTCGACGCGGGCGCCGACGTGTTCGTGGCGGGTTCGGCGGTGTACGGCACGGACGACCCCGCGCAGGCGGTCAACGCGCTGCGCGAGCAGGCGCAGCGGGCAACCGCGCACGCCAGCTGGGCGCGGGCGCGCTAGCGGGAACCCCAGGCTCCCGGCGAGACGGTCAGCTGCCGGACCGCGCGGGCGCTAGAACGGGAACACGCTGATCGCCAGCGGGTATGTGGCGCCACCCGGACTGATGGTCAGCGTCGCGCCGGAGACCTGCTTGTTGGCCGTGATCGTCAGCCGGGCGGTCTGCCCCGCGGCAAGCGTCCCCGAGGAAGGCCCCCACAGGACGATCTTGTGACTGGGGTCGCCGGACACGGTGACCGACCAGCTGACCGGGCCGCCGCTGGCTTCCAGGGAGATCGAGGTGGGGAATAGCCCGATCGTCAGCGTGCTGCCCGGCAGGACGAGCCTGCCGCCATCCAGGACAGACAGCGTGCCTTGCGCCGGCGATGCGCTCGTGGTGCTGGCGGCGGGCGCCGGGGTCGTCGCGGCGGGCGCGGGCGGGCTCGACGCCGACGGGGTGTGCGCGGGATGGGTGGCCGGCGCGGTCGTGGCAGCCGATCGCTTGTGCGTCGCCGTCGGCGCGGCCGCCGCGGCCGGCGATGATGCTGGCCGGCCGGCCGGGGATGTGGCCGGATGGGTGGCCGACGTCGCGGCCGTGGCAGCGGAGGCCGGCGACTTCCCGCCGGACAGCGCCAGGTGCTCCGGGCTGCCGGACAGCGAGAAGGCCACCGCCGCGACCGCGACGGCGGCCACGGCGGCCGCGGCCACGGCCGCCTGCGCGCGCGGCGAGGACCGCAGCCCGGCCTTCGCGCTGGGGTGGCGCAGCGGCTCGGGGAACCCGTTCCGCCCGAACGTCCCGGCGCGGTCGGCCACCCCGCCGCGGTACGCGACGGCCGCCGGATCCTGGCCAGTGGCGAGCGCGAGCGTGTGCGCCTTGAGCCCGGCGGGCACGCCGGCGGCGAGCCGGAGGCTTTCCGATGCGGCACCGGCCATCGCCGCCCCCGTCGACAGGCCGAGCAGCACGGCCGGGCGCAGCTCGTAGACGCGCCGGGTGGTGCAGGTCGCGCAGCGCTCGATGTGCCGGTGCACCCGCTTGCGCAGCACCGGGGTGAGCTGTCCGTCCCAGTCGGCGAGCAGCTCGCCGAGCGTGCCGCAGTCGTCGCGCCCGGCCCGGCCGACGAGCAGCGCGGCGAGGCTGGCCTCGAGCCGGTCGCGGGCTCCGGACGCCAGCGAGCTCGCATGGCTGTGCGACACGCCGAGCACGGCCGCGACCTCGGCGAGCTCGAGTCCCTGCCGCAGCCGCAGCTCGAGGACCTCGCGCCCGACGGGATCCAGGCCGCGTGCCGCCGCGGTGAGCAGGGCGCGCAGCTCGGCGCGTTCGGCCGCCCCCTCGGTGATGTCGATGACGGTGTCCGCCGCGCCCGGTGGCACAGCGGGGGCCGACGCCGGCTTTCCCGACCCCAGGGTCCGCAGGCATTCGTTGCGCGCTATCGCGTAGAGCCAGGCGCGGAACTGCCGCGGGTCGCGCAGCTCCGCCCGCCGCGACGCCGCGACGACGAACGTGTCCTGCACCGCGTCGGCGCCGTCCGCCGGACCGCTGAGCATGGACCGGCAGTACTTGTAGAGAGGATCCGCGTACCTGTCGTAAGCAGCGGCGAGCTCGTCGGGGTCGCCCGCCAGGATGGACCCGACAACGTCGCTGTCACGCGTCTGCATACGGTAGATGCCTTTTTCGTTCCTGCGGCGGCGGGATGACCGCAGTGTCTTCACATGTGGTTAATCCGTAAAACCTACGGCCTGCGGGGCGAGGCGTGGGGCAGATGCGTGCCCCTGTTACGCATCTGTTGTCGCGGCCGCGCCCGCACAGTGCCTTCGGCCGCGATCAGGACACCCCTCCGAGCCCTGATCGCGGCTCGCCCGCCTCCCGAAAGAAGGAGGGCGCCGGCCTGCCGCCCCCCAAGCGGGCGGCAGGCCGGCGCGTGTATGAGCAGCGGACCCGCCCCGCGCTGACAACTTTTCTAGGATTTTCTGGAGAATTTTCCGCACGTCGCCAAGGAGCTAAGGAGTAGCGCGGATGTTGACCAAGCAGGAGGCGGCCGCGGCCGTCCGGGAGGCGAAGGTCCGGCTGGGCCTGACCTGGGCGCGGCTGGCCGAGACGGTAGGGCAGCCGGTCGCGTGGACGGTATCCGCGCTGCTCGGCCAGCAGCCGATGACCGCTGAGCAGGCCGGGGCGGCGGTGCGGGCGCTGGAACTCGGCGAGGACGTGCGGGCGGCGCTCCAGCTCCAGCCGACCCGCGGCGCGCTGGACGCGCCAGTGCCGGCGGACCCCACCATCTACCGGTTCTACGAGGTCGTCCAGGTCTACGGGCCGACGATCAAGGAGCTGATCCACGAGGAGTTCGGCGACGGCATCATGAGCGCCATCAACTTCCGCTTCGACGTCAGGCGCGTGCCCGACCCGGCCGGCGACCGGGTGGTGGTGACCCTGGACGGCAAGTTCCTGCCCTACCAGTGGTGACCGTGAGCCCGTCAGCGGGCGCTGGCTTCCGGCGCCGCTAGCGCCCGGTCGACGGCGTGGTCGGCGATGGCCAGCATCGCCTCCCGGTCCGGGAAGTCGCCGTCGAGCAGCCGAAGCGGTCCGTCGACGAGCGACAGGTCCAGCGCGAGCGAGTACAGCCGCATGCGGCGCTCGTCGAGGCCGCCGGCCCGCAGCCAGCGGTACGCCGGTCCGAAGCGCAACCGCAGAAATGCGTGCTCCCACTCGGCGTCGAAGTACATCGCGCCCTCGATGTCGATGAGCACCGGGTGCCGCCGCTCGTCGATGAGCACGTGGTCCGGTCCGAGTTCGCCGTGGATGAGGCTGTAGTCCGGCCGCGGCGCGATGGCGGCGGCGAGGGTGCGGAGGGTTTCGTCCAGCCGCGGGCGGGCGTCCGCCAGCCGCGGCACGCGCTGCGCGGCGCGGGCGAGCTGGCCCAGCGCCCGGTCGAGCACGATCTGCTCGCACCGGCGCTCGTCCGGGGCGCTGGCAGGGCCTGATTCCAGGCTCGCTCCGCCGACGTGCGCCGAACGCGCCCGCCGCATCGCCGCGAGCATGTCACCGAGCCGCTCCATCACCGGTCCGGCGGCCCCGGGATCACCGTCGAGCAGTTCCTCGAGGGTCCCGCCCGGGACGTCCTCGACCAGCGCGATGTCGGCGGGATAGACCGCCTGGCCGCCGTCCGCCAGGTACACCCGCGGCACCCTGACTCCGGCGGCGGAAAGGCGGCGGGCGCAGCCCTCGAACAGCCTGAGGCCGGACGCGTGCCAGAACGCGCCCACGTCGCCGTCCGGGTCCGCCGGCCAGTAGTTCTCGGCGGCGGCCCAGACGTAGAGGATCGCGGAGAACCCGCCGGTGCAGGCGAGCCGGTACACGCCCTTCTTCGAACCGCCCCTGAGCCGGGTCACCCCGGCCGCCTGGCGCGCCCCGAGACCGGCCGCGCGCAGGATCGCCGCCGCGTCCCCGGCGGTTACCACTGGTCGAGGTGGGCGGGGAGGTCGCCGAGGCGGGTGATGACCGCGTCCGGGATCGCGCCGTCGTGCGGCGGCACGTCGCTGTGCGGGATCAGCACGCCGCGCATGCCGACCCGCTTGGCGCCGTAGATGTCGTCGTACGGCCGGTCACCGACGAAGACGCACGCGGCCGGGTCGGACACCCCGACGGCGGCCATCGCGGCCAGGAACGCCCCGGGGTGCGGCTTGGTCCACGGGATCTCGCTGCTGTACACCGCCCCGTCGATCAGGCTCAGCACCCCGTCCCGGCCGAACACGTGCTCGTGCGCGCTGCGCGGCCACATCGTGTTGGACAGCACCCCGATCCTGATGCCGCGCGTCCGCAGCTCGCGCAGCAGCGGCCCGGCCTCCGGGTCGGTGTAGGTGTGCGGTTCCCAGGCGCGGTAATACGCGGCGAGGAACTCCTCGTGCGCGGTCACGCCCGCACGGGCGAAGACGTGCTCGAGCGTCGCGCTCTGCTGCGCGGTCTCGGCCAGCCGCCACAGCTCGAACTCCGCCGCCCGGATCGCCTTCGCGTTCGCCGCGGCCAGGCCGCCGGGGAAGTGCGGCGTGCAGACCTCGAGCCACAGCGCGTCGTGGTCGACCGTGTGCCAGGGGGTCAGCGTGCCGCCCCAGTCGAAGATGACCGCCTCTACCGCCATGCACCGTATGGTACGGACTCGCGGCCATCACGGGTGGCTGGCCGTCACCGACTCGATGGTCGCGACGGCGCCCTGGGTCGCCTGGCCCGTCGACATCCCGGCCAGCCCGCCCGGTTGCGACTCGTAGCGGATCACGCGCTGGCAGCCCCCGAGCTCCACGTAGGCCTGCGGCTGGCCGGAACCCCCGAGGACGGCGAAGCCCGCCTCGGGCAGCGTGCAGCGGGTGGCCCGCCCGGCGCCCGACAGGCCCGCCAGCAGCTCACGCTCGGTGGCGCCGGTGACCGTGGCGGACCCGGTGAAGCGGGGCGCGCCCCCCGCGGTGCCGGAGCTGTAAACACAGACCCGGAGCGACGCCGGGGCGGCGGGGAATAGCGCGCCGCCGGCCGACGGGCGCAGCGCGCCGTACATCGTGAACGGGTCGGTGTACTGCGGGGCGCAGCCGCTGGCCACCTCCTGCTGCGTCTGCACCTGGGCGACCAGCCGCACCGACACCCGCTGCCAGGACAGCGCGGAAAGCGCGGCGAGCACCCGCGGTTGCACCAGGCCGCAGCCGGTGGTCGGGAGCGCCGGCCAGACGGCGTTCCCGGTCCCGTCGACAAGCACGACCTGCGGCGGCACCATGGCGATGGCAGGGCATACCGTGCCCGGGGTTGGCCGGGCGGAGGGGGTGCGCAGGGCTGAGATCAGCGGCGCGAGGTTCTTGACGGCCCGCTCCAGCGTGGCGGTCTGCCACTCGCCCTTGCCCGGGATCATCTGATAGCCCTGCACGCACCGGATCACCGCCACCGGCGCGAACGACGCGGGCAGCGTCTTGACGTGGACCACGTTCGCCGGCCAGCCCGCGCACGCGGGCTGGCCGGGCGTGACGGGCGGCCCCGCGGTCGTGGTAGGCACCGGCGAGGTGCTCGTGGGCACGGGCGACCTGGCGATTTTGGTGGCGGTGGGCGATCCGTGGCCGGCGGCCGGCTGGCCGGCCGCCGCGCACCCGGCGGCCAGCACCGTGGCGGCAGCCGCGACCGCGAGCAGCGCGGCCCGCGCGGCCCGTGTGCCGGGGGAGAGCCGTGTGACCAGTTGAGTCATGTGAGCGCCTCGATTCTGCGGACACCCCTTAGACGGGCGACGGGCCGCGGCCGGTTTCGCCGCGCCGGCGATTTCCTCCCGCCCAGTTTGTCCGGCATGCTAACCGGTATGAACTGTGCGTTACGGGCCTTCAGTTTTTCCCGGCCGGCCGGCCAGACTAAGAGGCGTGCACGACTTTGACCTGCTCGTGATCGGCTCCGGGCCAGGCGGGCAGCGGGCGGCGATCGCGGCCGCGAAGCTCGACCGGCATGTCGCCGTGGTGGAACGCCCGGACATGCTCGGCGGAGTTTGCCTCAACACCGGGACGATCCCGTCCAAGACGCTCCGTGAGGCGATCCTCTACCTCACCGGCGTGGACCAGCGGGAGATCTACGGGCAGTCCTACCGGGTCAAGGACGAGATCACCATCGCCGACCTGACCGCTCGCACCACGCACGTGGTCACCAGGGAAAACGACGTGGTCCGCAGCCAGCTGACCCGCAACCGGGTCACGATCATCCCTGGCACGGCCCGGTTCACCGGCCCGAACGAGGTCGAGATCGACGATGGCGGTGGCCGGATCCGCAAGTCCAGCGCGGAGAACATCGTCATCGCCACCGGCACCAAGCCGGCCCGCCCGGCCAGCGTGGCCTTCGACGAGAAGACGATCATCGACTCCGACGGCATCATCCACCTGGAACAGGTGCCGCGCTCGATGGTCGTGGCGGGCGCCGGCGTGATCGGCATCGAATACGCGAGCATGTTCGCGGCGCTCGGCACCAAGGTCACCGTGGTCGAGCGGCGGGACCGGATGCTGGAGTTCTGCGACGAGGAAGTCGTCGAGGCGCTCAAGTACCACCTGCGGGACCTCGCCGTGACGTTCCGCTTCGGCGAGACGGTCGCCTCCGTCGAGGCCCACCACGAGGGCGCGATCGCGCTGCTGCGCAGCGGCAAGAAGATCCCGGCCGACACCGTGCTCTACTCGGCCGGCCGCCAGGGCATGACCGAGCGCCTCAACCTCGAGGCCGCCGGGCTGACCGCCGACGAGCGCGGCAGGATCGCGGTCGACGAGTTCTTCCGCACCGCGGTAGAGCACATCTACGCGGTCGGCGACGTCATCGGGTTCCCCGCGCTCGCGGCGACCTCCATGGAGCAGGGCAGGCTCGCCGCGCACCACGCCTTCGGCGAGCCGATCCCGACGAACACCGTGCCGCAGCCGATCGGGATCTACAGCATCCCGGAGATCAGCTTCGTCGGCCGCACCGAGGACCAGCTCACCGAGGCCTGCGTGCCGTTCGAGGTAGGCGTCTCCCGGTACCGCGAGCTGGCCCGCGGGCAGATCGTCGGTGACTCCTACGGCGTCCTGAAGCTGCTCGTCTCGCCCGAGGACCGCACGCTGCTCGGCGTGCACGTCTTCGGCACCGGCGCGACCGAGCTCATCCACATCGGCCAGGCCGTGATGGGCTGCGGCGGGACGGTCGACTACCTGGTGGACGCCGTATTCAACTACCCCACGCTGGCCGAGTCCTATAAAGTGGCCGCCCTGGACGCGACCAACAAGATGCGTCAGGTCACCCGCATGAGCGAGTGACTCAGGGGAAACGGCCCAATGGTCAGGGGCCGCGATCGTGGTCAGGCACAGCCATCGATTTCCCCGGGTTATGGGCGGAATATCTCGTGTGGCACACTAGTTAGCGGAATAACAGCGTGCTCCGGGGTCGGTGAAACTCCGAACCGGCGGTGATAGTCCGCGACCCGGCCGCATAGCGCGGCTGGCTGATCCGGTGGAATTCCGGGACCGACGGTCAAAGTCCGGATGGGAGGCAGCACGCACGGGTGATCGGCCGCGGCGCGGCCGATCAGACCGCGTCCCCCGGAGCCCGGACCGGAGGAGGACGCGGATGTTCACCGGCATCGTGGAGGACCTCGGCGAGGTCGAGGCGGTCGAGCACGGAACCGACTCCGCGCGCATCCACGTCCGCAGCGCCACCGTCGCGCAAGGCACGCGCCCCGGCGAGTCCATCGCGGTCAACGGCGTCTGCCTGACCGTCACCGGGATCATCACCAGCAGGCCAGCTCCGGAAGGCGCCCCGCCGGACCCGGGCGCCCCGCCGGGCCCGCCCCGCGGATTCGCCGCCGACGTCATGGGTGAGACCCTCGCCCGGTCCAGCCTCAAGGACGTCGCCCCGGGCGCCAAGGTCAACCTGGAGCGCTCGGTCCGCCTCCAAGACCGCCTCGGCGGCCATCTCGTCCAGGGCCACGTCGACGGCACGGCGACGATCATCAGCCGCGACCCCCAGGACCACTGGGAGGTCGTCCGAGTTGGCCTGCCGCCCGGCCTCGCCAGGTACGTCGTGCGCAAAGGCTCCGTCACCGTTGACGGCGTCAGCCTCACGGTCTCAGCGATCAGCGACGACTGGTTCGAGGTGAGCCTCATCCCCGAGACCCTCAAGCGCACCACGCTCGGCATCAGGCAACCGGGGGAGACGGTCAACCTGGAGGTCGACGTGATCGCGAAGTACGTGGAGAAGCTGCTCGGAGGTGCGCGGTGACTTGCTGCCGGACCACACAGCCGGCCGGCCTGATCGATCCGGACGGCTCGGTGACTCCCGTGGTCGCCGAAGCGCCCGGCCTTGGCCTGCCCGACCCCGACCCTGACCCCGCGCCCGTCCCGGTGCCGCTCGACGACGTCACCCGGGCGATCGCGGACATCGCGGCGGGGCGTCCCGTCCTGGTCGTCGACGACGAAGACAGGGAAAACGAGGGCGATCTCGTCTTCGCCGCGTCCAAGGCCACCCCGGAGCTCCTCGCGTTCACGATCCGCTACGCCCGGGGCCTGATTTGCGTCCCGATGCTCGGCCCCGACCTTGACCGCCTGCACCTGCCGCAGATGACCGGCCAGAACCAGGAGCACCACGGCACCGCGTTCACGATCAGCGTGGACGCCAGGAACGGGATCACCACCGGGATCTCCGCGGCCGACCGCGCCAGGACCATCCAGCTGCTCGCCAGCGGCACGACCACTCCTGACGACATCGTGCGTCCCGGCCACGTCTTCCCGCTCAGGTACGCCGAGGGCGGCGTGCTGCGCAGGCGCGGGCACACCGAGGCCGCCGTGGACCTGGCCAGGCTCGCCGGCCTGCCGCCCGCGGGCGTGGTGTGCGAGATGATCCACGACGATGGCACGATGATGCGGCTGCCGAGCCTGCGGGAGTTCGCCGACGAGCACGGCCTCGCGCTGATCTCGATCGAGCAGCTCATCGACCACCGTCGGCGCACCGAGCGCCTGGTCACCCGGGTGGCGCGGACCCAGATCCCGAACCCCTACGGCACCTGGACCGCCTACGGGTACCGCAGCGACATCGACGACGCCGAACACATCGCGCTCGTCCTCGGCGACATCCGCGGCGGCGAGGAAGTGCTGACCCGGGTGCATTCCGAGTGCCTCACCGGCGACGTGCTCGGCTCGCAGCGCTGCGACTGCGGCGCGCAGCTCCAGTCCGCGATGGCGGCGATCGGCGAGCGCGGCCGCGGCGTGGTGCTCTACCTGCGCGGCCACGAGGGCCGCGGCATCGGGCTGCTCAGCAAACTGCAAGCCTACGAGTTGCAGGACGGCGGCGCGGACACGGTGGACGCCAACCTCGAGCTCGGCCTGCCGGTGGACGCCCGCGAGTATTCGGTGGCCGCCCAGCTCCTGGACGACCTCGGCGTCCGCTCGATCCAGCTGCTGACCAACAACCCGGCGAAGGTGGAGGCGCTGGAGACCCGCGGCTTCGGCGTGACCCGCGTCCCGCTACCGCCCCTGACCACGCCGTACAACCTGCGGTACCTTACGACTAAGCGGGATCGCCTCGGGCACCAGATTGAGAACGTCATCATTCCGAACGGGCGCGTGGTGGCTGTCTCTGGCATGGGGGCTTCCCCAGCCCCCATATCCCCCGGGCCGGAACCCATGCCCCTCCCAGGAGAGCGAGCCGGATGAGCGGTGAAGGGCGAGCGCGGCTCGCGGCCGTGGACGCCGCCGACCTGGCGCTCGCGATCGCGGGCACGCGGTGGCACGCGGAGATCACCGATTCGCTGGTCGACAGGGCCGTCGCCGCGGCCAAGGACAGCGGCGTCGGGGACCTGCTCGTGGTCCGGGTGGCGGGCGCCGTGGAGCTCCCCGTCGTCGCCCGGGAACTGGCGCGGCACTACGACGCGGTGGTCTGTCTCGGCGCGGTGATCCGCGGCGGGACGCCGCACTTCGAGTACGTCTGCGACGCCGTGACCGCGGGGCTGACCCGGGTGGCCCTGGACTCCGGAACGCCGATCGGTAACGGCGTGCTAACGTGTAACACGGTTCAGGAGGCCCGCGACCGGTGCGGGCTGCCGGACAGCAGCGAAGACAAGGGATGGGAGGCGGCCGTGGCAGCGCTCGACACGGCGCTCCTGCTGCGCTCCATCCGCTGCGGTGACCTGCCGAACAGCGCGCGACATTAACCAGCGGTTTCGCTACGAGAGTCGCCACGCGTACGTTCGGAATAGAAGGAAAAATCCCCCATGCTGTCACTGGTACTGCCGAAAGGCTCCCTGGAAAAGGCCACCCTCGACCTGTTCGACGCCGCGGACCTGACCGTGCGGCGGGCGTCGGACCGCGATTACCACGCCGCGATCGATGACCCGCGGATCGACCGGGTGCGGTTCCTGCGCCCGCAGGAGATCCCGTCGTACCTGGAGCGCGGCCTTTTCGACATCGGCATCACCGGCCGCGACTGGATCACCGAGACCGAGGCGGAGGTGGTCTCGCTCGGCGAACTGCAGTACTCGAAGGCCACCTCCAACCCGGTACGGGTGGTGCTCGCGGTGCCGGAGAAGGCGCCGTGGCAGACGGCCGCCGACCTGCCGGAGGGGATCCGCATCTCCACGGAGTTCCCGTCCCTGACCAAGCGCTTCCTGGCCGAGCACGGCGTGAAGGCGATGGTGGTGCCCTCGTACGGGGCGACCGAGGCGAAGGTGCCCGACATCGTGGACGCGATCGTCGACCTCACCGAGACCGGGTCGTCGCTGCGCAAGAACGGGCTGCGCATCCTGGACACGCTGCTGACCAGCTACACCGAGTTCGTCGCCTGCCCCGCAAGCTGCGCCGACCCGGACAAGCGGGCCGCGATGGAGGACGTCGCGCTGCTGCTGCGCGGCGCGATCCAGGCCCGCGGCAACGTTCTGCTCAAGCTCAACGTGCCGGCGGCCAGGCTCGCCGCGGTGACCGCGATGCTGCCAGCGATGTCATCGCCAACGGTCACCGCGCTAGCGAACGCGGAGATGAACGCGGTCGAGACGGTGGTGCCCAAGCGCGGCGTCAACACGCTGATCCCGGCGCTCAAGGCGGCGGGGGCGAAGGACATCCTCGAAATACCGATCTCCAAGATCGTCGAGTGAGGCAACCCCTTGCCCTCGCATCATCGCGGGCTGGAGCCGTGGGGAGGATTTCCCCGGCGCTGAGCGGCCGGCCAGCCCGGACATCCCGCGCGTGATGCGCGCGGCGATCGCCGCGGTGCGGGGACAGCGCTGATCAGGTCGGGGGCGCCGCTGGCGGGCATAGCGACCACCCGCGTAGCGTTATCTGGAGACGGTCCGAACTCTCGAGGTGGAGCGGTGCGCGACATTCTGGACACGATCACTAAGTGGTGGGATGAAGGTGAGACGTTTGGGCTCGCCACTGTGGTCCGGACGTTTCGGAGCGCGCCGCGTGATCCGGGGGCCGCGCTGGCCGTGGAGCCTGGCGGTGAGGTTATCGGCAGCGTCTCCGGGGGCTGCGTCGAAGGCGCCGTGTATGAGCTTTCCACCGAGGTCGCCGCGAGCGGCGAACCGGTGTTGCAGACCTATGGGGTCAGCGATGACGACGCGTTCGCAGTGGGGCTGACCTGCGGCGGCATCTTGGACATCTTTGTCGAGCCGGTCAGCAGGGAGACGTTTCCCGAGCTCGGGGAGATCGCCGCGGCCGTGGAGCGCGGGGAGCCGGTGGCGGTGGCTACCGTGATCTCCGGGCCGGGGGCTGTCGGTGCGCGGCGGGTGATCTGGGGGGATGTGTCCCGGGTCTCGACCGGGTCGCTCGGCGCGGGCGACCGGCTCGACGCCGCGGTGGACGACGACGTGCGCGGCATGCTCGCGCAGGGGCTGACCGGCATCCGCCGCTACGGCGAGCATGGTGAGCGCCGGGGCGACGAGCTGGCGGTGTTCGTGAACTCGTTCGCGCCGCCGCCGCGGATGTTCGTGTTCGGGGCGATCGACTTCGCCGCGGCCGTGGCGCGGGTCGGCAAGTTCCTCGGCTACCACGTCACCGTGTGCGACGCGCGGCCGATCTTCGCCACCAAGTCGCGGTTCCCCGACGCCGACGAGGTCGTGGTCGACTGGCCGCACCGGTTCCTCGCCGGGGTCGAGGTGGACGCGCGGACCGTCATCTGCGTGCTCACGCATGACCCGAAGTTCGACGTGCCCGTGCTGGAGGTAGCGCTGCGCACTCCGGCCGGCTACATCGGCGCGATGGGCTCGCGGCGCACCCACGAGGACCGCCTGGAGCGGCTGCGCGCCGTCGGCATGACCGAGGCGGAACTGGCGCGGCTGCGCTCCCCGATCGGGCTTGACCTGGGGGCGCGCACGCCGGAGGAAACCGCGGTGTCGATCGCCGCCGAGCTGATCCAGCTCCGGTGGGGCGGGACGGGGCGCGCGCTGACCGCTACCGAGGGGCGTATTCACCACGAATCTCCGGCTACTGCGTAAGGTCGGTCCGGGCCGCGCTAGTCGTTGCGGCCTGTTAGGGCCAGGCGGGTGCCTATCGCGATCATCGCCAGGCCGCCGGCGCCGCCGACTAGTTCTAGGCGGCGGGGGGAGTTGGCCAGCCAGGAGCGGACCGTGCCTGCGGCTAGGGCCCACGTGCTGTCGCTGAATAGGGCGATGGCGGCGAAGATCGCGCCTAGCGCGATGATCTGGACCGGAACGTTGCCGGACTGGCGGTCTACGAATTGCGGGAGCATGGCCGCGAAGAAGACGATCACCTTGGGGTTGGTGACGCCCACCGTGAAGCCGTCGATGACGATGCGGGTGGCGCTCTTGGGCTCGATCTTCGCGCCGAGGGCTTCGGCCAGTGAGCGGCGGTGCCGGATCGCCTGGGCGCCGAGGAATACCAGGTAGGCGGCGCCGGCCAGCTTGAGCAGCGTGAATAGGAGGACGGATCGCTCGACCAGCGGGCCGATGCCGAACGCAACCGCTACTACCTGCGCGAACGCGCCTACTGTGTTGCCCGCCACGGTGGCGACGCCGGCGGCGCGGCCGAGCGTGATCGCGCGGCTGACCGTGAACAGCACGCTCGGCCCGGGGATCGCGATCAGCACGAACGCCGTGACCGTGAACGCGAGCAAATGCGAGGTGGGAAGCACGAGTTCAGCCTATGAGCCGGCCCGCGCGGCGGCCCAGCGGATTTTCTTCCGCGTCTCCCGTGCTTCGTCACGCCAGTATCAGCAATCACTGCTGCTGGGCTTTGCGCACGCTATGACAAATGTGACCGGTCACGTTCCCCGAAAAGTTGTCACACCGTGCGCAAAGCGAACAGGAGATGTGTGTGAGGCGCGGGCGACGCCATGCCGCGCATGGCGCCACTCTCGTTCACTTTGTACCGCAGCCGACAAATTTTCGGGTCGTTTCGGGCCTGAAAGTGGTCGGCTGCGGTACAAAGTCAAGGCCAGAGACAGGTGTGACAAGAGTTTTTGAGTCTTCA
>Ga0187812_1000048_pt1 | contig 43460 bp, 28 predicted proteins | sample NC_S_2_FD_130582 | JGI IMG/M metagenome (GOLD analysis project Ga0187812, IMG submission 130582) | Wetland sediment microbial communities from Neuse River Estuary, North Carolina, USA - ASW-S_2 | ecosystem: Environmental > Aquatic > Freshwater > Wetlands > Sediment | place: USA: North Carolina...
GAGGTAGGAAGCTTGAGCGCCTGAGTCCCAGTGATACCTTGACTGCTGATAATATTGCTGCATAATGGTGTAGTACGGAACATTAGCCTGTACAGTTGGAGCTGTAGACCATGATTGATCGGGAGCAGTAACACCTCCGGTAGGTGTTCCGGTGCCGCCTGACCAGACATAACCGTAAAAGTCTATGCCTATGCCGAGCTTACTGACGGGAATTCCGGCTAAAGAGAAAGAAGATACCATGTCGTTGATTGAAGGAACAAGAGCGCCTGTGCTGGGAAAGGTAATACTGCCGTTATAGACGGGAGAGTTATGCCATGTAACCCAGCCTGTCCAGGCGCCGGACATATCGTAGCTCATAAGGTTGATCTCATCGAACTTCGAGTAGATGGCGGCAAAGATAGCCGGCTGCCATTGAGTAGCGGCAGTAAGAAGAGGTCTTGGGGAGATTTGATCGAGAGCAGACCTAAGAGCAGTTATGAATGCAGTGTACTGCACGGCATCTGTTGCGGAGAGAGTTTCCCAATCAATGTCTATCCCGTCATAACCGCGAGCCTTAACAAAATTAACGAGATTAGATACGAATGTTGTAATATTTAAAAGACTTGTAGCACCATGAAAACCGGATTCGCTATTCCATCCTCCGACACAAATAAGTGCTTTTACTCCTGCAGAATGAGCGCTTGAAATAAGCGCTGAAGAATTTGCAGGTGTAATACTATTTGAAGACCAGTCAAGCGAACCGTCGCTGTTAGGCATAATAGCGAAATGAATTACTTGTGTAACCGCGCTGTAGTCAATATTCTGAGATGTTAAATACCCGTCGTTATTTTGCCCTTGCATCCAGCCCGCATAATAGGCGCTTACCCACGGCTTTGTCTGCGCATTTAAAATTCCAGGTATGATTAGAAGAATAAATATTACGAATTTGAAAAATATTTTTTTACGTCTAATCATTGCTTCTCCTTATCTTAAATACTTGCGTCGAATTGCGAAGAATCAAAATTGTCGGCGGCTTTGTTTGACTGCATGGACCTTAGCTGACGCTGGTAAAGTAATTCGCACAGAACATCTATAAAGTTGTGAAGGTGAACTGTCAAATCGAAAACATAATCGGCTCCAGCCTCTTTCCATTGGTTGGAGAAATTAATAGATAGATTAGAACTGAGAATTATGATTATCATTTGCTTGTTTAATCTTTTCAGCTTTTCAATCGCGGAGCTGTTTAGTCTATTTATAGATAGGATTAGCAAATCGGGACTGATTACTTTTATCAGTTCAAATGTTCTGTCTAAATCTTTTTCTTTAGCGGAAATCTCTATACCCGAAATGGTGCAAAGTATCGTTTGGATCTGCGAATCTACCAAATCCGAATCGGATGTTAATATTAATTTTAATTTGTTTGTCATGGCTATTCCAAAAAATTATTCGTAACAAAATTATCTTTTGGATATTGCCTGCGGTATAACATGGTGTACTATAATCATGTATAATATTTGTGATAAAATTGCGTAAGCAAATTTATGAGGCAGCCTGTCCCTTATTAGCGATTTACTATGTAAGACAAAATGGAAATTGTTTGTAGTATTTTTTACTACAAAGAACAGAGTTTATAAATGTTAGGAAACTAAAGGGTTAGATTTTGGTGGGGGAATGAATTTGAAGAAAGAATAATTTTTGAAGAGTTGATATCAAATGGAATAGATCGGAGGATTGTACTTCAATCAATCAAATGATTTTCAATTGCATAAAGAGTTAGTTCCGCATTTGATTTCATATTCATCTTAAATAGAATTCTCGCCCTGTAAGTATTGACGGTTCTGATGCTGATGGAAAGCTTGTCGGCAATCTCGCTAACCTTTTTACCGGAAGCGATCAAACGCATAATTTGAAATTCTCTATCGGAAAGAATTTCGTGCGGCTGTTTATTTTGATCCCTGTTCAACTCGGTTGCAAGCTTTTCCGCAAGGGATGGGGTAATATATTTTCTACCTGTTACGACCTGCCGCACCGCTTTAATTAGCTCTTCAGGCTTGGAATCTTTTGTAAGGTAACCGTAAGCGCCTGCTTTTAAAGCGCGCACAGCAAATCGCTCTTCGGGATGCATCGTTAAAACAAGTATCGGCAACTTCGGGAATAGCTGCCTTATATCGCTTATCAAATCAAGTCCGCTTCTTCCCGGCATAGTAAGATCGGTAACAAGTATATCGGGTTCTTCTTTTTGAATACCTTCAAGGACTTCATGCGGGTATGCGGCATCGCCGATTACTTTTAAATCGATTTCTTCCTCCAAAATTTCTTTTACGCCCTTGCGAACTAGAGGATGATCATCTGCTATAAAAACCTTTATCATACTAATAAAATAATTTTTTGTTCTTAATCTTTTTTATGCGGAACGGATACAACTACTCTTGTACCTTGTTCTTTTCCAGAAAAAATTTCAAACTGACCTCCAAGCGCTAAGACTCTTTCGCGGATTCCGAGGATGCCTGTTGAAGTAGGATCTTTTAATTGACCGTCATCCATTCCTTTTCCGTTGTCGGAGATTTCAAGAATTATTTTCATGTCCACAACCTGGAGACTAACTGAAACTGCTTTAGCTGAAGCGTGTTTTGCCACATTGGTCAGCGCTTCCTGAAAGATACGAAAAATAGCCGTTGATGTGTTTTGATCCAGCACAATATCATGCTGAAGCCTTTCAATCTTGCATCTGATTCCAGTGCGGTTTTCAAATTCCTGAGCCTGCCACTGAATTGCGGTCATCAAGCCGAGCTCATCCAGCACAGCAGGGCGTAGCTCGGTAATTATTTTGCGCGTCGATTTGATCGTTGTTTCAAGGAGATCAGAAATAGATGAAATTTTTTCAAGCAATGTCATCCGGTTCAAAGGTTCGGCAACGGTTTTGGATATTGATCTTCCCAGGATTGTAAGATCCATTCTAAGCGCGGTAAGCATCTGGCTGAACTCGTCATGAAGCTCCCGCGCAATCCGTGTACGCTCCTCTTCTCTTACCGCCTGCAAATGAGACGCAAGAGAACGCAATTGCGCTTCCTGCTCCTGAAGCTGGTCGGCAATAATTTTATTTTTAGTGAGATCGCGAATTATAATTGAGAAATTTTTAGGCTCCGAATATTCATTGAATAGAGTAGTGATGTTAATCGTAGCCCAAAACTTCTGACTTCCTTTTTTTTCAAGCCATAATTCTTTTTCAATTCTTCCTTCTTCAAGCGCTTTGGAAATGAGAGTCTGCATTACATTATTATCGCCTGTTTCGCTGTCAGCAAAAATGGAAATATCTTTTAAAATTATTTCTTCTTCAGAATAACCCAAAACACCTTCCGCCCCGAGGTTCCAGCTTATTATTCTTTTTTCCGAATCGAGCATAAAGATGGCGTAATCTTTTACATCTTCAATTAAGGACCTAAAACGTTTTTCGCTTTCACGAAGCGCTTCCAACGTTAGCTGCTGCATTAATTCCTTACCAACATGATTAGTCATATCGCGAGCGATGAAAATTATCCTTTTTCCCTTTTCGGTTTTATAATCCTTACTATCTTGCATTAATTTCGCGGTGAATTCGATATTAACTAAATGTCCATCTTTTTTAACAAGCTGGGTATTAAATATTAGTGCTGAGTTTATATTCTTTAAAATTTTTTCTAAATGTTTGCGGAACTCGACGAGCTTGTCTTCAGCAATAAGATTTTCTAATGAGGGCATGTTAAAAACCTCACCCACGCTATATTCACACATTGAGCAAAATGCTTTATTAACGTATAGCACCTGGAGATCGGAAGTATCAGCTACAAGAAAACCTGTATCTAATTGACTTTGAATAAGAAGAAAATTCTCGCATAAGCTTTGATACTGAAGAAATTTAATTTCGGCTTTTGATTTAGCATGTTCTTTTAATCGTCTTTCAATTACGCTTGTAACAGCGGAGGGCAGCCTGGAAAGGTTAGATTTAAGTATATAATCATCAGCACCTGCTTTAAGACATTCTACGGCTGTTTCATCGGATTGAGAACCGGTAACAAAAACGAATGGAATATTAATATTTTTTTTTTGTATGTAATTCAGCGCATCTATTCCGGAAAAGCCGGGAATGGAATAGTCGGCAAGAATTAAAGACGGTTTAAATCTATCAAGCTCGAAAATAAATTTCTTAGAAGTATTAACGCTGGCAGCTAAAAATTTTAAACCTCCTTTCTTCAGCTCGCGCAAAATTAATTCAACATCCGGCTCGGAGTCTTCAAGAATTAAAATCCTTAACTTTTCATTTCTTAATTTCCCTGAAACAGCATGCCGTTGTTCTTTACCATTTTTTTCAATTAAAACAGACATCATTCTCAATTATTATGTTAAGCAAAACGGATAACGCTCTGGAAGGAAGAATAAATCTATCCCTCTCGCAAGTAAATTTCTTCCATCAAGTGCCGCAGAATATGAAATATATTTATTCATCATTATATAAATAGAAAAATTGTTCAAAGGAATAATGTTGTTTATAACCACTTGACCATTTTAATATTTACGCTTTTATCTTTACCCTGAGTTATATTAAACTCGTCTATAATATGTTTAGCAATAAGATCCTGGAAATCAATTCTATTCTTAACCGGCGGATTTTTATTTTGAATATTATAATTTGAATAATCGAAACCTTCGTTAACCGCTTTGATCGAGATGCCCCATCTCATGCCTTTATGAATCGAGTCAATAAAAATTCTTCCATGTTTGGGATTTATTAAAACATTCCGTGCTAAGCCGGAGATTATCGTTGAGACAATATTTGACCAGCTTCCACTGAAGCCTAATTGTTCTGCAAACCACCGCGCTTTCTGCCGTGCAGTAACAATATCCAAATCAGAAGTTATTCTCAAAGATATTTCACCAGTCATCATAGGAACTACAAATGTTACTAATTCAATTATAGCATTCACAATTTTTGTTAGTTATAAAAATCTTTCATAAATGATTACTATTATTTAACCAGCACCATCTTTTTTGTTAAAGTAAACTTTCGCTGAGCCCAGTTTCTTAAGGCTATCGCTTTAATGGTATAAAAATATATTCCGCTGGCAAGCTGAAAGTCGTTAAATGAAAAATCGTAAATGCCTGCATCAAGATTATTAAAAGAAAAGGTTTTTATAGTCTTACCCAAAGAATTAAAAATATATAGCCGCACATTGCTTAGGACCGGAATACCGAATTCAAGTATTGTCGAGTTGTTAAATGGATTTGGATAATTCTGCATAAGCTCATATACCGTCGGCGGACCGCCGCTCAACAAAGGAGATGTGCCAGTGGAACCGGTTCTAAATTTTGCCGTCTCAGACCAATCACTTGTGCCTGCTGCGTTAAAAGCTTTTACTTCCCAATAATAAAATGTGTTTGGCTGAAGCTTAGCAATCTTTAATGAAGTCCCGGTTATGTTTGAGGAATCTATCATTGAATTACTGAGATCCGGACTTATTGATAACTTGACTTCGTAATTATATGCGTAAGCCGACTGCCTCCAGGTTAGCGTTGGAGTCAAAGAAACATTAGAGGTATTATTTGAAGGAGAAATTATTTCCGGGATGCCTGGCGGATAATTTGTAGTAACGAATGTTCTGCTTTGGGAATAATTGCTCATTGCATACAGATTATTTTTTGGGATTGCTCTCAAGTGCCAGTAGTAGGTCTGGTTAAATTCCAAGCCGTTATATGTAAAGCTGCTGTCGTTAGCAATTACAGTATCGAGCACTATTTCGCAAAAATCTGACGACGCTGCGATCTGAAGTTCATAAGAAGATGCGTTTAAATCCTTCTGCCATTTAAAAGTTAAATTTACCGGCGCATTGTTTGATTTGTCTTCTGGCGCTGCTAAGAATGGCGGCAACAGAGGAGGTCCGGATGTAATAAAACGAAGAGGATAAGTAAAACTACTTGAGCCTGATTGATTCAATGCATTAACGCGCCAGTAATATTTTTGGCGCGGCATTAAATTAGTCAGGCTGTCAGAAGTTGCAGTGCTAATTATAGAATCAACCACTACCGATGAAAAAGTTGAGTCGCTGGAAACTTGAATTCTATATGCCTGTGCTTGTTGTGAGGGGAACCAGCTTATTACCACAGGAATGTTTTCGGCGCTTGCATTTTGCATAGGCGCAGAAGCAACCGGAACTTGAGGAATAGAATTAATTCCAAACGCCGCGGCTTTTATAGAACTTACTAAAGGCTGGTCAGTAGGCGATGATCGTACACCGGCGCCAAGCTCCCAAATGAAAACCCCGCCTAATCCTTTTTGTAATGCGTATTCGACAGCGGATTTGCAAGCACGCTCATCGTCATACGATATAAACATATCGTTGCTGTTGCATGTATCGTCAATATGAAGATAAGATGCTTCGGCTGTTGAGTCCCATCTATAAAAGTCAGGGCGATAATAAGAATCCATAATTGAATAATAAGGAACGTTAGGGATAACTTCAGGAGCGTCGTTCCAAGATTGTAAAGGAGATGAAACTCCGCCTGTGCTCGTTCCGTTTCCGCCCTGCCAAATATATCCGTAAAAATCTATTCCTATACTTATTTTTTCTTTTGCAACGCCGGCAGCAATAAATTGATTAACCATTTCGTCAATTGAAGGAAGCTGCTGACCATTACTTGGAAATTTGTAGTTGCCGCTGTATACGGGCGAATTGTACCAGCTTACCCAGCCGTTCCAGGGACCGGATAAATCATACGTCATTATATTTATTTGATCCAGGTACTGCTGAACCGACGCAATAATTGAAGGCTGCCACGCAACCGCTGCGGTAAGTAAAGCTCCGGGTTTTAACGTATTAAGTGTCATTCTTAAAAGTTCTATAAAATTTATATATTGCGTTTCATCCGATTGTTCCAAAACTTCCCAATCTATATCCACACCGTCATAGCCTCGAGCTACAACAAATTGAACTATTGTTGAGACAAAAGAGGCTAATCTAAGAGGTGAAGTCGCGCCTCTGAATGCGACATCCGAACCCCACCCTCCGATGCAAATCAAAACTTTTCTTCCTGCGGCATGGACAGCATTCACAAGCGAATCAGAATTTGACTGAAGTATGCTGTTCGTTGAAAAATCTATTGTGCCGTCTGCTTGCGGTACAAGTCCAAAGTGAATTACATAATTAATTGTACTGAAATCAATTTGTCCTGCAGGCAGACGACCGTTATTATACCAGCCTTGCATCCATCCGGCATAATATCCTGTAATCCAAAATTTAGATTGAGCCTTGGTCTCATTTGCCGATCCCATCGTCAATAATATCAGGATAATTTCCAATACTGCGGGAAAAAACATCTATCGATTCCAATATTTTGCTTTGAAATTATATAGTAATTTCCTTCGAGAACATTTTTTAAATCATGAAGGAACTCCGGATTTTTTTTATAAGTTCCATTCATTTTATCCAATGGATATTTCATTGCGTTACTCCTCAAATTATTATTCCTTAAATTTTATGGTCTTCCCGGGGGAAGCGGAAAAGAAGAACTTCCTGGCGAGGAATTATTATTAGTTACTTTTTTAGAAATGATAAGGTACGTTGCAGTAGCCGCAACCGCAGCAACTCCGATTCCTATCCAGGATAGAAAACTCGGGCTTTCATCTATTTCCTTCGCACTTACTACGAAATAAAAATCTTTTCCAAAAAGTCCGCCGGGGAATTCTTCGCTTATGTCCCACTCAATTTGTTTGTCCTTACCGGGAGATTGATGCACTCCAACATCACCAGAAATAGCGCTTGGGATGTATTGATAACTTGCATCGCTTTCTTTTCTTAATATAAGCTGCACGGTATATTGTTTGCCTGGAGTTCCTACGAGATCGTAACTAACAATCACTTTCTGATTTTGCACAGAATAACGAACATTCTCAACTCCACCTCCCGGCGTATCATTAATGTCAGCTAAAACATTAGAAAAAGTATCCGCTTGTATTCCAATCAGCGCTAACAGTAAAGCAAGGAGAATCACTTTTGAATTCATGTGAATCATCCCGATTAATTTTGACAATTTATATAATCTAAAAAAACTTTTTAACGATTTTGTCTTCATTGCCTTCCTACATCATCTATTTTAGAAGCACCATTTTTTTAATCAGGCTGGGATATTGAGGAACAATTAGACGATAGAAATATATTCCGCTCGATACGACGCGTCCGTTATTGTCTGTTCCATCCCATCTAAAAAAGTGTTCGCCTGAATCAAGAATGCCATGGTAAATTGTTTTCACTTCTTTACCGATTATATTGAAAACCTTGATCTCTACGTTTGATTGTTTATTGATTGTTACAGGTATCATCGTGGATAAATTAAACGGGTTAGGATAATTATTTCCTAACTGATAACCGTTGACTCCAGAAGTATTAATATTTCCAATCTTGTCCTTAATTGCTTCCTTTGTTCCGACCACAACTTTAAAAGATGTTGTTGATTCCGAAGGAACAAATTGATATGAATTATCCTTGCGCAGATTGGTCCATTTATCTGTTAAAATATTGTGAAGATAAACATCAAATTGCTCTGGAATCTGATCGAGTCCGCTGAACGTAATTGTTGCAGTATGCTGCGGCGAAGATGAAATTTCAAAAGGCCATTCTTCATAACTGTCGAAAGGCGGTCTTATGTCTGAAGCAAAAACCGAATAGTCTTTATTCCAGTCCGGATGTAAAAAGAATATTTCGGGGATTGAGCCCATGTTCCTGGGTTTGTGCAAATCAAAAGTATTAAATCCTTTCGATGCGTTGAAAGATGTTCCAAACCATGCTGCGCTGTCTGTATATTCTTCAGCCTGAAGTTTTATGTTTACCTCCCAATCCAGTTCTGAAGAATTCGCATTGGCTGAATTAACTTTTGTTAGCGGAGGGAGTAAAGTGTCCTGCGGTGAAATTTCTAAAGCGGCTGCGCCTGTACCATTGAAATAATAATAACCGCTGAACGGCGTAAGCGCCTGGGAGATCTGGAACGCCCCGTTGAAAGAATATATATTTTCGCTAATACTATTCTTGGCTTTCACTTGACTCCAGTCTACTGCATAATTAAAAGGATCGGTAATTAAGTTCCATCCGCTGTGAAGAGTTATGTTTACGTTTCCGTTAGAGTTTAAAGGAATGTTCTCCACAGTAGTGTCAATCTTCAAAGAGCCGTTTTTAATTATCCAGTAAGATTCTCCGGGAGCAAAGACAAAATCATTTCCAGCACCGTAACCAACAAAATAATTATTTGGAGCACCGTTGTCCCAATAAGCCTCCCAGCCTTTGCCTAACGGTCCTGTAAGAAATGTATTAAGCGGAACATTTCCGGCGCCAGGCATTCCGATAAGTCTATAATCTGTTGATTTAAAATCCGAGAGACTGGAGTAAGAAGGGAATTGTATTACGGTGTCCAAGCTTATATATGTAGGCGCCGCCGACATTGTGGTGAACCGCCATGTTGAAGTGAACTCTCCCCAGCCGCTGCTTACTTTAGCTCTTACCCGCCAGAAATAACTTGTGCTGCTATTTAAATTACCAACTACTTCCGAAGTATTTACTCCGGTAGAATCGTTAAAGACAATACTGCTAAAATCCGGCGATGTTGAAAGTTGTAAATTATATACGCTTGCATTAGAAATAGTATCCCACATGCACGCAACACTTAAAGGCTGGTTGTTTGAGCCGTCAGTAGGAGACACAAGCACAGGAACATTTGATGAATTATTTTGAGTTGTAAAATACCAAACCGTTGACCAATTGCTTGAGCCCGCACTGTCTTTTGCATTAACCCGCCAAAAATATTTTATGTTGTAGCCGAGCTGCCCAACTTGGTAGTATGTCTGTGATATTATTGAGTCATCAAAAATAAGATTATTGAATAATTGATCTGTTGCTACTTGTAATCTATAAAATTGAGCGTTGGTAGATTTACTCCAAGATAATATCGGGTACAATGGTTCATTTGCAGAGCTGTCCGCAGGAGTTAATAAAATTGGCACTGTTGGAAGCGGAATAGTATCGGCGTACGTTTTAAAATTCCATGTTGTTGAAAAAACGCTTGTGTCTTGTGAATTAAAAGCGCTTACACGCCAATAATAAATTGTATTTTTAAGAAGACCTGAGATCTGCTCTGAAATAGAGGTTAAATTATTTTTAGATACCGCCAAGGCGCTAAACAAAGAATCTTTAGCAACTTCAAGGTTGTATGAACTTGCGCCGGACACTGCGTTCCAAGCAAGCGATAAAGTTATAGGCTGGCTCACCGCTCCATTACTGGGAGAGTTTAATACCGGCGCGCTTAATACTATTACGTTTGGAATAGTTGTAAAGCTCCATACGTTAGACCAGCCGCTAAACAATATAACATTTGTTGCTCCTGCGCGCCAATAATAAGTTGTTCCTTTAGCCAAACCGCTTGCTTGATACGATGTATTTGCTAAGCCGGATTGATTAACAATAATATTTGTAAAGGCGGCGTCAGTTGCTACTTCTACTGAATAAGAAGTTGCTCCTGAAACTGAACTCCATTGCAAAGTTAAAGTTGTTGATTGATTAGTCGCTCCGTTAGTTGGTGAGACCAAACTTGGAGCGGCTAAAGTAGATGCCGGTTTTGAAGAAGTTTTTACAACCCTTGTACTTGACCATTGACCATTAGTAGTTGAATCTTTCGCACTAACTCTCCAAAAATAGATTTGATTTGGCGAAAGAGAATCTATCTGCTTCGCCGGAATTGTAAGCGATGAATCATCTACTATTAATGTATCAAACAAAGGTGTAGTAGCTATTTGAATATGATAATGATCTGCGTTTTGTACAGCGTTCCATGCAAAGGTAATATTTGTAGGCAGAGTAGTTGTATCGTTCGGGGGAGAAACGAGAGATGGAGCCGGCAGCTGAGGCATAGTGGTTGTAAAACTCCAAACACTCGACCACGGGCTATTTGTGTTTGAATTGCCCGCACTAACCCTCCAATAATAAAGCTGGTTGTTTGAAAGTAAAATTATATGTTGTGAAGTATCCGTTATATTAGGATTATCCGCCGTTACTGAACCGAACGATGAGGAGGTTGATAACTGGAAATGATAATTGGTCGCGTTCTGAACACTCTCCCACTTGAAAGTTATTCCGGTTGATTGATTTGCTGCGTTGTTCGCAGGAGAAACTAATGTCGGCGCGGACAATGTCGTTGGCGGAGAAACCGCCGAAGTAGTAAAGCTCCATGGTGAAGACCATCCGCCGAATAGAATCAATGTAGAAGCGCCGGCGCGCCAATAATAGGTAGTGCCGTTTAATAATCCTGTTACCTGATAAGATGTTCCGCTTAAACCTGACTGGTTTACAACAAGATTATTAAAAGCCGTATCGGTTGCCACTTCAACTGAATATGATGATGCGGCAGATACTGAATTCCATTGCAAAGTTATGGATGTCGATTGGTTGGTAGCTCCATTAGCAGGTGAAAGCAGAACTGGACTTCCTAAGACTTGAGCAACAGTGTTACCGCTAAGCAAAAGATAAAACAGAACAAGTCCTGATAATAAAGCGGTACATTTGTGTTTGTAACCTCTTCTCATTTGCTTTCCAATATTATTTTTGCGGTTTTAGCGTTTAATTTCCGCGCCTGATTTAAAATGACTTCATTAACTTTATAAACACCTGAACTGACAGATTTAAATTCTAAATTTGAAATCCTTACCGGGATATTAAACTGGCTTGCAATTTTTTTAATCCTGCCGAACACGTTAAGATTTATTTCTTCATTAGCTACAATAATCTCATCAACTATATTTTTTCTAAGCATTCCTTCGAGGCGCCAGTGGCTTCCAAAAATCGGGTAGCCATTTAAATACTTGCCTTCAAGCCTCGGATCATCATCAAGAAAACCGACTGGATTTATTTCATTTTCTTTACGATTCAATAATGCCTGGAGAGCAATCAAGCCCTTGTAGTCTGCACCATAGATAAGTATTTTTTTTCCTTTACTTGATTCTCTATTAAAAATATAATTCAACGCATGGAATGTAATTCTTGAGCCGACTATAAGAGTAACTAAAAAATAAAAATCCAGCATAACAGCAACAGCCAAATGGGCAGATAAAGACAGCAGCGGGAAGAAGTTTAAAATACCGGCAGTAATCAGAACAGCTATTAATGCGGACTTAACTATCTGCATAAAGTCTCCGAGCCCAAGCAGCGGAATAGTATGCTTGTACAATCCTCCTAAAACAAAGGCGAATAATTGTATGGTGCCGATAACAACAAGCGCATATGCAAGATACCTTAGCCCTTCTTGAAAAAGATTAGCCGGGGAGATAAGCCAGACAGAAATAAAGAAAGCGGTTAACACCGAAAAAGCATCTAGAAATATCCGGATAATAGAATGTTTTAAAAAAGTAAAGCAATAAACTTTTAGAAGAATGCCATTTTTAATTACCGACATTTCTCTATATCCAAGCTTTCTAGCGGCTATGGCAGCAAAAATACCGACACCAATAATAATGAAAGAAGAATTTATACTTCCTGCCGTAACAAGAAAAGCGCAAATTCCAAAAGCACATGATACAAGGTAAAGCACCATGACGGCTTCACGCTGAGAAAGCCCTTGTGCCAAAAGCTGATGGTGAATATGCCGGCGGTCCGGAAGAAACATTGAATGGAGCCTGTTAAAAACAGAAGGCTTCAAAGACTGTTCGGGCAAAAACCATTTAAGCATTCGTCTCAGCATAGCCATTAGAGTATCAATAACCGGCACGCCGAGAGCAAGAATCGGAATTAAGATTGAAAAAGCTGTAGAGCCTTTAGTAGAACTTTGCAATGATAGAAAAGCAAGTGTGAAACCAAGGAAAAGGCTGCCTGAATCACCAAGAAAAATTTTAGCCGGATTAAAATTATATTTGAGGAAACCAATAAGAGAGCCGGCAAGAGCTACACTTATAATGGTTATAGTGACATCATGATGAAGAATAGCAATAGCTGCAACAGTCGAGCAAGAAATCATAGCTATTCCCGAAGCCAATCCGTCTAGACCATCGATTAAATTGAAGGCGTTGGTAATTCCAATAACCCAAACAACCGTTAAAGGATATGACAAAACTCCCAGTTCAATAGTGTTGGAAGAAAAAGGCAGAGTGAATGAGGCAAAGCGGAAACCTGCAAAGTATACAAACGAACCGGCAACGAACTGAACGAAAAATTTTTGTCCGGGTTTTAAAACCCAAACATCATCGCAGACGCCTAATAACAAAATAATAATAAGTGATGAGGCTGCAATCATCCAGTTCAAAGAAGTCATATATGTTGTTAGCTTTGAGGCTGGAAATAAAAAATAGATAACGGCTACGGTTGTTATAAAGCTTATAAAAGGCGCCAGCCCGCCCATTCGAGGTATTGGGCTTTTATGAATTTTCCTTTCATCGGGTTTGTCAATTGCACCAATATATTTTGCAAACCGGATTACAAACGGTGTTAAAGATAACGAAAGACAAACCGGTAAAAGCAGACTGATCAAATATATTTTTAGCATAATGTTCTCATGGTTTCATTCGATATATAAATCAAATAATAATTTTTTACACCCGGCAATTATTTTAGATATTATACGAGAGAGATATTTGCTCGAGCATATTTGAAGCTTGTTGTGGGTACAAAACATATTCCATAAAAAAACTATTTATTTGAAAACCAATTCCATAACGTGCTTCACTTACACCTGGACCGGTTATAAAGCCGAACCTGAGATTTAAAAAATCAAAGGGACGAACTTCAACGCCGGCTTTATAAAACAACCCGGTCTCACCAAAGATTTTCTCGTTGGCAAGTGACAGGAAAAAAAATTTTCTTCTTAATGATGAAGAAGAGGGAAAGCTCATTGTAGCGCCTATTTCCAATACTCTCGGCGCGTCACCTGATTGAGCGTTTAGTAAAGAATCTTGCTTAATATATTTAACCTCACTACCGAGTCCGCTAAATACGGCGCCGTAATTAATATCCGCCGAAGGTGAGTAATCTATTCCAACAGAATATGAAGCAGCCCATGATTGAGAGCCGTTAGTGCTGCCATGCTGTAAGCCAGCCGATACGCCCATGCTGAAGGTCGAGGATAAAGCTGAAGCAAACGCTATGTTGTAGCCGTACTCAAAAACATGCTGCCCGGGAAAACTATCCGGTTGCTGAACGTAGCCTAAATGAAAAACTTCTAATCCCATCGACAGTACTTGGGGACCTTGTGATAAAACCGGGAAAGCAATGTTTTCGCCCATTCCAAGATTATTTTTTATCTGCGAATGATTTAAGAAGACCGAGGGATTAGCAACAAATACCAGAGCTGCCGGATTTAAATACATGCTGCTAATGTTATAAGCGCCGGAAATATCCGCATCAGCTAAAGCCGCATTCCTTGCGCCTATTAGCGAAGGCTTAACAATAGCAGTTTGTCCCAATACAACAACGCTTGTCAGTAAAAAGATAATTATTATAAAAATATTTTTTTTCACAGACTCTTTCCTCAATACAAAATTCTAAAAAAGCCAAAGAGCAGAAGAACGTCACGCGCATAGTCCGACATTTCCCTCATTACATTTTCTTCTTTAGGAACGAAAACGGTGTCGCCAGGTCTAACTTTCGGAATGGACTGCATGTTTCCATCTTCAAGGTGGCGAGTTAGATCGACTTCAACGACATCGTTATTGCTGCCGTGACGAAAAATTTTTACATGCTGCATGTCGGCTCCTGTAGCAGGTCCGCCCGCTGCGGCAATAATTTCTACGAGAGGTTCTTCAGTTAGTACAGGGTAATTATCCTGTTTGTTTACTGCTCCCATTATGCTTACCCTTTCGTTCATTGCAATATGTGAAACCGTTATTTGAGGATCACCTTTAACGTACTCGGATAATCTTTCTTTAACGGCTTTAGTAAAATCATCTTTGCTTAATCCTGCTGCCATTACTTCACCAACCAGCGGTATTGTTACTGTTCCGAATTCCTTTACTGTTGTTGTAGTATTAAATTCCGGGTAGCCCCACACCATAATTTGTACCTGATCGCCAGGATGAATTATATCTTCAACGTTCTTAGTAGCTACACTTAGCGACCCGACATTGGATTTTGGATATTGTACTCCTGCACTTTGATACGAACTATTTTCGTAACTAGAACTCCGGCTCATTACCGGGTCTCCGGCGCAGCCGCTCGTGACGAAGAGAATAGAAAACGCTATAAAGCATACAGCTAATTTGAAAATTGGTTGAATGATTGGTTTACTTTTATCTTTTAAAAAATTAAAAAAAGAATAAAGCGAAAAATGCCGTATAGTTATTTTAAATTTTAATACCGCTGCTGTTTCCATTTTGTTTAAGAATTATTTATTTAAAAAATATTGCACTTCATTTTTTGAAACGATTTTTATTTTTAAGAGAAAACAAGAAAGATGCCATTTGACAGACACTATTATTTAACACAATATATCTTACACTCTGCAGAATTCTTTAGCAGATTACGTTTCGCAGTAACACATAAAGGCGAATGATGAAAATCCACCGCAGAGTTTTGCTTACTTAGTACACAATATCTTTAAATTAGATGTACACATGCTATACATTTCTCCGGATGCTTTGGAACCCGCATGAAATAAGCCTCAAATTGATGTGCAAATAAATAAAGAACGTCTGAAAAAATATTTTTTTGCTGGCACATGTTTTGAGTTTTCCTAAATGATTACTTATGTTTTTAGGAAAATAGAAATGAAATACCCTCAGTTCACCATAGATGAAATTCTCGCGGTTCTAAGAAGACGGAGAAGAATATTTTTTGTCCCGTTTATTATTATTAGTGTAATCTGCATAATGGGAGCATTCCTTCTGCCTCAAAGATATGAGTCATCAATAACTATTCTTGTCCAGCGCGATGAAGTTTTAAATCCGCTTATCAGTTACACGATGGCAGTGGAGACCGCTTCAGATAACAGGCTGAGAGATTTCGATGAGATTGTTTACAGCAGACCGAACATTGAAGCATTAATCGATAGCCTCGGTTTACAATATTCTGCCAAAACAGAAATACAAAAAAATAAATTAATTAAACAGACATCAAAGAATATTAAAACTGATCTGCGTGTTTCTGACTCATATACCATTCATTACCTCGATACTGTCCCGGCGCGTGCACAGAAAGCGGCGAAAGTTCTATCCGAATTGTTCATTAAGAAAAGATTAGAAGTTAACAACAAGAGGAATGAATTAGCCGTAGAATTTTTTGAGAATAAGCTTGATGAGTTGCGAGATAAATTTGAGCAAAGCCAGCAGCAGTATATTGCTACGGTGAAACAACAGGTAAATGAACTTCCTACAGGCGACCACGCAGTTTATGCGCGCATTGATGAATTTGATTCGCAGATAGGCACGCTTGATGATAAAATTAAAAATGATCAGACTGCGCTTGATATTCTAAGAAATAATACGGGCAATCTGACAGATCAAGAAAATATTAGGAATCTATATAATATTACTTTGCTTAATGTACCATACTCAAGCGATCTTCAGAGCCTTCTTAAAAAGTACGACGATTTATCGCAGAAATATACACCCAAGTTTCCTGCAGTACAGGATTTGCGCGAACAAATTCCTCCTCTCGTTGAAAGGATGAAACACGCGATTGAATCAGAAATATCTCAACAACAGAATAATGCATTCTCCCTCGAAAAGAATCGTAATGACGCACTTGCTTCAGTTCGCACGGCAACGATTCAGCAGAATGAAAATCAAGATGTAAGATCAACTTACGATGTTTACAGCAAATTGTATGACGATATGAAAATAAAATTGGAACAAGCAAGAACAACACGCGACCTTGGAGAAAAAGGCAGCGAGCAATTCGTTGTAATCGATCCACCGCAGCTGCCGACAAGCCCTGCTAAGCCAAATAAACCGCTGTTGATTGGCGGCGGAATTTCGCTTGGACTTTTTATCGGGTTACTTTCAGCCGGGCTTACAGAATTATTTGACACGCGAATAAGAACGAACAAAGATATTGAGGTTTATGAAAAACCGGTGCTTGCTTATCTGCCGGCTCCGGGTTTTAAAAACGATTTATTATAAATAAAGAAAGCTGTGTAATGAGTAATTATAATCTTGAAAATGTATTTCCTAAAAAGGTGAGTAGAATAAAAGCCAACCTTGGCAGTATGCACGATAAATTAAAATCAAATTATAGCGAAGAAGATAACATTGAAAAAAAAACAGATGATAAAGCAGAGATTAATATTTATTCCAGGCCTTTAATTATAAATGCAAACACTGGGGGAAACATTGATAATGATGTAGTCGCTTATCACCTGTATAATCGCTTCAACTATTCTTTGTTTCTTCCCGAGGATCATCAGATTATGAGATGCACTCTCGGAATAACAAGCCCAAATATCGGCGAGGGCAAAACAACAGCGGCTTGCAATCTTGCTGCGGCTTTATCCATCGGCTCAAACAGGAAAACAGTAATTATAGACCTCAACGTAAATAAGCCGCGCATACATGAAATTTTTGGTACTGTCTTAGGACCGGGGCTTTCGGATGCTTTGTTGGGAAAAGAAATTTTTGTTACGCCAACCCAAATTGAAAATCTTTTTGTTGTTCCTGCGGGGAAAGTAAACATTATCCCTACAAACAAACTGGCGAACTTTAATAAAGTTGTGAATTCATTATTAAAGGAATTTGAATTCGTTATAGTTGATATGCCTTCGCTGGCTGCAAGAAACTTTCCTACGATAATAGCAAATCAGCTCAACGGATTAATCGTCGTGGCGGAAGTAAGAAAAACAAGACGGAGAGATATTGATAGACTTTTCCGTCAAGTGCACGAAAGAAATGTTGTGGGATTTGTCTTGAACAAAGTTAATGAAGATGATTTTTAAAATAAAAAATGGTAGTGAAATAATTTATGGAAATGCTTCTGGTTTTAATATTGTTCATGCTGGCATCTGTTGTGTTAGGAAAATTAAAGTGGAAATCTAAAACCACAATATTTGTAGTAACCGCAGTAGTAGCATTCCTGCAAGTCGCGTTTGTCGTTTATACAATGCTTACAATGAAACTTCCCTGGTCTTAATTGAGTAGTAGAAAATGAATAACACGCATGTTGTAAATACTAACGGGAATATAATTTCGAAGATTGAATTAGATAAAGTTTCGGTTCATCTAATTATTGTTTCTTTTTCTTTAATCATTGGCGCGATAATGCTGCAAACTGACGGCAATATACTTGCAGCTCTCGGGTTTGTTACCGCGGTTTCCATTCTTCTGATAACTTTCTACCGCGTAGACTGGGGATTTTTTTTATTCATTAGCATGGTTTTACTTTTTGATCAGTTTCATATTCCGGAAGCTGATCCTATAACTTATAAAATAGACTACTTTAAAAATTTAAAAGAGATTCCTTATGTGCCACACTTTTCAGCGGGAGTTATGAACCCGGTTGAATTTCAGCTTGTATTAATGCTGTTAGCGTGGTTCATAGCAATAAGCGTAAGGAAGCGTACAAGAGTGCAGCATATTCCTGTGTGGGGATTAGCAGTTATATTTTTTATATCACTAATCGGTGCTCTCATGCACGGATTAAGCACGGGCGGAACTTTCCTACCGTCACTTTGGGAATTAAGAGCGCTCTTTTACTTCGGCTTCTTATACTTTTTCGTTCCTCAAATTATTCAAACTAAAGAACAGCTTGAAACTCTGTTTTGGATTTTTATAACCTTCATTACAATTAAAGCAATTCAAGGCGCAGCAAGATTTGTTTTCTACGGTTTCAGTTTCAGAGGATTGGAAACCTTGACTAACCACGAAGATCCTGTATTTATAACACTCTTAATTTTTTTTCTTTTAAGCATGATCCTTTTGGATTGTAAGTCAAAGCAGCGTACGGCATTGTTTATACTTTTTACCCCGCTTGTTCTCGGCTTTTTCGCAGGTCAAAGGAGAGCGGCTTATGCAGGGCTTTTTATTTCCTTAATCGCATTTGTAATATTATTAACTGGAAAGGAAAGAATGGTTCTGCTTAAGGCATTTTTCCCGTTCTTCATATTTGGCGTAATATACTGCGCCGCATTCTGGAATAGCGACAGCAAGTTAGCATCGCCGGTTAAGCTTGTTAAATCGGGCTTCACTACAAGTAAGAAAGAAGACGGCGAACGTTATCTTTCAAATCTATATAGAAAATTTGAGAGGTATGATTTGGCGGTTACTTTCAGAACCTCGCCGGTGACAGGGCTTGGCTTTGGAAAAAAATATCAGCTGCCCATTCCTCTGCCAGCAATACCATTCCCATTGCGTGATTACATCCCTCACGATGAAATTTTATGGATATTAATTAAAACAGGTGCGGTTGGGTTTTTTATCTTCTGGTTATTTTTTGATTCGCTAATTATTCATGGCTCTGCCCTATCTAAAAAAACTCATGATCCTTACTTAAGATCAATCTGCATCGTGATTGTAATAGCGATTATAAATCAAATGGTAGTTTCATATTACGATCTGCAATTGACTTACTATAGAAATATGATTGTACTTGGTACACTATGCGGGCTTTTGCCTGCTATTAAAAACATTGACAGGAAAAAAAGTAATGAGCCGGTGAAAGAAACCATTTACGAAGAAGAGGCGTACTCTAAATCAGCGGCAGAAATTTTTTAGGAAAAGCCTAATAAAATATTGAAACTCAAACTTATTTTTTTTGTATGACAGATAGTAAAAATCAAAATAGAACTTACATATTAGGAGTAAGAGTTGATAACGTCAGCAAACCGGCTGCTTTGTCGGCAGTGCGTGATTTTATAGAACATCGTCGGACAAAAAGTTCTAAAAAAATATTCTTTACAAATGTTCATACAATACATCTGGCAAGAAAAAGTCCGGAGTTCAGACAAATTGTTAATGATGCGGATTTAGCCCTTGCAGACGGTAGCGGGTTAAAAATTGCAGGGTCTATTTTTTCAAATCCTATAAAAGAAAATTTAAATGGAACAGATCTTACGCCAATTATTTTAAAGCTCGCCGAATTAAATAAGTGGCGTGTTTTTTTCCTAGGTTCTAAAGAAAATATCCTTAAAGATTGCCTAAATAAAATTGAACATGATTATCCGCAGCTTGAGATAGCAGGATATCATTCCGGATTTTTTTCAAAAGAAGAAACGCCTTTTCTTATTAAAAAGATTAATGAATCACTGCCTGATATATTGCTTGTGGGAATGGGCTCGCCGATTCAGGAAACGTTTATTCATAATTATTCCGATAAACTAAATGCAGCCGCTTGTTTTGCTGTCGGCGGGTTATTTGATTTTCTATCCGGTTATAAAAAGAGAGCGCCGGCGTTAATTAGGAAAGCAGGATTGGAATGGCTGTTCAGATTTTTTAGCGATCCCAAAACTAAGTGGGATAGAATATTTATTGAGATACCTGTTTTCTTAGTATTAGTTTTTCTTGCCCGTTTATTTCCAAACACTTTGTATCCGTTTATAGAAAGGAAACCCATTTACAGATGATCCACGGCTATGCAAAATCGGTAGCTCGAAATACAGCTATTATGATGACGGCTCAGGTTATAACGTGGGCGTCAAGCTTTGTGCTGATGATGTTTCTTCCGAAATATCTCGGAAGCAGCAGCTATGGAGAGCTTTATCTCGCTATTTCAATCGCGACCATGTTCCAGGTAATTATAGAATTCGGCGGACAGTATCATATTACCAAAGAAATATCGCGGTCAAGAGAAGCTGCGCCGCATATATTAGTTAACTCAGCCTTGACGAGAATTTTTCTTTGGGCTATTTCAATAGTTCTTATGCTTGAATTCTGTAAGGTTGCAAATTACGTGTGGCCCGTTCCGCTGCTTGTTGTCATTCTCGGTACTTCAAAATTATGGGAAGGGATTAACAGCTTGCTCCGCAACTGTTATCAAGGCTTTGAGCTGATGGAATATCCATCAATAGGTTCGGTAGTTGAAAGAGTTTTTTTAATGGTGGCCGCAATTACTGTGTTGTTGACTGGGTCCGGTCAGGTAATGATTGCCGCTGTTATGGCAGTAAGCACTTTTCTTAATTTTGTTGTCTCAGCTTCTTTTGCTCAAAAAATTATTCACTCTCTACCGAAAATTAATTTGGGAAAGGCAAAGTCACTATTAAAGCAGGGCGTCCCGTATTTTATGTGGTCCATCTTTGCTACAATATATTACCGTGTGGATGTAATAATGCTTTCTTTGATGACTGCCTATTCGGTAGTCGGCTGGTACGGTGCCGCATATAAGCTTTTTGATGTGCTGATGTTTTTCCCGTCTATCTTTTCGCAGGCTTTGTTCCCGGTTCTTTCACGCATAACGGAAACAACAAAAGAAAATTTAACATCAGCGTTTCAGAAAAGTCTCGACGTAATTTTATTCGTTGGAATTCCAATTGCAATTCTATTATTCTTATTTGCGCGGCAAATAACCGGCTTCCTTTTCGGTCTGCGTGAATATCAAAATTCTATAATTATAATGAAAATATTTTCTATCGGGTTGCTTCTTGTTTACGTGGACTTTGTTCTTGGCAGCACGGTGCTCGCTTCTGATAAGCAAAAATTGTGGTCGATAATTGCCGGTATAGCGGTTTTGGTAAATATAGGGTTAAATTATTTTTTAATACCGTTCTATCAATCATGGGCGGGCAACGGCGGAATAGGCGCCGCGATTGCCACAGTTTTAACGGAGTTCTTTGTAATGTGTTCCGCCGTCTTTTTGCTGAAGGGACGTACGTTAGACAAAATAAATATAGACTTTATAATTAAAGAAATCCTGGGCGGCAGTTTAATGGCTGGGACAATCATTTTGCTCAAGGGAATTTCAATCCACTGGATAATACAAGGTGCTGCAGGCATGCTGGTATATCTAATTTCCGTCTTCTTACTTTATACTTATGACAAAGACATTGAAATTTTTTCTCTCGATTATGCTGCCAGTATTAAGAATTATTTTTATGCTGTTATATATAGAGGAGAAACTGAAACATGAGGATATTATTTCTTTCGCCCTATGTGCCTTTGCCTCCTGATTTCGGCGGCGCCATGAGGATATATAATTTGCTTAAAGGTCTTTCTCAATATCATGAAGTAACACTTTTAACTTTCGGGGAAAAGGACAAACTCGAATTATTAAATGCGAATACCGGGTCGTTATATAAAGATTTCCATCTTGTAAAACCCACGTGGGCATGGAGGTTCAGACGTCTTGCGCAATTGTTCGCGTTGTTTACAACGAAGAGTTTCTTTTCTCTTTTTACTAAAAGTAAAGAAATGCAAAATAAGATAAATGAAATTTTATCTTTACAAGATTTCGATTTAATACAAATGGAATTTCCTATAATGGCGTGCTTCCATTTCAAAACAGACGCGATCAAAATTTTAGATGAACATAATATAGAGTACGACAATTTTTACAGGATGTGGAAGAGAACAAAATCGCCGTTGATAAAGCTGCATTACAAAAGAGAATTTATAAAATCGCAGAAGGAAGAAATAGATGTTTGCAGAAAAATGGATGTGATCCTAACAGTGTCGGAAAAAGATAAATCGATTTTGCAAAAACAAACACCATGCATTCCGAAGTTTATTATTCCTAACGGTGTTGACACCGAATACTTTAAACCATCGCTTAATAAGATAGAACCATATTCAATGGTCTTTACCGGCATGATGGCGTACGTTCCCAACCATGACGGAATAAATTATTTTCTTGATGAAATCTTCCCTCTGATTTTAAAAGATATTCCGGGAGCAAAAATTTATATTGTCGGCAGCCGTCCGCCTAAGAGTCTTGTAAAAAGATCATCGAAGAATATTATAATCACTGGCTATGTTCCTGATGTTCGCACTTATGTGTGGCGTGCAAGTTTATATATTGTTCCGCTTAGAATGGGCGGAGGCACACGCCTTAAAGTGCTTGAAGCGCTGGCAATGAAGAAGACGGTTGTATCCACAACTATTGGCTGCGAAGGGATAGATGTTGCTGATAATGAATCAGTTTTAATTGCGGATGATCCGAAAGAGTTTGCAAATAAATCGGTACGCATGTTAAAAAATCCGGATCTGGGAATACATTTAGCAACACGCGGCAGCAATATTATTCATTCTAAATACAGTTGGGAAATTGTATCTCGAAAGTTAGAGCAGGCGATACAAAATGTTTTGTATGAAAAAACTGCTGAGGCACGCAATCCAAATATGTTAATCGAAAGGACCGGATAAAATGACTGAAGAAGAAAAAATTGACGGCATGACGCACAATGGAATTAAAGTTCTTATGTATCACAAGATTGCAGCAGACGAAAAGCTTTGCAGATCGCATTGGACTTATGTTAGTGAAGAACAATTCAGAAAGCATCTCACGCTACTTGATCATTGGGGCTTTACTCCGATTACTTTTGAAGATTATTTGCTTTATAGGAAAGGAGAAATAAATCTTCCGAAGAAATCCGTCATTCTGACTTTTGACGACGGCTATGAAGGGATTTACAAAATCGCTTTTCCAATGCTGAAAGAATTTGGATGGAATGCGGTATTGTTCGTCTTAGGAGATAGAATTGTTAAATCGGATTTTTGGGATAAACATTCCGGTTTACCTGAGGCAAATCTTCTTAGCGGCGAACAAATAATAGAAATGCATGAAGCAGGTTTTGAGGTGGGTTCACATTCAATGCAGCATGCAAACTTAATTAATATTCCTCAAAAAATTGCCAGGTATGAAATTTTACAATCAAAGGAAATGCTGCAGGCGCTTTTAAAATCGCAAGTAAAAAGTTTTTGTTATCCATACGGCTTAACCAACAATACAATAAAAAATATTGTTCATGAGTCCGGCTACGAGCTTGCGTGCGGAGTATATACAGGTCCTCCGAAATTTTGGGAAGATAAATATGATATTAGAAGAATTACAATAAAAAATTCAACTAACAGTTTTTCATTTGGACTTAAAATGCTGGCTCCATTTGAATATTATGAATGGCTGGGTTCTAAAATTAAAGGAAGTATTCGGATATCTTCAAAAAAGCTTCAGCCGCAAAAAAAATATACAACAGCCACAACAACTGATGGAACTTATTCACATGCATAATCAAAATGAATTTATATTGGAGGAACAAACGGCGATTCATTCCAATGAAACCGTTAAGCGAAACCGCGGGTTTGCAGATTATCTTGAATCGTTCGGTAAAAAAGTTTTCCCTTACGGAAATGCTACCCATGCTTTTGTTGACATACTATTTCATCTTAACCAGGAAAATAAAAACTCTAAACCAAATATTATTATGCCGTCTTATATTCCTGCAAAGTTATTCCGGATTATTATTACAGCCGGTTATATACCGGTGTTTTATGAAATAAAGTTAAAGTGCGAATTTGATATAAATGAAATAGCCGGTCTGATTGATGATAATACAAAGGGAATTTTTGTTATCCATTATTTTGGGCGTCCCGCAAACATTCATGCTTTGAAAATTTTTGCAGATGAAAAAAATATTCCATTGATCGAAGACTGCGCCCACGTTTTATACGGCGATGTAAACAATCAGAAACTTGGTTCGTTCGGCGATTATTCGATCTTCAGTGTAAGAAAGATGCTGACTTTATCTGACGGAGGTTATCTTGTTTTTAATAACACTAATGCTTTTATGCCTTCGTACACACAAAGAGTAAGCAGCTTTTATACAGCACCAAGGTTTTTGCAATCGAGAAGTAAGCAAATATATTTTAAACTAACTGGGGGACATGATTTGATGCGTCTTGCCCGCCTTCCTGAAAGAGGCTATGTTGATTTTAAGCGTGCACAGAAAACCAATATAAAAAATATTTCAAGCCTTTCTTCTTTTTATTCTAATGTTACCGATGTAGATAGCCACGTACAAAAGCGCAGGAAAAATTATAACTACCTTTTAGAAGCGACAAAAGATATTTCATTCTTTAAGCCGATTTATAATAATAAACCGGATCATTGGACGCCGTATAGTTTCCCCGTTTTGGTTGAAGAAAGCCGCCGCGATGAATTTCAGCTTAGTCTTCTGGATGCCGGAATCAGCTGCGGTGCTGGCTGGCCTGAATCTCCATTTGAAAAATATTTTACACAAACACAAGCTCTTGCAAATAGCTTAATTGAGTTTCCGGTTCATCCTTTAACTACGGAAAAACAGCTTGATAGAATTATTGATTCATGCTTCGAATTTGAAAAAAAACATAGTATAGAAAGAGGCAAACATTCATATCATAAAACGTTTCTTCAAATTGACGAAGCAGAAGGCAAGATTAGACATGGCAATGAAAATCATCAAGAAGATATTTCTTTAAAAATTATTTCTTCGGACTCCGGCTTTGACGATTTAAAAAATGAATGGATTGCTTTAAGTGAAAAATCGAGTACTTCAATTTTTCAAACTTATGAATGGCAGCGCCTCTGGTGGAAATATTACGGAGACGGCAGCAAACTTTATTTAATCCTTTTCTACAAAGCGGATGAGCTTATCGGAATAGCTCCCTTTTTTATAGATATTTTTTCCATCGGAAAATTTAGTGTGCTTCGCAGGCTGCGTTTTCTCGGAAGCAACGCCAGCGTTAGCAGGCAATATAACTCAACGCCGGATTACGGTGTTAGCGATTATCTGGATATGATTATTCTTCCGGGTTATGAAAACGCTGTTGCAAAAAGATTGCTTCATCATTTGAAAAATAATCCGGGCGCTTTCGATATAATTGAACTCGATGAAGTCTCACGTGATTCAAATATTTTCAATTCAATTTTACCTCTTTTGGATAACGCCGTATGGCATTACAAAATTATTAAAAGAGAAATTTGTCCGAGGATTCTTGTGCTGGGTACTTTAGCTGATTTTATGAGAAGTCTAAGTTCAAAGATACGATATCAGTTGACAAAGATAAGACGTGATCGGATTAAGGACTCTATATTTGAAGTAAATAAAGTACGGTCAGCGCAAGAGCTCAAACACGAATTTGACGAGTTTGTAAAGCTGCACCAGCAGCGGTGGAACGCTCAAGGTTTGCCAGGTGCTTTCGTTGATAGCAGGTTTAAAAATTTTCTGAAAGAAATTTCGGAATTATTTCTGAACAACGGCTGGCTTTACCTTACCTCGGCAAATTCAAAAGGGAAATGTCTTGCAATTGAATATGCATTCAAGTATAAAAATAATTATTACGACTATTTAAAAGCGTTTGACGATCAATCCCCTTACGCAAAGTATCGACCGGGTAGGGCACTTCTTCTTCAGCTTATTGAAGAGGCAATCGAAGATAAAGCAAGTGTAGTCGATCTCCTTAGAGGCAGCGAGCCTTATAAATTTGAAATAGCAACCGACTGGCACTGGGTACATAAAATAACAATAGGAAATCCGGTTTACGGATGGCGATTCCGCTATAATATTTTTCTTTTAATATTTTTCTTTTCGCTCTTAAATCACCGGATAAAAAAAGAAATCCGCATTGCACATGCACAATGGACGAACTTTGGCTTATTGGGTTTTGCCTCACATTATTTTCCAATGACAATGAAAAAGTTGAAGAATAAATATTTTACTCCGGAACATATTTCCAGCAATAGAACTCAATCCCTTGAAATTAAACCGCAAAAAAATAAGCCGGGCAGGAAAGATAGAATGAACGAACTGCGCGAGAAGGTTTTATGAAAAACAATAAAAGATATAGAAATCTTAATCGCGGCGGTAGACAGATGCTTTCGGAGATGAGCTTTAATGAAATCGACTGGTCGGCGGCAGTTCTTGAAGTAAAAGAAAAATTGCCGTCATTAGTGTCCGTAAAAATAATAATGAATGAAAACGATTTTTTCGCTTTAAAGAATGATTGGAATAAAACTGTGCAAAAGTCATCGGCAACAATTTACCAGACTTTTGAATGGCTTTATTATTGGTGGAAATATTTTGGAAAAGGGAACCAATACACTCTTCATATTGTACTTATTTATTTGTCGGATGATTATAGAGTGTACGGAGAAAGTGAAGAGAGAAAAGAAGATGCCGGTAAAAAATTAATTGGCATCGGTCCGTTCTTTATTCACAATAGATCATTCGCTGAATTTAGAGTGTTCAGACAAGTTAGATTGCTTGGATGCGGCTTGCATTCCGGACTGTCAAGCTCAAACGCAATTGAGCAGGAAGGTCTTAGTGACTATCTCGACGTGATTAGTGTTCATGGATATGAACATAAGGTGGCTGAAACATTGGCTTCTTATTTTACATGTTTCAAATATTTTTTTGATGAAATTGATTTACAAAATATTTCAAACGATAGCTTCATATTTACAAATTTGCTTCCGCTTTTGCAGAAAAACGAATTTAATATCGTTATAAAGAGATCAGACATTTGCCCGCGGCTAATTGTGCCGGAATCTTTTAACAGTTTTCTAGGATCAGTAAAATCAAACACGCGCCGCCGTCTTAAACAGACATTGAAAAATGTTGAAGAAGGTTCTTCATGCAAGGTTGAAGAAGTGGACTTACACGATTTCCCCTCTTCTCTTCAGTCGCTGCGGCAGTTGCATCAAAAGCGCTGGAATGAACTGGGCTATCCGGGTCTTTTTTCAGATGAGCGGGTTGGAAAATTTATAAATGAAGTTAACAAAGAATTTTTAAAGCTTGGATGGCTTTGGTTTAAAATTCTAAAAATAAAAGATAAAGTAATTGCAGCAAGGCTCGGCTTCAAGTTTAATGACCGAATTTACGACTACTTAAGCGGCTTCGACAATATTCCTTCTACGGCATCGTTGAGACCTGGTTTGATTTTAATTTTAGAGATGATCAAAGATGCTGTTGCATATCCTTTGCGTGTAGTAGATTTTCTGCGAGGAGCTGAAGAGTACAAGTTTGAAATATCTTCTGCTCTGGAGTACAATTATCACGTCGTTATCAAAAAGCCTGAGGCACAGCGTAAATTAAAAACCGTTCTGATTAAAATAATAGAATATAGAAGTCATATACTTCACCGGATAAAGAACGAAAAGTCCATAGTTATTCTTCATGTAAAACAGTATGGAAAAATTTTATTTGTTAAGCCGTATCTAAAATTCTGTCTTAAAAGATTTCAAACATTTGCGGGCAGATCAAGCGGAAATTTGAGACGGAAAGAAAAAACTTTTAAAGCCCGTAAAGATGAAGCGGAATCTGCGAAGGATAAGAAAAAAGTTAATAAACATAAGCTTCACGAAATCGAAATAAATGCTTAAGAATTTTTTAAGTAAATGTTAATTGGTTTAAAATTTATTTAAGGAGTCCTGATGGTAAGTGAATTAAATAATGTTGCTGAGTTAGCAATTGCTGAACCAAAAATCGATGCCAAATTAAATATTGGTGCCGCAAGTTCACCATTAAAATATGATGCAGTGACACCTGTTGTTGTTTTAAAACTTGAACATTATGGAAGTTTGGGAATAATTAGAAGCCTCGGAAAGCTTGGAATACCGGTGTACGGTGTTGATAATAGAAATCATCCGCCTGCTGCCGCTTCCCGGTATTGTAGGAAATATTTTAAATGGGACTTAGATAATTCTTATGATGGAGAATCTTTAGCCTTTCTCATAAAATTAAATAGGTATTTGGGAAAGCCAGTGCTGCTAATTGCCACAACTGATGAAACTGCTTTATTCATATCAAGAAATTCGGAAGAGCTAAAAAAATATTTTTTATTTCCAAATATTCCGTTCAACTTGGTAAAAAAACTTTGCAGCAAAAAAGAAATGAACTCGCTGGCGTTGAAATATAATATGCCTGTTCCGGAAACATTTTTCCCGGACTCATTGTTTGATGTTATTGACTATTCTGCTAAAGCGAAATTTCCCGTGCTGCTAAAAGGAATTGACGGTGGAAAGCTTGAGACTAAAACAGGGAAGAAAATGGTTATTGTTAATAATAAAGCACAGCTTATCAATCTGTATAAAAGGATGGAAACAGGAAATGAAAAAAATCTTATGATCCAGGAATATATTCCCGACACAAAAAATCACATGTGGATTTTCAATGGATATTTCGATGCGTCTTCAAAATGTCTTGCGGCGTTTAGCGGGAAAAAGTTAAGACAAAATCCGGTTTTTACCGGCATGACTTCATTAGGAGTATGTCAGTGGAATGATGTGCTTGTAAATTTAACTAAAAGATTTTTAAGTAATATCAATTACAGCGGTCCTGTTGATGTTGATTTTGTTTTTGACGTAAGGGATAACAAATACAAACTACTTGATGTTAATCCCAGGGTAGGTGCTTCATTTAGATTATTCGTAGGGCAAAATGGAATTGACATTGTGCGTGCTTTTTATTTTGATTCAACAAATCAATCTTTCTTTTTTTCAAGCGCGACAAATGGAAGACGGTGGTTCGTTGAGGATAAAGATATTCTTTCAAGTTTTCATTATAAAAAGTACGGTCATTTAAGCATAAGAGAATGGCTTAAATCTTTTAAGGGTGCAGAGGAAGCAGGCTATTTTGCTAAAGATGATTTGCTTCCTTTTATAAATATGTTTTCGCATCATGTAAAAAAAAGCTCGCTAAGATTATTAAAAAAAATATCGTCGGCGATTTTGCGGCGGCGTGGTCCCCACAATATTTTTCCTGAAATACAACAAGCATTCGATGATGAAAAAGCCTTGGAATATTCTGATAAAAAAACTCTTCCAAAATTTCAAGCTAAAGATCCGATTGATCACAAGGTCCCAAATGAATCAGAGCAGAACCAGCGCGTGAAAAAATTCTTCGATCAAAATGAAAACTGGCTTGGTGCTATTTATGAAACGAGTGGTGATCCGCATGCGCTAGGAGTGAGGAGGAGAAAAGAATATATAATTAAGATGCTTGATAAAAGTCCGGCATTAAAACTTGGTAATGCGGTTGACATTGGCTGCGGACCCGGCGCATATATTTATGAGATCGAAAAGCGCGGCTTTAAAGTTTATGGAATAGACCTTAGCACTGAAATGCTTAAACATTGTGCAAAAAGCTTGAATAAGAAAGATGATGCGGCAAACTTGTTATGCGCCGACACTTCAAATCTTCCGTTTCCCGGAGAAATTTTTAATCTCGTTCTGTGCATTGGAGTTTTGCAATATGTGGTTTCAATTGAAAAAGCTATTCTCGAGCTGAATAGGATTACAGCTGATTGCGGGCTTGTCGTCGTATGCTTTGAAAATATAATCTCGTTTTCAAACATCGGCTTTTATATCCGAAATTCACTATGTACAATGTTTAGCGATAAAATAATGTTAAACGCGACGGATAAGAATTCTGAGAAAAGTGTTTTGTCAAACTGGTTTCTAAACCATGTGGCAGTACCTCATCGTTACAAATTATATAATCCGATCTGGTTTGAAAAAGTAATGATGAAGAACAATTTTAAAAAGATTAATGCCCTTACTTATGGTTATCCATTTAAAGTTTTAAGAAGAATAAAATTCTTCCCTAAACGAGTAATCAGTTATTGTGAAAAAAAGATAGAGCGGTTCGTACATAAGACACGGATTCCCGCCCTCTCTTATTCCGGTGAATTCTATATCGGAATTTTTCAAAAGACTACCGGAATTAATTCGTAATAAGGAAAAATTTTTCAAATGAATTGATATAATGATTCAAGTAATAGAAAATATAAATGATCTCGAACAGATTAAGACCGGCTGCAATATTTTAGCCGATAAATTCAAAATGCCGCTTTTGCGTTTTGAATGGATAAAAAATTGCGCAAACGTTTTGCCTTCCGGTGAGAATATAAAAGTATTCGTCCTTACAGAAGATAATGAGATCAAGGCTATCGCTCCTCTTGTACTCCGAAGAAATTTCCTGACTGTAAGATTTGAAATAATTGGATCTTCGCTGCATAAAGAACCGGCAGGTATTTTGTTTAAAGACGAAGAATCTTTTCTTAAACTGTTATACGAAATCATAGACCGCGGTTATCCAATTTATTTAAATGGACTAAGAACTTATTCAACCGAAACCGCGTGCATTGCTGCAATTTGTAAGGATGAAGAAATTCATTCCTTGACGAAAAACGCGAATGTTCTTTCACTTCCAATCAATGAGAGCTGGGAAAAATTTCAAGACAGTATTTCTTCAAGCCGGAGGTCAAGCTTAAGGCGTCTGGAACGGATTGCAAATGGCATGGGAAAATTAAAAATCGAAATCATTTCTCCCTTTGCCGGTGAATTAGATAATTATTTAAATGATGTTTTTACGGTCGAAGCATCAAACTGGAAAAAAAGAATGGGAACAGCAATGCAGTATAATTCAAGGCTTGGAATTTTTTTCCGCAACTATATGAAAGATTCTGCGGAGCTGGGATTTCTAAGGCTTTGCTATCTACGCGTAAATGAGGTTGTAATTGCCGTTCAAATTGGGATTGAATACGCAAATAGATTTTGGCTGCTAAAGATTGGCTTCGATGAAAAGTGGTCTAAGTGTTCGCCGGGAATAATCCTAATGCACGAAGTAATCCGGTATGCCTTCGAAAAAAAGTTAGACTCAATAGAATTTCTCGGCAGCGACGAGCCGTGGCTTCATATATGGACTGATAAATTCCATGATCTGATTTCTTGCATGTTATACCGTTCATCTATAACCGCTGCATCCGACTTAGCCGCCGAATTGTCATATTCATTTTACAACAAGGTTCATTTTAAAATTGCTAAGAGGCTTGTAAGCCAGAGCAGGAAATTGCCCAATGCTTAAAAACAATTTTATACATTACATCGCTAAGAAGCACATAGCCGGTCCTAATCTTAATGATGCGTTATCAATCTGTAAGCTTGCTGAAAGCAGCGGCTGGTCTACAACTATATCGGTATGGACTGGCGAACATGTGAGTGCAGATGAAAATGCAAATAAGTATCAAGAAATTATTTCCGCAATAATAGATTCAAATTTGAATTCCTACTTATCTATTAAGCCGTCCGCAATAAATTTTAGCCTAAAACTTTTTGATTGCATAGCTAAAAATGCAGCATCAAAAAATATCAGGATCCATTTTGATTCCCTTTCGCCGGATTTGGCGGATAGCTACTTAAAATTTCTGAAGGAAGCGAAAACAATTTATTCGTGTCTTGGATATACCTTACCTTCGCGATGGAAGCGGAGCCTTCTTGATGCAGAGTTAATAAGCAAGTTAAATATACCTGTACGCATAGTTAAAGGACAGTGGCGGGATCCCGAATACAGCCGGATAGATTCGCGAAAAAATTATTTAAATATCATAAACATACTTGCTGAACGGGTTCCATTAATTGGAATAGCAACTCATGAAAAAATACTTGCTGAAAGAGCGATAGAGATTTTAACTAAGACTAAAACCCAATATGAAATCGAGCAATTTTTTTCACTTCCATCAATCGAAATGAAATTGGCTCAAAAATATAATTTTAAGAAGAGGCTTTACGTTGTATACGGCGAAGCTTATTTGCCTTATAATCTTAGAAGCATAAATAAAAGACCGGCAATGCTGGGATGGGTGCTTAAAGATATTTTAGATTTAAAACCAAAAGCTTATAATAATTTCCAAAGCATTCAGAAAAATTTTGAAGAGACACATGAACTTACACAATGTTAAAATACTGATTGCAGTTATTGTTGCTGCCGCTATTGTAAAAATAAATTTCGGCAAAATACATACAGGCATTAGATTATTTAAACGGCTCACCGATATAGAAAAAAAAGTAACCGCAGCTTCCGATGTACAGCCGGAAATTTTAATAGATCAGTTGGGTTACAAAGTCGATGATCAAAAAATTGCCTTATTCAAAAATAATGATCCCGGAAAGTTTGAAGTTATTGACCTTAGTACAAACAAAACTGTCTTTACAGGAAGTGCTGACAGACCTGGAATCTCCGATAAAGCCACCGGCGATAAAGTTTATACACTTAATTTTTCAACTTTAACTAAATCTGGAGATTATTATTTGCTGCTTCCTAATCTCTCTTTGAAATCGTCAAATTTCCACATCGATAACAATGTTTATAACCAGTGCGCTGTGAAAGCACTGCAAAGCTTTTACTATGAGAGATGCGGAATTCAAATAGATAACGGCACAATATGGAAACATCCTGCATGCCATACAAAGCCGGCATATTTTTATGATGATCCTGAAAAGCAAAAAGATGTAACAGACGGATGGCATGACGCCGGTGACTATAATAAATTTGTCCCAACGACTGCGGTAAGCGCGGCATTTCTATTATATACTTACGAAAATGATCCTTCTTTTTTTAAAGACGGTCAATTAAATATTCCTGAGAATCATAATTCAATACCGGATATTCTTGACGAAGCACGCTGGGGCTTGGAATGGCTTTTAAAAATGCAGCGTCCCGATGGCGCTGTTTATCATAAGGTCTCGATCAAGAAATGGACCGGCGAACATCTTCCCGATAAGGAACCTGACAAGCAATATATTTTCGGAATAAGCAGCGCTTCCACCGCAGATGAAGCCGCTGTAACAGCCCTCGGAGCAAAAATATTTTTTAAATATGATCGGGAATTTGCTGCTGAGCTTTTAAAGTCTGCGACTGCCGCATGGTATTTTTTATCCAAACATCCAGGAAATATTCCTTTAGGGGGATTTAAAAATCCGTCAGATGTTCTGGGCGGTGATTATAATGATGACGATGATTCTGATGAAAGATTATGGGCTGCAATAGAACTGTATAGAGCTACTGGCACTGATGAATATTTGAAATATTTCCTGTCAAACTATCAGAAAGTCGGCGGACCAAATTATACGGTCAGTTGGAAGAACACCGCGAACTTTGCTTACTATTCTTTTTTAAAACTTCCGGTTTCAATTGCAACTGAGAATGCAAGAAAAAGTATTATCTCTAATTTAAATACATACGCAGGCTATGTTGTAACTAAGATTGAACAAAGCGGCTATCGCTGTTCGTTGAATCCCGATGAATATTTCTGGGGTTCCAATAGTATTCTTTTAGGCTACGCATTCGATTTATTGAATGCATATTTCATAACTGGCAAAGAGGTTTATTTCCAGGGCGCACTCGATCAGATGCATTATATTCTTGGAAGAAACACTTTCGGAATTTCCTTTGTAACCGGGATAGGAACAAATCCGGTGAGATATCCATATCATCAATTTTCTATGCTGTCCGACGATGGAAACCCTGTGCCGGGAATGGTTGTAGCCGGTCCTAATAAATTTTCAAAACTAAACGGAGCAGCTATTTCTAATTATCCGGGAAAATGCTATGAAGATAATCAGAAAAATTATTTTGTAAATGAACCCGCAATAAATTATACGGCGCCGCTTGTATTTGTTGCATCATATTTTTCGGAAGCGGCTTCAAATAACGAAGTTCAGAATATTATGAAATCAATCAAGCAGAATTGATGTGAGGCAAAGAGAATGATTTATTTCCAAATTCCTTTTTTAGTCATAGTTAGTTTATTCACTTTTTATCTTTCGCTCTTGACTGCTTTAGCCTTTCTATATCGTTCCGAAAATAACGGACCGGAGAAGAAATGGAATCGTTTTGCCGTGATCATTCCAGCTCATAATGAAGAAATAACAATTGAACAAACAATAAGGCAGCTTTTTAACATTGGTTATCCTGCCGAACTTTTCGATGTAATAGTTGTTGCAGATAACTGTGAAGATAAAACAGCCGTCATAGCGGCAAGAATGGGCGCTCTGGTTCTTGAACGCTTCAACAAAAAATTTAGAGGAAAGGGATACGCGTTGAAATGGTGCTTTGATCTGCTTCTCAAAAGCTCAAAAAAATATGATGCGTTTTTGATTGTTGATGCCGATACAATTGTCTCCGAGAATATTCTTCAGATAATGAACTCATATATAAATAACGGAGCCGCAGCGATTCAATGTTCCGACCTTGTAAAACCGCAGCACAATTCATGGAGCTCCGAAATAACAAGAGTCGGATTGATACTTTATAACTATGTAAAGCCGTTGGGGAAAAAGGTATTAAATTGTTCATCTGGATTACGTGGAAACGGAATGTGCTTTTCAGCCGATACGCTGAAAAAAAATCCGTGGCAGGCTTTTTCACAAACGGAAGATCTTGAGTATGGAATAAAACTATTAATGAATGGCACGCAAATAATTTTCGCACCGGAAGCCCAGGTAGAAGCCATTATGCCGGCTAATCCGAAGAATGCCGAATCTCAAAGAGCGCGTTGGGAAATAGGAAGGTTCCCGCTTATTCTAAAATACAGCGGCAAATTATTGTCGGCAGCAATGGCAAAAAAATCATTCGCCCTTTTCGATGCTTTCTTGGATTTAATATCACCGGCTTTTGTAAATCTTTTTTCATTCACTATTCTGATAATTCTTCTAAATATTTTATTGCTTACGCTTAACATTTCAGGCGCAAATATTTTTTTGATTTTATGGATCATCCTATTATTGATGCAAATATATCATGTTCTTGGTGGTCTTTATATAGCAGGGGCTGATAAGACTGCTTATAAGGCTTTGTTCTATGTTCCCCGCTATGCGCTCTGGAAATTAATATTGTATATAAAATTAGCTTTGAAAGGACATTCTAAACTTTGGGTTAGAACCGAAAGAGAAACAAACTCTGATACTATCCTTCACAAGATAGCAAAGTAACATTAGAAGCGTTCGTTTATTTAATTTATTTTTTTTCTGTGCTCTTAGAAAAAAATTATTTAAGACTTTACTTTCAATCTACTAACTACTATGCACGAACAACAATACTACACAAAAAATATTGCAGGGCAATCCGAAAAGGATTTCTATACTAATTATGAATGGTGTTTAAATCCCATAATAACATTAAAAGAGATGTTTGAGCATCTTCGTGAAGAAATAGAGAGAGCGGATTTACTGGATTTTAATTGGCAGCGCGAAGAAGCGAGAGTTAACATTTACCTTTTGGCTTGCGCTATTGAATGTACGATCGACGACTTTATTGCATGGCGACCGTTTGACTTGATGCCTTTAACACGCTTATATAAGCGCTTCAAGAATGTTATAATACTTTTTCAGACAATTATTAATTTCCCTTATGTGCTTATTTCTTATCCTAAGATTATTTCATCATTTAAATGGAGAAAAGAATGGGCAGTGTTTGTTGAGAATGTTTGTAAGCTGATTTTATCAAACAATGAAATTATTTCTGATGGATTTTCATTTTTGAAAGAAAAATTTTTAAAGGCGATAGAAAAAAAACTGCCGGAAGAACTCTTAAGCCGGAGGATGAAACTAAACGAAGGACTTCGCTGTCAGGATTTAACACATCACGATATTATTTCGCTTGCTGATAAATTTCTTAAAACATCAACAGATAAAAATAATAAATACGTGGTAATCGGCGCTAGAACTGCTGGTGCATATTTTGCACCGCTAATAAAGACACACCTCGAAATCAAGGGCTTTAAAAAAGTTTCGTGGTATACTGTTCGCCCGAAGAAAGTTTTATCGCGAATAGAGAAGAAACAACTTAAAAAATTGCTGTCAAAAAAAAATGATGTCATTCTAACTGACGATTATTCTAACACTGGTCAAAGCTTCCAACTGCTCCAGAATATAATCTGGAAATTTGGCGCGCTGCCTGAAAGGACTACGATCTTAGCCCCTATTCACCCTATGAAATCAGGTGTGATCGTTACCAGGTCGAAAAAAGTAAAAGTTATAACACTTCATCACGATGAACTTTTCAAGAATAAATATCTTGATTCTCCCGCTGCCGAAAAGCTGATTCAAAATTATCTTGTAAATGATGAGTGGAGTAATGTTTCACTTAATAAAAATATTTTTGTCGATTTGATCAATCTTGATTTTGAAATACATTATCAGGATAGTTTTCAGGTTAGGCTGAAAAAACTGTTTGAAGTCTCATTAGAAAATCAAAACAATATAGTAACTAAAAAAAGAATTCTTTGTAAAAGTGTAGGATGGGGATGGCTTGGTTATCATGCTTATTTAGCAGGGATAAAGCTTAAAGGTTACGTACCGGAAATAATTGGCTTAAGAAAAGGTTTGCTATTTAGCGATTGGATTGAGGGACAACATGTAGATCATAAAGAGATTTCTGAAAGAGAAATTGAAAAAATTTGTTCTTATGTGGTAAAACGCGAGCAAGAATTAGCTATTGACGAAGATCCTCGTTTTGATAATATAGACATTGGCTGGGGCTGGCAGGAAATCTTGAGTATACTTCGACGAGCTTATGGAGTTCGAAAAGGTTATTTAAAAAACAAAATGCTGAGAAAACAATTAGGGAAAATCATAAACTTAGTTCCGGTTTTAATAGACGGGCGAATGAACCCTGAAGAATGGATAATTACAAACAACGGAATTATTAAAACCGATTTTGAACAACACAACTTTGGTGCGCCGGAGCTTGACATAGTTGATCCGGCTTATGATCTTGCCGCGGCATCGTTTGAATTTAAGCTCCCTAAATATAAAGAGGAAAAATTATTTGCCGGTTATGTAAGAGAAACTGGTGATGATACTTTTTATGATCGTATAATTTTATATAAATTACTTTACGCAACTATGGCGCGTCGGAAAGCCCATCAGGAGATTCTCGAAAACGTTTCTAATAAAAAACCTACTGAATCAAATTTCCGCTATTTATACAGCAGAAATTTCCTTATTTATACGATGAACCGTTTTTGCGGCAGCATTCTAAGTGTCAAAACTATTCCTGCCTTTACAAGAAAATATTTCTTTATGGATCTTGATGGAGTTTTTGATACTGAGGTTTTCGGATTTCCACATACAACTGTAAGCGGATTAAAGGCAATTACTTTGCTCACAAAAAACAATTATTCAATCATTCTAAATACCGGAAGAAGCATAGAACATGTGCGGAGCTATTGTTCGTCATACAATTTTAAAGGAGGTATTGCTGAATACGGAAGCGTAATTTGGGACAACTTAAATATGTTTGAAGTCCCTTTAATCAGCGACGATGTTATTTCTCAATTAGCAGACTGCCGTGAAATTCTAGCAAACATGAGCGATGTTTTTGTCGATCCGGATTATAGGTATTCAATTAGAGCATACCGTTTTGATCTTCACAGAACCAAAGGATTAAAGCCTGAAGAGACTTCCGGGATCATTAAGAAATTTAAATTCGATAAGCTAAAAATAATCAGCCGTGAAGAAGATACATATTTTGTAGGGAAGGAAACCAGCAAGGGCAACGCTATGCATGATTTTAAAAACTATATCCGATATACAGACAACTCAACGGCGGCGATAGGGGATTCCGATGAAGATTTACCAATGTTAAAAACCGCTGATACGAGTTTTGCCCCGGCAAACTGCTCAGCTGGAATACGGTCTTTAGCAAAACAAAATAACCTCCTTGTTACTTCTAAATACCGGCAGCAAGGGCTGCTGGAAGCGGTCTACGAACTGATTGGAAAAAGTGCGATCAAAGAAATAAGCCAAACAATCGATCGCGGGAAAATAAATTCCGTACACAACCTTATGTTTAATTTGCTCAGCAGAGCAGAACAATCTCCAGCAAAAAAAATATTTGATTTAATAAACTGGAAAAAATTATAACTGCAATTGTTCTCAATCGATATAAAATGAGTTTCCAAATATCTTTTATCTCGGCTTCGACATTGACGGCGGTGCGTCTTTAGGATCGCTGCCCCACGACATATTTGGTCTTGAGCCCATCATAAAGATTAGTGTGCCGCCCTTAATTATATCTGAATGCTTGATCCAAGGTTTATTTAAAGGCTTGTCATCCAGCATTGCCGATTGAATATATTTATTTTTTTCCGATACATTCTTTGCTTCAATAACAAAAGTATTACCGCCGCCTACATTAATAGTTACTTTGTTAAATATTGGGCTTCCAATTTCATAATTAGGTAGACCGGGTGTTACGGGATAAAATCCCATCGCGCTAAATACATACCATGATGACATTGCACCGCCGTCATCATCTCCGCTTAAACCAAACGGACCGTTATTGTACCACAAATTCATAATTTCTCTGACTCTTCTTTGAGTCATCCACGGTTCGCCTGCATAATCGTATAAGTACGGTATATGAAATGCCGGCTCGTTGCCCTGACAATACATTCCTATCAAACCGGACATATCCGGGAATTGTCCGAGAAAGGCGGGTTTATCAACATCATATTGTTCAACAAAAAGCTGGTTAAGTTTTTTTATAAAATTTTCTTTTCCTCCCATAAGATTCATTAGTCCTTGAACATCGTGCTGAACAGACCAAGTATAAATCCAAGAGTTACATTCTGCAAAATAAGCTTCGCCTGCAAATCCGCCGGATAATTTCGGATTAAACGGACGCACCCATTTGCCATCAGCAGTTTTAGGCGCCATGAAACCGATTGTTGAATCATAAAGATTTTGATAGTTATGAGCGCGCTTCATAAATAATGTATAATCATTTTCCTTACCAAGGGCTTTTGCCATTTGCGCCAGGCACCAATCGTCGTAGCTGTGCTCAAGCGTAACGGAAACCGATTGTCTCCTATGCCATGAATCAACCTCCTTCACCGATTCTTTTACTTCTACATCGGGAAGCCAAGTAAATTGATAAGGCATCTTAGAAAAAATAATACTGTCATCATTAGCCAGCCATTCTTTTTCGTCATCAACCTTCATATTATCCTTAACGGGAAGCGCCGGATAATATCCTTTATCGAAATAACATTGTTCCAATTCCGTTATATGACCTTGATCCCGCCATGGAATCATGGTTGCTTCAGTCGCATTTTTTCTCATACCTTCGTAAGCTTTTTCGACATCAAAGCCGCGTATGCCTTTCATATAGGCGTCGGTTGTAACTGAGGTGGAATGATTCCCGATCATTGCTCCGGAGCTCGGATACCATCCTGTTTTTTCATATTCACTTACAAATTTTCTAATTGCTTCTAAAGTTTTTTGCGGCTCAATTATAGTTTGAAGCGGATAAGCACAGCGGTAAGTATCCCATACATTACCTTTTCTTCCCATAGTTCTGTACAGCGCCGTATAAAAAGAAGCTTTTTGATTTTCAGTGCCTCCTTCAACTTCAATAAGACTTAGTGATTTATTCCAAAGATCCTTGGCTTGATTTTTTACTTTATCAAAATCCCATCCTGGAATTTCATTCAAAAGATTTTTCTTCGCGTCTTCAAAGCTTGAATCAGAAATGCTAATCTTAATTTCTATCTGTTCATCCTTTGAAGTTGCACAACTTATAAATGCGCCGATGTTTTTGCCGGATTGTTCCGTATTGTTTTTTTCAATCGAATTGTCTTTCCATGTACCAAATATTTTTAATGGTTTATTTAATTCAGCACAGAAATAAACAGTTTCACTTTGCCATAACCCGATAGAGTTTTTAAATCTTTTAATTTTGGCAGAGCCTTCGATAAAACCGTCATTTGTAATCTTCACTGCGCCGTTGTTTATCATTCTAAATAAGATATTAGAATTTTCAGACTTCGGGAAGGTAAATCTAAAAAAGACGGAGTTATCCGTTACCGTATATTCCGCTTTAATATTTGTATCCTCAAGCAGCGCTTTATAATAATACGGAGTTGCTGTTTCCATATCATGATCGAAACCAGACGCGTTATCATTCATATCGGTTTTAACATTTCCTATTGTCGCCATTATTGAAACCGCCTCAACAGGAAAGCCATAAATTTTATCCGCTAAATATTCATCTCCAATTCCGGGGGTAAATTGAGGTGAAATTTCTATGTTGCCGTGAGGAATTAAAACTGTCGGCGAAGTGCCCCCGGTTTTGGGACTAATCGAGCCGATGTATGGATTCACATAATCTGCGAGTTCTTTTTTTTGCTGCGCTTTACTGATGCCGTAAAAAACTACAAAGCATAGCGCCAGTATAAAGAAAAATATTTTGAGTCTTAAAAACATTTAAATCTCTTTCAGCTTTAAAAAATTTATCGTTTACATTAATAAAAATCACTTAACTGTTATTTCATCAAAAAGCATCCAGGCATCATCGCCGTGGTTCCTAAAACTTTGCGGAACTACTCCGATATTTTTTGCAACTACATGGATGTACCGGGCTTGCACAGATTCCAAATTAAAATTCATTTCTTTAAGTGAAGGCTTATCCGGTTTTTCCGGTATACCAAAGTTTTCATTCGCGACAGGTTTAAAATCTTTATTATCATTGGAGGTAGATATTTCTACCGATTCCGGAAGAAATATATTTCTATAGTTGTTCTCGGCACTGCTTAAAGTTACACCTTTAATAGTTTCTACCTGACCCAGATCCAATACAACATCAAGATCATTTTTATCGAAGCCCTGCCAGTTGCCGTCATCATAATCTGATGCGCCCTTTTGTAAATCTATCAATGTCTTTTCGCCATTTTCTCCGGGAAGATCTTGGGAATAAGAAGTAATATATCTAATACTTTTTACCGGCAGAGATTTGCTAAAATACGCTACGTTTATCGGACTTGGCATTTCATTTTTATCAAATGCTTTTACTTTGAGTACCGTTGTTTCATTGAAATTTAAAGAAGAAGTATATTGAGGCGAACCCGGTGTTGGAGTGCTGCCGTCAAGCGTATAACGAATGTCGGCATTTTTATCTACATCATTTAAAGAAACAAGCAGCGGCTGGCTGTAACTAATATAACCCGTTCCCGGAGATATTTCAGGCTTAGCTGTTGCCATAAATCTTTCATAATTATTTTTGTTCCTGTTTAACGTATCGAACAAAGCCTGCGCAGGAAAAGTATTATCATTTTCATTGTATGATGCCGTCATCGCAAACAATCTAATTTTTTCATTTGACGGAAGAGTAATTTCTTTGGCACTGGCTGGCAGATCGATTTTATATTTGTATATGTACGCGTAAGCGTAAGCATCATTTCTTCCGTCTTTCAAATGCCTGTGCTGCGTAAAGTACGCAACGTTATCTTTCCTTACATATCCTGGCTGAAGACCCAAATAATTAATTCCGTCCCAAGTATAATTTGCATCGGAGGAATCGGCTTTATCCCACAAGCGTTTGTCCCACTGTCCGATAAACCCCGACCAAACTTGAACGGGTATATTAAAATCCTTGTCACCAATTTTAAATATCCCATCTGTCAAAGTATCCGTTGAAGCAGCTAAAACATACAGCCTGTTGTATTTTCCTTCAGGCAGCTTTATCGTTTGTCCGCTGCACGCAACGGCATTTTTTTCAACATCGGATTTAGGACCTAAAACAAATTTTATATCTTCGTTTGTTATGGTATCGGGAAGCATTTCCGCAGGATAAGTTCTACCTTCGCCGTCAAAATCGCCGTCGGATTTATTTTTGTCATAGCTTATTACATCAACGTTATACGGCAGCTTAACCGGAGTACTTTTAGGCAAAGAGAGTTTTTCTTTCGGGGATTTTAGTTTTACTTCAAATGTTCTCAAATGATATGGTGTAATATCAAATTCAAGTTTTCCGTTTTTAATTGAAGCCGGTTTAAGATACTGTTCCTGTCCGTTCATTTCTTTTGCAGAAATAACGGAACTTGCAAAAGAGCATTGAACATTTTTCCACGCTTTCCCTTTTGATTCGACAACACGTAAAATTATTCCGTCTCCATTTTCGGCTTTTTTTAGTGCCATTACTTCGATGTTAGGATTGTTAATCTTCATGAATGAAAAATCTTTTCCTAAAAACCCTTTGTGAGAAACGGTCTGGAAAGCAACCAACGGCTGATTAACCCGTAGTCCCTGCAAGTTTGAATTACCATCACGCCAATCTCCCTCATGACCATAAACCGCGTAGAGCATTTCATGCTTGCCTATATCCTGGAAAGCCTGATCCTTGTAATCGTTATGAACGCCCGGTGTATAAAGCAGAGTAAGCCTTACAACATTGTCCGCCGGTTTATCAGAACCATTCTTGCAGTCCTCCAGAATTGATACGCCGTACTTTCCGTTTTTATCTGTAAGATCGAACCATTGATGCGAAGGGACTTCAAACTTCAAGGAATCATTATCGCCGCGCAGAACTGTTCCAACATCGCAGTTGTATGTAGCCAGCGGATTAGAAACTGCCAAAGGGAATGTTGCTTCAAGCGAAGCTTCCTGTGTTGCCCAATCGATTTTTGTATTGAACTCAACTCTATCGCCATCCGCGGCAAGCCTTATCTGCTGCACAAATTTTGAATGGCGTGCTTCGCGTTCGACTTCGACCGCAATTCTTGCCGGACCGTTTTCTATAACTTTTATTTTTGCGGGTCCATCAACATAACCTTCGGGCGGCTTTTTTCTGTCTGCCCAATCCATATTCCATGCGGGCCAATATTCAGGTCTCTCATACAAGAAAGCCAATCTAATAGGAGAAGACAATAATTCTTTCTTTGCAATTTTATCATAGATGCTTTCAACGTCTCCGCCGCTGTTCAACTTCACGATGTATTTTGAATTTTCCAAAGATGATGAAGTTACTTTCAACCC
>Ga0187812_1000050_pt1 | contig 43139 bp, 24 predicted proteins | sample NC_S_2_FD_130582 | JGI IMG/M metagenome (GOLD analysis project Ga0187812, IMG submission 130582) | Wetland sediment microbial communities from Neuse River Estuary, North Carolina, USA - ASW-S_2 | ecosystem: Environmental > Aquatic > Freshwater > Wetlands > Sediment | place: USA: North Carolina...
ACACTATTACATTTGAACTTTACCTCTGCAGCTTCCTTTGTTCAGAGATGACATCTTTAGGAAAAAGATGTCATCTCTAATATTTAGAATACACTATTACATTTGAACTTTACCTCTGCAGCTTCCTATGTTCAGAGATGACATCTTTAGGAAAAAGATGTCATCTCTAAATGGTTAGCAGTTTTCTCTGCCATCTTTTCATACTTGAATAGTATTTCAAGGCTAATTCTACAAGGCATCTGACAAGCCTCTAACTCCCATATAAAAAGCCTGTGAATAGCACATCAAAAGCATCTGCCAAAATGACATTTATAAATCCTCTTCGAGGTCAATAATTGAAAGACATCCTTATAAGAAAATATAAATCTATTTCACTTCCCGGAAGCGAGCTTAACCTCAGCCCAATAGCTGAAAGGAGATGGCATATTATCGCCGCTCATCATTCCGCCTCCGCGGCGTCTGCCTCCGCCGTATCCGCCTTCGCCTTGATCGCCCGCAGCGGACATATCGCCGCCGGGTTCATCGCTGCCGCTGTTGTCGCTGCCGATACCTCCGCCGTTGTTATCACGGCTCTTAGTTTTCGGCATCTTGCTTAGATCAATTGTCCCGGTCTCAAGCCCGATGCTAATAGTCTTGCTTGTATCGGCGTTCAACGCGTACGTAATTCCCGTTCCGAATTTAAGCGGTATCTTCATCTCGTAAACAAGAGTGTTGTCCTGGAATTCCATCTTCAACTCAATGCCTTTTAATTCAGCCATGGACATTTTAGTAATATCGTCTTTGTTCTTGCCGACAATTTCAAGATCGTGCTGTTTTCTTTCCAAAGCCTGCTTCAATCTATCCGCGCCGATCGGTTCGTTATTATCGCCGCGTGTTCTCATCTGGTTTTCCGGAGTATCATCGCGCCGGAAGTTCATTCCCTGCGAACCCATGTCCTGGAAGCTAAGCGGGTATTTAATCCCGAAGTTTTGATCGTCGTTCCCGTTCCTATCGAACCAGACCGTAAGCCCCATCCTCACAATCTTCGCTTCAAGATCGGGATCATTGGTTGCGAAGCAGACGTAAAGGAACTTATCGTCATTCTGAACTCCGTAAAGGAAATTTGATTTGTCGTTATAGATGAGCGTGTTTCCCCAGTCGGTCTTATTACCGTCAATTTTTATATCGCTTGTTTTCCAATGACTGTTTACGGTGCTATCGTTACAGCCGCTGACGGCAAAGACAAAAGCCGCAATAAATAAGATTGCAAGATTCTTCATAGCTCTTTCTTAGTTTTGTTGAACATGAACTTAATTTTCGTTTTAGACAATGAAAAAATACCAACGGTTTGATTGAAATAAAAGATTTAGTTTTAAACTGCCGCGGTGAAATTAAAATAATAATTTATATAAAACCATTCTATTTGCTGTCATTAAATATTAGTTTTAAGTATTCAATTAAAAAAAATAATTTACTGTGCCTGTAAAGAAGAATTATAAATTATCCGGAGAGTTCGTTAATAAATTAGCCGGGTACGCGCTCGGCTACATCCGTGTAGAAACCTTTGAAAGTATTTTATCTTTAATAGAAGAAAAGATACCCGGTTATTATTTTACCTTCTCATCGGAATCCAACCTGTTAAGAATAATTTCTTCTCTTTACGACCGGGTTACGTTTCTTACCGACTGCCTTAAATATCCTAACTACATCGATCTGCTTTTGTCAATTTCCGTAAACAGCAATTATCTAACGGATATAATTGTCCGCAACCCGGAATACTTTTACTGGATATTAACCTCGTCCAACCTAAACGCCCGGCTTGAAGAAAGAACATTCGAAGCGGAGATAAAAAAGATTGCCGCTTCGTTCAAGACCTTTAACGCCAAGCTGAACGCTCTCCGCTTTATCAAAAGAAAAGAAATTCTTAGGATAGGCGCGAAAGATATTTCCGGCTCGGAAGATTTGGTCGAGACTACAAGGCAGCTTTCCATACTTGCGAAGGTCTTAACCGGGATGCTGTTCGGCTTTTGCTACCGCGAAGTGTTAAAGAGAAATAAAATAAGAAAAGCGGACAGCGAATACTGCATGATCGCGCTCGGCAAGCTTGGCGGCAATGAGCTTAACTACAGCTCAGATGTTGACCTGATGATTTTCTATGATGATAACGCTCTTCTGCCGAACAATAAATATTACAATGAAGTCTTATCCGAAGCGGTATTTCTTTTTATAGAAAGCTCAAGCTCAATTACCGGCGAAGGATATATTTACCGCGTTGATTTCCGTCTTAGACCCGACGGCAGAAACTCTCCCTTGTGCGGCTCGTTCAATGAATACCTAACTTATTATGAAAGCCGCGGAGAGGACTGGGAAAGACAGATGCTGATTAAGTCCAGGTTTATTACCGGCAGCAAAAGCCTGTATAATAAATTCTCCGGAGCGGTTTCGCATTTTATTTACCCGGTTACATTTTCTAATTCACCGACGGCGCAAATCAAAAAGCTTAAGCAAAGCATAGAAAAAAATCTTAAGGATGATGAGAATATAAAATTAGCAGCCGGAGGAATAAGAGATATTGAATTTTCCGTGCAGGCTTTGCAGCTTTTAAACGGCGGAAGAAATCCCGGGCTTCGCGATCCGAATACAATTTCATCCATATTAAACTTAAGAAAGAATGATCTGCTTAGTGAAGATGAAATGGAAACTTTAGCCGGCTCATATTTTTTTTACAGGAAGATTGAGCACTACCTCCAGCTTATGAATGACGCGCAGACGCATTCCATTCCGGCTGACGGAGAGATCCTCGAAAAGCTGAGTAAGTTTTTAGGATTTAGTAAGTCAAATGATTTTAAATCAGCCGTAACCGAAAACAGGGAGGCTGTAATAAAGATTTATAATTCCATAATGGGTCTTGAAGTTGAAACAAGCGGCAGCAGCGAAGGCTTAGACGAAATTAAATTCCGCAACAGGAAACAGGCGGAGAAGGATATTTCTTTTCTAAGGGAAGGGAAGGGACTGCTCGGGCAGAAGCTGTTTGATAAAAGCTCATCGGAACAGTTTGAGAAGATCATCCCCGGACTAAAATATTATCTTATTCGTTCCGCCGACCCGGACCGCGTGCTTCAGAATTTTTCCCGCGTAATAAGATCTTCAAATTTCCCTTCAATCTGGTATAGGGAATTCAGCGACGAAGTTTTCTTCCAATCTTTTTTACGGCTGTGCGAGTTCTCTCAAAAGTCTATTGATCTTTTCGCGGAAGACAGCGACCTCGGCGAATTTCTATTAACAAGAAAAATATTTACTCACATTTCTACCGGCGATATGACCGGATATTCCGTAAAGAAAGTCCTGTTTATATTATCGGTGCAATTTTCACTCAAGCTTATCGCTGCCGAAGTATTCTCAGACATTCTCTCAAGCGTTATACTCGGAAAAATAAAGTCAATGGCAAACGACTTTTTTAAGAAGAAGGGAAAAGGACCTGAATATTTTATTGCGGCGCTGGGCAGTCTCGGTTCCGGCGAAATGACTTCATCATCCGACATTGATTTGATCTTCGTAGTAAAAGATTTAGAAAAACAGTTCAGCATACAGGAAGCATTTCAAAAGCTTTTGAACATCATTAAAGAAAATCTTAAACCCTTTGATGTCGATTGCCGCTTAAGACCGGAAGGCAAAAACAGTCAGCTTGTCTGGGATTTGAACGGCTATATCAAATACATCCGCAGCCGTGCAAGGACGTGGGAGATGCAGTCGCTTTGCAAATTAAATTTTATCTCAGGCGATGTGAATAGCTTTAATGAGTTTATTAATGCAGCCGCAAATAGAATTTCAAATGAAGATATAACGGCAATTAGGAATGACATTCATGATATGCGCAAGAAGCTTTACCCGAAAGATATTTCAACGGTCGCAAACATCATGCACATAAAGAGAAGCCGCGGCGGGCTTTCCGATATTGAGTTTACTCTTCAATACTTCCTACTTCAAAGCGAAGATTTGTTTTTAAAGTGCGCCGGGAAAAATACTCTTCAAATAATTTCTATTTTGTCTGAGAATATTTTGGAGAAAGAAGAAGCTGAAAGAATTAGATCCAATTATCTTTTCTTGAAGAAGATTCAATTGATTAATCACGCCGTCTTTAATGTATCGACTTCAATCTTATCGCTTGAAAAAAATAAGCTTGATATTTTGTGTAAACAAACGGATTTTAGCAGCGCGAATGATTTGCAGCTTTATATTTCCAAAATTATTAAAGAGAATTATTCATTTTTTGAAAAACATGTGAGTTAATCATTGCTGAAGTTTCTTAGAAAGTATTACGCAGTCCTGACCGGGTTATTTGTCTTCCTCGTTTACCTGACTACACTCGCTCCGTCCGTAGTTGAAATAGACGCGGGCGAGCTGGCGACCGTACAGACAACGCTCGGCATCGCGCACCCGACAGGTTACCCGCTGTTTACTATGCTAGGACATTTATTCTCACTCATTCCTTTCGGCTTTTCTAAAATATACCAGCTTAATCTACTTACCGCCGTCTGGTGCAGCCTTGGTATAATGATCTTCGTTTATACTTCAAAAGTTATCCTTGATAATATTGATGTATTTAAAACTAAGAAAGAAGTAATTAGACCTAAGAAGGAAAAAGGAAAGAAGCAGAAGAAAGAAACATTTGCTAAACCTGCAAAAGAAAATACAGAAATAATTCCTGACGATAAAAAAATATTAGCGGTGGTTTTCGGGGGATTGATTTTAGCGTTTGATAAAACCTACTGGATGCAAGGCACTTCGGTAGAAGTTTATTCGCTCCAGTTGTTCTTATTCAATCTTATTATTTTATTCTTGATAAAAGCCTACGCCGCAAAGGACAGTCTGGATGGGATAAAATTTTTTAACCCGTGGCTGATATTCGCGTTCACGCTTGCGCTCGGCTTTTCAAACCACATGACGACGCTTTTTATATTACCCGGGGTCGCATATCTATTTTTTAATAAATACGGATTCAATAAAAAAAGCTTTATCAGAATAATCATAATGCTGGCTTTATTTATCCCGGTGCTTGTTTTAATGTATTCCTACTTACCCATACGCGCCTCGCAAAACCCGCTTATGAACTGGGGAAACCCGACTACGCTTGCAAAAATATTCAGGCATGTTTCCGGTGAACAATACCAGGTGTGGCTCTTCAGCTCGTTTGACTCAGCCCAAAAGCAGTTCAGCTATTTTATATCTAACATTTCAAGCGAGTTTTGGGTAAGCCTATTTATAGCCGGTGTTGGCATTGTAACATCGTTCTTCACCGCAAGAAAGATATTCGTTTTCTTAACGATTACCTTTTTGTTTACTATCGGCTACTCGATTAATTATAATATTCATGACATTGACTCTTACTTTTTACTGTCTTATGTCTCGCTCGGATTTTTTTCCGTGTTCGGCACATTTCAACTTCTTTCTTATTTGAAAAAGATAAAAGGACATCCATACTTAACTCCGTCGCTGCTTATCGCGGTATTTATTATTGTAGAAGCGTATTTTAATTACGGCACCGTTAACCAAAGCGGCGTTTATACATTTGAGGATTATACAAAAGCCGTTTTAGGAAGTGTTGACAGGCATCCGGTGGTATTCACTTACGAATGGGATTACCTTGTTTCTCCTTCATGCTATTTTCAATTAGTTGAGAATTATCGGCGTGATGTTACTGTAGTTGATAAAGAACTTTTGAGACGCTCGTGGTACTACCACCAGCTAAACACAGTTCACCCGGCATTATTAAGCGGGATGAAAGACGACGTGAATGATTTCCTTCAAGCCGTGGCTCCTTTCGAAAGCAACGGCAAGTTTGATCCTAACTTATTGGAATATGTTTATAGAAAATTAATGACCGATCTTGTTGCTACTAATATTGGCAAACGTAGTTTTTATGTTGCTCCGGAGTTATTTGAAAATGAAATGCAGCGTGGAGAATTTACTCTGCCGGAAGGTTACACGCTCGTCCCGGATCTATTATTGTTTAAAGTCGTTAAGGGTAATTCTTACGTGCCCGCCGCCGATCCTAACTTTAAGATAAGATTTCCTGCCGAGGGCACAGCCTACACAAATAACATTCAGAACTTTGTCGGCTCAATGCTCGCCCGCCGTGCATTGTATGAAATGCAATTCGATAGATTAGACCGTGCTAAAATTTATATTCAGAAAATTAAAAGAGATTTGCAGGGCTATATATTGCCGCAAGGTCTTGCCCAGGTTCTGGAAAAATGAGATTAATGTAGAAACAATTCTTTAGCTTCATTTACCCTTTAGTATGCATATTTTCCTCTAAAGGAATCGCATGAATAAATAAATCCGGGTAGTCTTAAGGATAAAATAATCGAAATATTACTTCTTTGCCCATAATTAGGCGGATAAAAATTTTTTTTAATGTCGTGAAGATTTTACTTGACAAATTGATTTTCATTTATTAGTTTCAAATGTAAACGTTTACATATTTTTCTATTCCTTAAAATTATTTTAATAAGCAGTCGGATTTTCTAGTTATGAATTATAATAAAAATACGGAAGAATTATTTTCGCATCGAAAATGTAAACGTTTACAAAACGGTTTTCTTTTAAAATTTTCTTTCAAGAAGAAGCATGAAGGTTGATATTAAGGAAGTAGCAAAAAGGTCAGGCTATTCTATCGCGACCGTGTCGAGAGTGTACAGCAATGTCGAGATGGTAAAGTCTTCCACAAAACAGAAGATATTAAAAATAGCCGATGAGCTTAACTACATCCCGAATCCTATTGCAAGAAGTTTGTCCAAACAGTCCACTGATACAATAGGAGTTATACTTCCTGATTTATTCGGCGAATTCTTTATGGACATTATCCACGGTATTGATGAAGAGGCATATAAGCAGAATAGGTTTGTCATTGTATCAAGCTCACACAGCAAAAGAAATTTTTTAGAGACGTTAGTCGAATTTATGGGAAGCGGCAGAGTTGACGGCGTAATATTAATGGCTTCACAAATTGACGAGATGGTTACTAAGATTATTAAGAAAAGTAAGAGACCTATAGTTTTTATAAATGCGGGAGATGAATTAAAAAATATTGTGAACTTTAAGATCAACAATTATGAAGGAGCCTTCGGTATTGTTGAGCATCTGATCCTCGCGCATAAGTATAAAAAAATCGGGCTGATTAAGGGACCGGATGATAACTATGATGCTATTGAAAGAACGAAAGGATATTATAAAGCTCTTACTCAATATGAGCAAATAATAAATGAAGACTTAATTCTACCGGGAGATTTTTTGGTTGAGGGCGGATATAACAGCTTTAAGAAAATAATTAAACGTAAACAAAAACCCGACGCGATTTTTATTGCTAATGATATGATGGCGATCGGCGCTTATCAAGCCGCGGAGGAAATGGGCATAGATATTCCCGGTGAAGTAGCCATCGTAGGGTTCGATGATATTTATTTAAGCCAGTTTTTAATTCCCAGGTTAACTACGGTTCATGTCCCGATATCCGACTTAGGCAGCAGGGCGGTGAATTACCTGTTAAGCATAATGCAAAGTAAAAGCAGCAAGCCGTATGTCGAAATTTTGCCTACAACTTTAGTGATAGGCGAATCATGCGGTTGTAAAAAAGAAAATTATAATTAAATGCTATGAAATTTCTCGAAATACTTAACTAACTAACTAATATATAAACTAATCGATCAGGAGGACATATGTTCAATTTTACGCGGTACTTGTTCATCTTAGTTCTTTTTATTCCTTTTCTGTCTCCATTGACAGAAGCGCAAGCTCCCAAAAGACAAGATGCGGTTTGGGCGAGAGAAACGTCCGAGCCAATTGTTTTAGACGGTAAGCTTAACGAGGCATCATGGGCTGAAGCCGATTCAATCCATATTACATACGGTGTAAGTTCAGGTTTGCCTACCAGCGGATGGAATACCGACGGATATTCTAACCCGGATGGTTATTTCGATACTGTACGCGCTACCGTAAAGTTTCTATCACATAATAATCAACTCTATATTGCTTTCATTATCCCGGATTCTTCCATTGGCGGACATGATTGGCCTGGGCCTGCCTGGTGGGATGGTGTTCTAATGAACGTAAAAGATATTCGTACAATCCCCGTTGGACGTAAAGAAATATTTCCGTCATTCTTGTTTACCGATACTTCATCTAGTTATACAGGCGGAAGAGGCAAAGGAGCGGGACCTAGATATGGTTATATGGGACCTTACCAGGATCAGCTTACGGATTCAATGAGAGCTGCAATGGGATGGGATATGGGTTACTCAATTCAAGGAACTTCAAATGATGACAGCACGCCGGATACAAGTTATATTTTCGAAATGAAAATAAATCTTGATTCTTTAGGCTATAACACTACACAGACTAACGGCGATATTGTTGGTACAAATATTCAGATTGTTGATGTTGACTGGTATTGGCAGTCTGATCCTGCGAGAAGAACTGTGGGCAAAGCATGGTGGCAGCATCCCTGGAGCGATCAAAATGAAAACGCAGGCAGAATTTATATTCGCCCTGACGTAACAGTTAATTCAGGTCCTGCGCCGGAAATTCCGCCGGACGTTGTTGTCCCTAACGGAACAAATGAGCCTGATCCTGTTATAGATGGTAATCTTAATGAAGCTGTCTGGAACGGAGCTTATTCATTTAAAATCAAATATGGCGATACTACAAATATTAGAAGTTATCCAGGCTTAGGAAAGAATATGAGCGCGTGGTATGAAGTTAGCACCGCTCCAACTCCGGTAACTCCTCTTCCGCAGGTTTTGGATCCTTCTGACGCAACTGTAAAGATGTTTTTTAAAGGTAATTATTTATACTTAGGCGCAACTGTTGCTGATCAATTAATTGAAGGCGGTGCAACAAATCAAGATCAAAAAGATGGAGTTCGATTTATCTTGGGATTGAGAGATTCTATCAATTCAGATCATGTTATGCAATTCTTAAATCTATTGGCTGATTTTGATTCGAGCGGCAATCCTAAGGCAGATGAAGACCTTGATACACTTGTCAAGCAAGGTATTGCTACACTTGGTATGAAAGTTCATGGTACCGTTAATGACAATACAGATATTGATACCGGATATACCGTTGAATTAAAAATTGATCTTTCAAAGCTTGGTTATCCGAATGGTTTAGGAGATCATTTATTATTCGGCGGTGTAGATGTGCTTGATGCAGATGTCTTCGACAACCCGGCTAACAATTACGGAACCAGAACATGGTTCTTTAAAGAAAACAAAGATGGCGGACCAACCGCATGGATGTACATGGATCCGAATGTCTTAACAGGAGTAAAATCCGGCAGCAATAAAATCATCCCGGATAATTTAGTAGTCTATGGTAATTATCCTAATCCTTTCAATCCATCTACTACAATAAGCTATTCAACTCCAACTACAGGGGAAGTAGAACTATCTGTTTATAACACTCTTGGACAGTTAGTTTCAAAAGTTAACTTATATCATCAAACATCAGGAATCCATGTTTATAGCTTCAACGCAAGCAATCTTGCTTCCGGTGTTTATTTCTATAGATTAACTTTGAAATCAAACAGTAACGGACAAAATTATCTAAGCAAAACTTCAAAAATGCTTTTGTTGAAGTAAGATTTGAAAGTTGTGCGGCTCATCCCGATATTATCGGGGTGAGCCCACTTTTTTATTTATAAAAATTTTCTGGATTAAATTATGTTTGATAAGGAGCGCAAAAAACGAAAAATCATTTATCCCCTTTTAAAAATTATTATTGTAATTCTTTTATCGGGATATTCGATTTTTGCTCAAACTAGCGGAAAGCTTAAAGGTAGAATTGTAGATTCCAAGGGAGAGCCGTTGATTGGTGCCAACATTTTGATACAAGGTACTTCTATTGGTACTACCGCCGATCTCGACGGTTATTATGTTATCCTGAATATAAGAACCGGAACTTATGCCGTTGAATACCGATATGTTGGATATCAAACTCAAATAGTTAAAGATGTTAGGATTATACCTGATCAAACAACTGAAATTAATGTTACGCTTAATGAAAGGACGATTGAAAGCAAAACAATTACTGTCGTTGCAAAAAAACCTTTGGTCGAATTTAATCAGACAAGTTCGGTTGTTTCCGTCAGCAAAGAAGAAATTCAAAATCTTCCCGTGCAAAGTTTAAACGATATTGTAAATCTTCAGGCAGGTGTTGTTGATGGGCATTTTAGAGGCGGCAGAATTGGTGAAGTGCAATATCAAGTCGACGGTGTTACGGTTAATAATCCTTATGATAATTCTTCTACGCTTCAGCTGGACAAATCGGTACTTCAGGAAGTTCAGGTAATCAGCGGAACTTTCGATGCAAAGTATGGACAGGCGATGAGCGGCGTTGTTAACGCAGTTTTGAGATCCGGCTCAGAAAATTTTCAATATTCCGGCGAAGTTTATTATGGAGATTATTATACTACTGATGGAACAAGATACCCATACTTAGGTACAGTAAGACCGACACAGATTCAAAATTATCAGTTGACTATTAGCGGTCCGGCTTATATTAATAAAACTACTTTTTTCATCAGCGCAAGAAGATTTATAAATGACGGATGGCTGTTCGGCGTAAGGAAATTTGTCCCTACAGATTCCAGTAATTTCCAGACGCGTCAATTTAACCCTACCGGCGATAATAAACTTGTACCAATGCAAACTCATCATGAATGGAGCGGGCAATTCAAAGTAACAAACAGAACATTATCAAAAATTCAGCTAAGCTATGTCGCCATCCTTAATAGCTTTGATGAAACTACTTATGATAACAATTTCCGGATTCTGCCGGATGGAATTCCTACTCAAAAAACTTTATCTCTTACACAAGGTTTGGATTTGACACATACCATTACTGAAAAAATGTTTTATAAATTAAATTTAAGGTATAATTATTTTGATTATAGTAATTACAAGTATCCCAACGTTTATGACCCGCGCTACCTGCAAGATGGTGTTCCTCTAAGTGATGCGAATTATCAGTACGGCGTAAATGTTCAAGGCGTAGATTTAACAAGATTTATTCAAAAGACTGATGAAGGAATTGCTAAGGCTGATTATAGCTGGCAGGCTGATAGAGCAAATTTAATCGAAGCCGGATTGGAAGGCGATTTATCAAAAATCTCTTTCGGCAGCCCGGGATTCCTAAATGAAACAATCGTTAACGGCGTACAAATTTTACAACCGCACTATAGCAGCGATCCGAAACTGCCAAAAGTAGAAACGTATTATCCACGACAGGGCGTTGCGTATCTTCAGGATAGGATTGAACTTGGCGATCTTGTTGTTAGAGGCGGATTGAGGATGGAAGTATTTGATGCGAATGCTTACGTTCCAAGCGATCTTCAAAATCCTGCTAATTCAATTCAAGGCGCTCCGCTGTCTCATTTAAAAAGAACAACAATAAAAAGTTCATTAGCGCCGAGAATAGGATTAAGCTTTCCGCTTACTTCTTCGGCATCAATTTATTTTTCTTATGGACATTTTTACCAGATGCCGGGGCTTGGTGACTTGTATAATAATTCAAACTATCTTGTTCTTGATCAGCTGCAGGCAGGCGGAATTGATTATGGCGTTTTAGGAAATCCGGATTTAAAGCCTCAGCTTACTGTTCAATATGAAGTAGGATTAAAGCAGGCATTAACACAAAACTTGGGAACTCAACTTACATTTTTCAGTAAAGACATACGAGACTTATTAGGCACTGAGTTTGTCAGCACGTATACAGCCGCTTCATACGCAAGATTGACTAATGTAGATTTTGGCAACGTTTACGGCATAACAGTTTCGTTAGATCAGAGAAGCTTAGGTCCTTTAAGCGCTAGTCTCGATTACACACTGCAATTTGCTTATGGTAATTCCAGTGATCCGAGAGAAACCGCTAACAGAGCAGCAGCTGGTGAGGATCCGCGACCGCGTAATCTACCTTTTAATTGGGATCAAAGACATACGCTGAATTTGGAGGCAATTTATTATCTGCCGGATGACCTTTCAATAAGCACTATTGTAAAATACGGAAGCGGTGAGCCGTACACTCCGCAAATAGGACCGGCAAGTTTTACGGCGAACCTAGAAACGAATTCTGGTGTGAAGCCAGGCTACGTTCTAGTTGATTTGCGGGCTGAAAAATTTTTCAAATTGGGTTCGATCGAATTGAGCGTGTTTGCCCATGTCTATAATTTATTTAATCAAGATTTTGTTAATGGTTTTGTATTTGCGGGCACTGGTAGTCCTGACTACTCGCTTACGCCCATTACAGATAGGGCACAGCTAATAAATCCTTCCCGATTTTATGAACCAAGAAGAATAGAACTCGGAATATCTTTTAATTCTAATTAAGAATAAGTTAGTAACAATTAAATTAATTGAATCATATGAAAAAGTTGTTCTCAGAAATAATATTGCTTGTAATTTTATTCACGTTGTTCCCAAATAAAATATTTGCTCAGCAGCTTTTGCCGGTTGTTCCTGATTCGTTAAGGGGAACTTCAGGCGCTGAACGTGAAGGTACTCTTGATGCTAATAATATTAGAACCGTGTATTATAATTACGGGATGGTTGGAGATTATCCGCCCGATCCCATAAATGTTGATGTAACATCTTTTCACTCAATAGAAGTTCCTAAAGGCTCAGGACAAAATAATAGTGACGGCTATACACCTTACGTACTTTCCAAAATAGTACAGCAAAATGGCACTCCGGCATATATAATGGAAACTGGCTACAGGGAAAGACAGGGTCAGAGCCCTTATTATACTAACAGAGTAATGCGCTATGAACCTAGACCACCCTATAATTGGGGTGGAAAATGGGTCGGATACTTTCAACCAGATCCTACAATAAATAAAGGTCGCGCACCCGCAATCAGCAACGATCCCCGTACCTGGCCGGATTACTGGATAGACAAGATGGATGACCCTTCTGATCCAGGTTGGCCTGGCTCATGGGATGGGTATTTCGGAAAAGCGATCGTCGCCGATGAGGAGACTTATTATGTTTATGATGATCAATATTATGATGCGTGGAACTTTTATCCTGATAGCAGAGATCATACGAGAAAAGGTTTGGGCTTAAGTGTAGAGCAGAGAAATTTTCAATGGTCGAATATTCAAGCCGAGAATGTAATCTTTTCGCATTACGATATTTCTAATGAAGGAACCACAGATTATGATAATGATATAATTTTTGGCATATACAATGATACTGGTGTTGGTGGTGAAGGTTTTGCTCCGAATGGGATTATTCCTAACGATGATAATAGTGCTTACTATACTAAAGATATTGGCATTAACATAGTTTATAACTGGGAAAATCATGGTATAGGAATGAGAGGTCCGACTGGTTATTTAGGTTATTCATATCTTGAAACCCCGGGTAATCCTTATGATGGTATTGACAATGATAATGATGGAATTACAGATGAGAGCCGTACGAGCGGTCCAGGAGAGAAGATCGTCGGGCAAACTAATATTATGAACTATATTAGAAGTCATCCGGAGAAATACAACATTGCAAAGTTTGAAGCGTACTATGGACCAATAACACAAAGACCGGCATATATTGAAGGTGTTTGGTGGACTGGCGATGAAAATATGAATTGGGTTGCAAGATATTGCGATACAGGCGCTGATGGTGTCTTCGGTACGCATGACCAGGGTGAAGGCGATGGTATTCCAACGGAGGGCGAGCCTAACTTTGATAAAACAGATATTGATGAATCAGATATGATAGGATTGACGGGATTTAAATTTAATAGAATTGCTGCGGGAGATGGAATTGGTCCAGTTGATGGGATAGTTTTTTTTGATGATGGACATCATTGGCCAGAGCGGCTCTATGCGCAATTCACAAGCCCTGATTCATCCTTTGACAGCCCGCTCGTGCAGAATTATAATATAGCGTTTTTATTTGCTTCCGGTCCTTTTATTTTACACGCAGGTGATAGACAAAGGTTTAGCCTCGCTCTTGGCTGGGGAGCCAATTTAAGAGAATTGGAATCTACTATAAAGATTATTGCTCAAATTTATAAAGGAAATTATAAGTTCGCCGTGCCGCCACCGATGCCTACGTTACAAGCCTTTGCCGGCGATAATTATGTAACACTTACATGGGACAACGCCGCTGAGCAAGCGATTAATCCTATAACAGGTTTGGATGACTTTGAAGGCTACAAAGTTTACCGCAGTACCGATCCAACTTTCCTTGATCCAAAAGTTATAACGACTGCAACCGGCTCAGGACCTATTGGCAATGGCAAACCCATTGCTCAATTTGATTTGAAAGATGGTATAGCCGGATTTTCAAACCTTACTGTTGAAGGAGTAGCTTTTTATTTAGGTGATGACACTGGTTTATCGCACACATTTACAGACACAACTGTTACAGATGGACAAACTTATTATTATGCAGTAACAGCTTATAATACAGGCATAGATTCTCTCTATATTTATCCTTCCGAAAATTCTATTTCGGTAAGTCAAACTCTTAGGGGCGGAGTAATTTTGCCGAAGAATGTTGTAACAGTTGTGCCTAATGCTTTATCACTTGGATATAAACCAGCTCAAGCGCTGCAACTGCAGCACACAGTGGGAACTGGAGTTGGAAATATAAGTTTGGTAATTAAAAACTCAACTGCTGTTCCCGATAATCATACGTTTAAAATTATATTTTCTAATTTAAGTGACTCTGTAAGAGCAAATTATTATTCGTTGGTTGATGAAACCGTAGGAGACACCTTATTTAATTATGGATATGATCTTCAAGGTCAGGGAATAGGACCAGTCGCTGATGGTATTTTGCCGATCGTTTCTACCCCGCAAACTATTTATATAGATTCAGTTAATTCAGGGTTTATTTCCGGCAGTAAAACAAATTTAAAGTTAGCTTCAATTTATGCCACCTCATTACCAATTTCGCTTCGACGACCGGGATACCCCGATAATCTTCAAATAATATTTTCAGATCAGGTAATGGATACATCTGTTGCAGGTATAGGAATGCCATCGCAGCAAGTGAAATTTAAAGTAATAGCGAAAGACCAATCGGGAGATATAAAATTAAAATTTCGTTTTAGAAATGTTTCTCAGTCGGGAACATTTACCAGTCCAACGGATTACATACAAGTTTTAACAGCCAGTAAAGACGCACCAACGAGATTGCTGCCCACATGGCAAATTCAAGTAGATACGGGTTCTATGCATGGAGCCGCCATACAGCCGCCGGGAAATGGCGATGTTTATAATTTGAAAGTAAATGTTCCGTACTCAAACAATGATGCATTTATATTCACAACAACAGCTCAAAAATTTGATCAGCAATCGGCAAAGCAGCAGTTTAATGAGCCTTATGTAGTTCCAAATCCATATATCGGTCAGGCAAGCTTTGAACCACAAAGATTTGCCGTCTCAGGCAGGGGTGAAAGAAGAATAGAATTCAGAGGCTTGCCGGAAAATTGTGTAATAAGAATTTATACTGTTAATGGTGAATTGGTACAAACAATTTATCATAATGGTCTGCAAGGATATGAGCCTTGGGATTTAAGATCGAGAGATAACTTAGAGATTGCTCCCGGGCTTTACATATTTCATGTGGAGGCTCCAAATATCGGTTCTTACATTGGAAAATTTGCAATAGTAAAATAAACTTACGGTATTTTTAAAATGAAAAAAATGTTTACAGCAGTTAAGTTTTTATTAATCATTTGTGTAATTGTGGCGTTGCAAAATACTGTCTTCGCTCAAAGCAAAGTTGCCACTACAATTGCACAGTTTTTAAAGATAGACCCAAGTTCACGTGTTTCGGGAATGGGAAACGGCGGAACAGCTTTATTTGGTGAAGCGTCTTCAATTTATTATAACCCTGCAAGCATGGGACGGTTAACTCAAACCGACGCACAGTTTACTTATTCAGAGTGGCTTGCGGGAATTACCTTTAACTATGCGGCGCTTGGTATTAAGATCGAAAATATTGGAACATTTTCTCTTCAAGCTACCTCAATGAATTCCGGTGATATTGCAGTACGTACCGTTTCACAGCCATTGGGAACGGGTGAATATTATAGCGTGCAAGATTTTGCGCTCGGTATCGGCTATGGTTTAATGCTTACAGACCGCGTTTCTGTTGGCGCAATTATAAATTATATTCAGGAAACAATCTGGCATGATGATCTTACTGATTTTGGTATTAATCTTGGTGTTCAATACCAGGTTGAAGAAGGCGGGCTTACTATCGGTGCGAGTTTATTAAACTTCGGACCGAGAGCAAGCTACAGCGGAAGAGATCTATATATTGATTATAATCCCGATCCCTCAAAGAACGGCGGTAATAATCAGCTGCCGGGCGAACTTAGGACAGACGCCTACCCGCTTCCAACGTTATTCAGGATTGGTATTTCATGCCCTTATAAATTTGATGAAGATAATAAGGTAATTTTTGCCGTCGATGCTCTTCATCCAAACGACAATAATGAAAGCATGAATGCTGGAGCCGAGTTTGTTCTAATGAAAAATTTTTCTTTAAGAGGAGGATATAGAAATTTATTCCTGCCGAATTCCGAAGGCGGACTTGAATTTGGTGCAGGTGTAAATTATACTTTTGCAGAGGGATATACTTTGCGCTTTGATTACGCGTGGGCTGATTATGGAAGACTATTGAAAGTAAATAGGTTCACTGTTAGTATCGGGTTTTAGAAACCGAATTAGAATATTTATTTTTTTTGTAATAATTCTAGTAAAATTCATTTTCCTTTTCTTAAGATTAATTCTTGGCAAAGGAAACCAGAAATAAAAGGTAGATAAAAAATATGGAAAAAAGATTTTTCATTACGCTGATAATTATTTTTCAGACAGTAAATGGATTTTGTCAAAGAGAAAATGCTTCTGGTAAAAATCTGATAAATCAATTTAAGCTAACTCAAAACGAATCCAATTTCCTGGATTCTCTTCAACATAGAACTTTCCTTTATTTTATAAATGAGTCTAACCGCGAAAACGGATTGGTGAAAGATCGTTCAACAAAAGACTCACCGGCAAGCATAGCTGCCGTTGGATTTGCTCTGCCGGCATATGCGGTCGGTGTTCAACACAACTGGATTACAAGGGAAGAAGCCGCTCAAAGAACTTTGAACACATTGAATTTTTTCTTAAACAGCAAGCAAAGTGCCGATGCAGTTTCGACCGGCTACAAAGGTTTCTATTATCACTTCCTTGATATGAAAACCGGTTTACGGTTTTGGAACTGCGAGCTTTCTTCTATCGATACCGGACTTCTTTTAGCAGGAATAATTTTTGTCCGGCAGTATTTTGATAAAAACACATCCATAGAAAAAGAAATCCGGGAAAAGGCAGCTTTAATTTTAAAAAGAGTCGATTGGAAATTTTTAACATTACCTGGAAAAGGTAAATTCCCTTATGATATTTCAATGGGCTGGGAACCTGAGCATGGGCTTTCTGACGACGGCTGGAAGGGTTACAATGAAGCTCAAATTATGTTTGTAATTGCCGCCGGTGACGGAATGAAAGATGCCGATAAGGGATATGAAACATGGACAAAAACTTATGAATGGCAGGAACCATACAAAGGTTTAGGACAGGTTGTTTTTCCACCTCTGTTCGGTCATCAATTTACAAATTTGTTTGTTGATCTAAGAGGAATTGCCGATGAATATTTGCAGGCAAAAGGAATTGATTATTTCGAAAACTCAAGAAGAGCAACCTTAACGCAAAGATTATATTCAATTGAAAACCCGCATGGATGGAAAGGCTATGACTCATTAACATGGGGAATAACCGCTTGCGATGGTCCGGATGCGTCATATAATTTTGACGATAAAAAATTCAACGGTTATGCAGGCAGAGGAACTTCCGGTCCACAATATAATTATTTTGATGACGGGACAATTGCGCCGTACGCGGCAGGTTGCTCGATTGTTTTTGCGCCGGATGTTGTAATTCCTACGTTGATGAATTTTTACGATAAATACAAAGACAAAGGTATCTGGGAAAAATATGGTTTTGTAGATGCATTCAACCTAACGACTAATTGGTTTGACAAAGAAGACCTTGGTATTGATGAAGGACCGTTGGTTTTGATGCTCGAAAATTTCAGGTCCGGTTTAATCTGGAAATATATGATGCGCGATCCTGTAATTAAAAAAGGTTTAAAAATTTTAGGCTTTAAAAAACTTAAGAAATAAAAGCTTTTTTTCCCCGTTTCTGATTTGTTTTAAGTTTAGAATAAATAAAATATTTTTAATAATGATTTATTCCATTTTTTCAATTTAAAAAATTACCTTTAAGTTAATCAGCTTAAAAGGGAATAATTAAAATCTCATTTAATTAAATTACAATCATGAAATTAAATCTGAAATCTCTCTCCTGTTATTCTCTTGGATTCATTCTTTTCCCGTTTATAGCGTATTCGCAGGCTAATCAACACGCCGTACAAAATAAATTCAATTCAACCTCATCTAATAAAGTTAAAAACGAACAAGGCTTATATAATCAAAATGAAAATGATATTGAGAGAAAAATAAATGAGCTTCTTTCAAAAATGACATTACAGGAAAAGATCGGACAGTTAAATCAACATGCTGGAGCGGATAAAGAAGCTGAAGAATTAATTAAGAAAGGCGAGATCGGTTCTTTCCTCGGAGTTAGCGGTGCGGAAAATGTAAATAAGCTGCAGGAGCTTGCTGTGAAGAAGTCGCGTCTTGGAATTCCTCTGATTTTCGGTGAAGACGTTATCCATGGCTATCATACTACTTTTCCAATCCCGCTTGCGGAAGCTTCAAGCTGGGATCCGGAATTGGTAAAAGAGGCATGCGGCATAGCGGCAATTGAAGCCGCATCTGAAGGAATAAATTGGACTTTTGCACCCATGGTTGATATTGCAAGAGATCCAAGATGGGGTCGCATTGCCGAAGGTTCGGGCGAAGACCCTTTTCTTGGAAGCGCATTTGCCTCCGCTGAAGTAAAAGGTTTCCAGGGTGAAAATTTAAGCGATAAAAAATCTATAGCTGCGTGTGCAAAACATTATGTGGCATATGGCGCAGCTGAAGCCGGGAGAGATTATAATACTGTTGATATTTCCGAAAGAACTTTAAGAGAAATTTATCTGCCGCCGTTTAAAGCAGCTGTTGATGCCGGTGTCGCAACTTTGATGAGCGCTTTTAATTCTCTGAATGGCGTTCCTGCTTCTGCAAATTATTTTACTCTTACAAAAATATTGAAGGATGAGTGGGGATTTAAAGGATTTGTTGTGAGCGATTATAACGCGATCGGTGAGCTTGTTAATCATGAAATTGCAGCGAATAAATCTGAAGCGGCTCTAAAAGCCTTTACAGCCGGTGTTGATATGGATATGGTGGGCGACACTATTGAAGGGGATATATACCATCCGTACCTTGCTAAACTTGTTAAGGAAGGTAAAGTTCAGTTGGAGCAAATAGACGAATCGGTAAGAAGAATTCTTAGAATTAAGTATGAGCTCGGATTATTTGATCATCCTTATGTTGATAAATCTTATTTTGAAAAAAATATGCCTTCGCAAAAATATCGTGACAGCATAGCATTGCGGCTGTCTGAAGAATCTCTTGTATTATTAAAAAACGAGAATAAGATTCTTCCTTTGAAAAGAAATATTAAATCAATTGCTGTCATAGGACCGCTTGCCGACGATCATAAAGACCCATTAGGTCCTTGGGCTTGCGCCCCGGACTCGAACAATGTTGTAACTGTCTTAAATGGAATTAAAAATTTAGTTTCAAAAGATACAAAAATAAATTTTGCTAAAGGCTGTGAGATAAATGATACTGATGAAAGTAATTTTGAAGATGCAATAAGAATTGCAAAACAGTCTGACGTTGCTGTCCTTGTTGTTGGCGAATCAAGTGATATGAGTGGGGAAGCTTCAAGCCGCGCTGATATTGATGTGCCCGGTATGCAGCAAGAGCTTGTAAAAAGAATTTACGAAGCTGGGGTTCCGGTTATCGTAATATTAATGAACGGTCGCCCTTTAACGATAAATTGGATTTCCCAAAATGCCAACGCGATTATTGAATCATGGTTTTTGGGTGACCAGGCGGGGAATGCAATTGCTAACGTTTTATTCGGCTATTATAATCCATCCGGTAAATTACCTGTTACTTTTCCAAGATCGGTCGGGCAGATTCCAATTTATTATAATCATTTGAACACGGGCAGACCTCCGGAGAATGATAATCGATATACTTCAAAATATCTCGACTTGCCGGTAACGCCGCTTTATCCCTTCGGGTTTGGTTTGAGCTACACAAACTTTTCTTATTCGGATTTGAAAATAGATAAGAATGAAATTTCTGATAAAGATTCTTTAATTGTTACCGCAAAAATTACCAACAGCGGGAATACTGCTGGCGATGAAATAGTTCAGCTATACACTCATGATCACTATGCCGATGTCTCTCCGCCTGTGAAAGAATTAAAAGGATTTAAAAGAGTTTATTTAAATCCGGGCGAGTCTAAGTTAGTCAAATTTATAATCAAGCCGGCAATGCTTGCTTTCTACAACATCAAAATGAAAAAAGTTATTGAGCCGGGCGTTTACGACGTAATGGTTGGAAAAAATTCCGATGATTATTTAACAACATCTTTTGAAATTAAAAATTAATTATGAAGTTTTTCCTATTTGTAATCTTGTTTTTGATTTTACCTGTAAAATCTTTTTGTCAGACCGAAAATTATTCCGGCGATAAAGTTGTTGCTAAAGCCGGTGACGTTAAAATAACTGCGAGAGAATTCATGGAACGGTTTGACTTTAGTCCGCACCCGCGAACCACAGAATCTCTCGATACAGCGCTCGTCAAAAAAGAATATCTATATACTTTAATAGCAGAAAAGCTGCTTGCCGAAAAAGCAAAAGCGTTAAAGCTCGATACCACACAATTCATTCAAGGAATGTTAAGTTATATGGGGCGGCTTTTTGTTAAAGACGCATTATATAAAAAAGAAGTTTCAGGCAAAGTTAATATTTCATCTTCTGAAATTGCCGAAGCTAAAGAGCGCATGACGAAATTGCTTGTTGTAAAATATTTGTATTCGACTGACGAGGATGAAATTCAAAAACTGTATTCAGAACTTCAAAGCGGAAAGCCGATCGACTCACTTATTATTGGCAGACCTGAAGCGGAAGAACAAAATACACCAGGAACGATTACCTTCGGCACGCTTGATGAAAACGTTGAAGATTCCGTTTACAATTTGAAAGTCGGACAGTTTACTTCTCCAATTTATACCGGCTACCGCTGGTATATTTTTAAGCTTGAAAGAATTATTGTAAAGCCTTTTTTCGACACGCCGCAAGATCAAATTAAAATAAAACAAGTAATTGAGAAGAGACAGGCTGCAAGTCTTGAAGACGATTATCTTAATAGATTTTTACAGCAGTTCCAGATCAATGTCGACCGAGCGCTTTTCGTAAAAATTTTAGATCAAATGCAGAAGTATCTTCACGCGAGGCAGGAAAGCTATAATAAGAAAGACAAACCCAGATATTATTATTTGGTCGATGCTGATTTCAGCAGGATAGAAGATTCTCTCGGCGTGAAAGTTTTAAATTCAAATTTTATCAAATATAAAAAAAATCCGGAGACGGTTGAACAATTTTTAAATCAATTAAAATTTAACGGCTTTAGAGTTGATACAACCGATCCTAATACCGTTGGGCGCGCATTCAACAGTTACGTTAAAAATTATCTCGAAAGCGAGCTGCTTGCCCGTGAGGGAGAAAAACTTAATTTGGATAAGCTACCTTCAGTTCAAAATGATTTGGCACTTTGGGAAGATTATTATCTTTCACAGAGACTGATGAAGAAGATTGAAGATTCTATTTCTATCAGCGACGAGGAAGCTTATGAATTTTATTCTAAAAATCACAACATAATGTTTCCAGCCGAGCAGATGGAAGTGCAGGAAATTCTTGTCGATAGTTTGGAGACGATTCAAAAAGCTCTTGATGAATTGAATAAACATATTGCATTTGAAACTGTTTCTGAAAAATATTCTATCCTTGATTCGCTGCGACAGAGAGGAGGTTATCTCGGATACCTGCCGGCGACTCAAAAAGGAACGGTTGGTGAAATCAAAAAGATTGTGAAGAATATGAAAGTGGGTGAAATATATGGTCCGGTTAAATTAAGCGATGGCTATGCTTTGCTGAAACTTGTCGATGTGCAAAATGCCGATGACAGCAAAGATACTTCGTTTGTTCAGATTAAGGATGAACTTAAAGAAGTAATGAAAAATATTGAGTTTGATGAAAAGTTGAAATCGTATGTTGCTGATCTTGCGATTAAATACGGCTTACAAATAAACAAGAATATTTATGATTCGGTTCCTATTTATCAGTTTAACACCGTAACCATTAGGCTGATAGGGTTCGGAGGAAGAATATACGCTTTCCCTTATGAGCCGCTGTTTGCAGACTGGTACAATGTTTATTTGCAGAAGAAATCTGAAGTGCCTCAATAAGATTTTTGTCCGCGGGATATAAAGAAACAATTTGATTTTATGTCAATCAATAATCATCCGGTTCATTCGCAAAGGTTAATTTATCTTCGTTGTAATATTTATGAAGGAAAGGATTTTTAATCATGAAGAATTTAAAAAATTTATTTTTATTCTCTTTCATTTTTTTTAATGCCGCCTGCTTTGCCCAAACAATATTGCTTCCGGAGCGCTGGCATTTTATAACCGGAGATAATCCGGAATATGTTAATCCTAAATTCGATGACAACGCATGGACCTCTATTGATGTTCCCGATTATTGGGAACGCCAGGGCTTTGACGGATATGATGGCATTGCCTGGTATCGTGTTCATTTTACTATTGATAAAAAGCTGCCCGGTGATAGCGTTTACTTTATACTTGGTAAAATTGATGACGCAGACCAATCATATTTAAACGGAGTCCGCATTGGAGGCATGGGAATATTTCCGCCAAACCCCATTACGGCATACGACAAATACCGTTTTTATAAAATCCCTACAAATTTGTTAAAGAAAAATAACGTTCTTGCGGTCCGCGTTTTTGATATGGGCGGTCCCGGCGGAATTGTTTCTGGACCAATTGGGATTTATGATGAAAGAGATTACCAAAAAGAATTTAATCCTCCGCTTGGACCAAAGAAGTCTTTCTATCAGCTTGTTACCTCGAATGGTCTAATTGCCGCGGTTTATGATGAAAGGCGCGCATATATCGAAAATATTAGTCCGCATATTTTCCAGGCATACGATTCTGCAAATTATGTAAAGCCTTTTCTGCGGCAAGTCTCTGTTACAATAAATTCAAAACCTCTGAAAACATTTTATAAAGACAATACACACGTAATTTCGGTTGAGTATCCAAATGTTGAGGTTAACTATTTTGCGCCTTTCACAACTGAAGAAAAAGTTTTTTATATCGATATAAACGGGCAGCATTCTAAAGTTGAAGGATGCTCAATAAATTTTCTTCTGCAAAAAACTAATGTACTGATTGACTCTGCGTTATTTAACAGACCTGGCAATAAAGCTGAAAAATTTTTCATGGTTAGTTTTACTGATTCACTTCAAACCGACAATCAATTAGTTGCAAAAGCAAAAGCACGGCTGATTGCAAACGGAGGTAATTTATTAAAAGATGAAATTAAATACATGAAGAAAGTTTTTGCCCGCGCAAAAATGCCGAAAGGAATTTCTCCAAAGCAGAAAGCGCTGCTTGAACAGCAAATTTCTATTTTGAAAATGGCGCAGGTTCCGCCGCAGGAAGTTTTTCCTATGTCAAGAGGACAGATACTTGCTTCGCTCCCGCCCGGCGGATGGAACATTGCCTGGGTGCGCGACGGCTGTTATTCAACTTTAGGATTGAATAGGCTTGGCTTGTTCGATGAAGCGCGCCGCGTTCTTTCATTCATGCTGAAAACGGAACCCGGTCATTATGTTCACTTTGTTTTTAGAGACGGTAAAGATTATGGAGTAGGTGTGCCTTATCAAATTTCAGTATGCCGCTATTTTGGCGATGGTAAAGAGGAATCAGATTATAACGATGATGGTCCGAACATCGAATTAGACGGCTTTGGTCTTTCATTAATAGCTTTGTGTGATTATGTCCAGCGCAGCGGAGATACGGCATTCTTTAAAGAAAATTACGCCTTGCTTTCCTCAAAAGTTGCCGACGCGATTATCCATTGTATTGATACAAATAATGTTATTCGTATCGACTCCGGTCCGTGGGAACGTCATCTCCCAGGAAAACAATTTGCGTACACTTCAATAGCCTGCGCTGCCGGACTTAGAGACTTCGCGGCACTTTCTTCAAAGTTAAATATTGGCGACGCAGAAAAATATATCGGCGCTTACAAAAGATTGCTAGGCGGAATCCGCAAGGAATTAGTTATTAACAATAGATTCATAAAAGGAAATGTAGAAGCATCCGATTCAAGCGCTTATGATTATTTCGACAGCGGAACTTTTGAAGCCTTCGGCTTCGGATTATTTAAAGATAAAAAATTCTTTCATTCGCAGCTTGATGAATACCGCAGGGAATTAGGAGTGGAAGGCGGAAGGCATGGATTCTCACGCATCAACAAAGGCGATTGGTATGAGACTGCCGAATGGATTCTTTTAGATTTACGTGTCGCGTCGGCAATGCACAGGTACGGCGATCAAAAAGGCGCGCGGTATTTAGTAAACTGGGTTACTGACCAGGCGGCGCTAAATTTTAATTTGATCCCCGAATTATATAACCGGAAAACTTCTTTTTATGATGGCGCAGTTCCGATGGTTGGTTTTGGCGCCGGCGCTTATGCAGTTGCGTTGTGGGACGCTTATCCATAGAAAGAGAATTCTTAACAAGGTCCCGGCAAAATTATTCGTGTTTTAGAATCTCTGTAGAAGTTCACCCAAACTTTGCAACAGATTAACTCAAACTTGCAATGGAACATCAACGTTTTGCAACAAATCAACTATGCTTTGTAATAGATCAACTTAGATTTGCAAGGGATCAACTATGCTTTGTAATAGATTAACTCAAATCTGCAACAGATCAACTAAGCTTTGCAATAGATCAACTCAAATTTGCAACAGATCAACTAAGCTTTGTAATAGATCAACCCAAACTTGCAACAGATCAACTCAGATATGAAAAGGATCAACTACTCTCTGCAAAGAAACTTCGAAGTTTAAGAAGCATTATTGAAATCCTGCTAAATTCTAAAGAAATCCAGCTATGTTTTTGTTAAAGTTTTTTAGGGACATATCATTTCTGAAGAATTTTGCATGCGTGGTTAAAAGTCACAATATAAGTTTAAAATAGCAGACATTGGAGGACATCCACAGAATAATCACCCGATCTTTGTGCATATCCGGAAAAAATATTACTTTTGAGCCATAAATTAAGATTTTGTTGTGGACTTAAAAATTAAAGACATAGTTGATCTTCTTCAGGTAAACGAAAAAACCGTTTACCGCTGGATTAAAGACAAGAAAATTCCTTGTTACCGTATTAATCATCAATATAGATTTAACCGTTTGGAAATTAATGAGTGGATATTAAGTAATAAAATTGAACTTTCATCTCATGTCCTAAATCTTTCAGCGGGTAACCGGGCGGCAAACTTTTATGATCTTCTAAATGCCGGAGGAGTTTATCCGGGAATAAATGGCAATTCTGTAAAAGAAATTCTTCAGAATGCAATTAACGCGATACCGACACCTGAAAGAATTTCTAAAGATGAAATTTTATCAGCCTTGTTAAGCAGAGAAGAAATGATGACAACTGCAATCGGCAGGGGAATCGCTATTCCGCATCCGAGGAACCCGATCATAACTGATATTACCGAGGCGAGTGTTTCGATTTGTTATCTTCAAAATCCTACCGACTTTAAAGCCCTTGATAAACAAATGGTGCATACTCTGTTTATCGTGCTGACGAATAACCCGCGCCGGCATCTTGAAATGCTCTCAAAAATTTCTTTTTTATGTCAAGCCGACAGTTTTATTGAAATGTTAAAAGCTCAAACTCCAAAAGAAAAGATTCTGGATTTCGTGCAGTCGAAAGAATTAGAATGGAAAAATTAGGAGTCTTTAATTGAATTATTTTTTCTCAGGCGTCTTGCTTTTTTTTCTCGCCGGCGTTGTAACAATTTTTGTCCGCAAGGATGAATGGAAAAGCATAATATTTCTTATTGCCGCTTCAGGCGCGCAGATCTTAATTCTTCCCACGCTTTTTTCTTCTTTAATTTTTGGAAATTCATTTTCCGCCGCGGCAATTTTTTCAGAGCCGATAGGCGCCGCCACGCTTAGACTTGATCCTCTTGCTTCGGTATTTGCTTTGATAATATCAGCCGGGGCTTTGCTGGCTGCAATATACTCGCTGGGATATATGAAACATTATTACGGCGGTAAATATTCGCTTTCTGCTTTTTATTTTTTCTTTGGGCTTTTAATTTCTTCGATGCTTTTGGTTGTCGTTGTACAAAATTCAATTCTCTTTTTGATCGTTTGGGAGTTAATGTCGGTCTCTTCTTTTTTCCTCGTTGTTTTTGAAAACGATAAGGAAGATGTAAGGAAAGCCGGGCTTTATTATTTAATAGCGATGCAAATTGGAGCTTCGTTCTTGATCGCCGCGTTTTCCTGGCTTGGAAATTTATCAGGCAGTTATGATTTCGCGTCGTTTAAAAATATTTTGAGCGCGCAAAATTATACCGCAATAATTCTCTTCTCACTTTTTTTTATTGGCTTTGGTACCAAGGCAGGATTTGTTCCTTTTCATACGTGGCTGCCGAGAGCGCATCCGGCAGCGCCTACAGGAGTTTCCGCTATTATGTCCGGCGTTATGATAAAGACAGGCATTTATGGAATATTAAGGATAATTCTATTAAGCGGCGTTCCCGAAGTTCATCTTGCTTATGCTGTATTTATAATTTCATTCGTCACCGGAATTGTTGGAATACTTAACGCAATTTCTCAGAAGGATATTAAGAAATTTCTTGCGTACTCAAGCATTGAAAATATCGGGATTATTGGAATGGGAATCGGCTTAGGAATGCTTGGCGCGGCATATAACATTCCCCTAATTGAAATTCTCGGATATTTAGGCGCGATACTTCATTCGGTCAATCATTTTATTTTTAAGAGTATGCTTTTCTACGGCGCCGGCATCGTTTATCAAAATACCAATACAAGAAATATCGAAAAGCTCGGCGGCTTAATAAAGTTTATGCCGGTTACATCTATTTTATTTTTAACCGGAGCAATTGCAATAAGCGGACTGCCCATGTTCAACGGCTTTATAAGCGAGTTTGCAATTTATCTTGGAATGGCTAAAGGTTTTGCGTCAGCTAACGTGTCGCTAAATATCTTTATGCTGATCGGGTTCTCAGGCTTAGCGTTAATCGGTATAATGGCGATGGTCGGGTTTACAAAATTATTTGGAATAGCTTTTCTCGGCTCGCCGAGAGAGCCGTTTGATAAAACACCACACGAAGGTTCAACCGCTTTAATATTGCCGATGATTGTTCTTTCTGTTTTTATTTTTGTGGTCGGAATTTTTCCTATCACCATTATTCAAATCCTTAATCCGGTACTAAGGCAATTCAATAATATTAATATTGAGCAGCAGTTTAGCTCTGTTTTTTCTCTTTACACATCATTAACCGGCGCGTTCATTTTATTCGCATTAATAATTTTTATTGTTTTCCTTATCAGAGTTTATTTCTTAAGGAATAAAAAAGTTGAACAATTTAAAACCTGGGACTGCGGTTACCAGGCTGTAAGCAGCCGTCTTCAATATACCGGCAGTTCATATTCGCTACCTTTCCTTGAATTAGTTGCCGAATTTGTTCCGCAAAAAACCGTTGTCGAAACTCAGTATGAAATTTTCCCGGCAGAAGCGCATCTGAAAACGTCGCAGCATGATTTTGCGGAAAGATTATTTGTTCAGCCTGTATTGAAGTTTATACGGCGGTTCCTAACTATGTTCGCCTGGATTCAAAGCGGCAGAATGCAGCAGTATATTCTTTACGGATTGATTTTCCTCGTTATCATTTTAATCTGGATTTTTGGTGCGATGTAAATGTTGACAGCTATTCAAATATTGTTTCTAATTTTTGTACCGTTTCTTTTTCTCGGCATAATAAACCGTGTGAAAGCAGTTTGGGCAGGCAGGAAAGGCTCGCCGCTGCTTCAGCCTTTTTATGATTTTAAAAAGCTTCTTCGCAAAGGAAAAGTTATAAGCAAAACAACTTCAATAATTTTTAAGATTGCGCCAACTGTAAATCTGTCTTCAATCATTTTTGCTTTTTTGATTTTGCCTTTACCGTCGATTGGTTCAGTCATAAGTTTTCAGGGTGACTTTATTCTCTTTGCTTATGCGCTGGGTCTTGCAAAATTTTTTACAGTTATTGCCGCGCTTGATACCGGCAGCAGCTTCGAAGGAATGGGCGCAAGCAGGGAAGTTACCTTTTCGACTATTGTGGAACCCGCGTTTTTTATTGTGATCGGAACGCTTGCGTTGTTGACAGGTCAAACATCTTTCGCAACAATTATTAATTTGTTGAGCGCAAGCGCAGGCTATACAATTTTAGTAAAGATTCTATTTGCCGTTTCATTAATAATTATGATCTTAACGGAAGGCTCGCGTGTTCCGGTTGACGACCCGAATACGCATCTTGAATTAACTATGATCCACGAAGTGATGGTACTTGATTTTTCGGGACCGGATTTAGCTTTTATCCTTTACGGTTCCGGATTGAAGTTGGTCCTGCTTACTTCACTGCTTGCGGACCTTTTCATCCCGGTAAATGTTGTATCAGTATATCCTTTAATTATTTTCATGGGGATAATATTTTTAACATCAGCTTTAATTGGTATGATCGAGTCTTTAATTGCCCGAGCAAGAATGTCGCATGTGCCTCAATTTATTTTTCTTATGACGGCGCTTTCACTTATTGCATTTGCAGTTGTTATTTTCTTTTTGCGGGGAGGTTTATAAATGAGCAACGTAATTATTATTCTTCTCGGCACTACAATGCTTTATGTTTTTGCTGCAAGCCGGATAGAAGCTTATGTAAAGACTTTAGCTCTTCAAGGAATATTTTTGTTTCTCCTCGTAATTCTTGATATAAATGGATTAAGCTGGCTGAACATCGCATTTTTAGTTTTAGAGACTTTGATAATTAAGGGGATCATTATTCCATACTTTCTTTTAAATGTAATCCGCAAGAATGAAATAGGAAGAGAAGTAGAGCCTTATCTTTCACAATTTTATTCTCTGTTGATCGGGAGTGCAATTTTTATTTTCGGGTTCGTTGCCGCGTTTTGGTCATCTAAGATTGAAGCCGGGATAAAGCCGCTTTACTTTGGAGTCTCGCTTGTGCTGATTATTGCGAGTTTGTTTTTAATTGTGAATAGGAAACGGATAATTACACATATTTTGTGTTACATGATGCTTGAGAACGGAATTTTTCTTTTATCGCTATCAGTCGCAAATGAAATGCCGATGCTTGTAAACGTCGGTGTGCTTCTCGATCTTTTTGTCGGCGTTTATTTGTTCGCGATTTTCTTCAATAAAATTCAATCTATGTTCGATGGAAACCACATTGATATTCTCACGGATTTGAAAGATTAGAATGATAACGATATTATTATTTCTACCGGTTTTATTAGGCGTTGTTGTATTGCTAAGCAGTAAAAGAGAAATTACGCGAATAGCTTTGCTGCTTGTGCCGGCTGTCTATCTTATCATTGTAATATGTATTTGGTCAGGTATCAATTGGATAATTTTACCTGGCTGGCTGAATATTTATTTCAGTTTCGACCCGATAGGAATTTATTTTTTAGCTGTAATGACGGTTGTTTTTTCTGCTTCTTCGATATATAGTTTATTCTATTTCAAAGAACATAATGTTTCACCGCAGAAGGAAGCCGCTTATACTGTAACTAATTTTTTATTTGCCGCTTCTATGGCTGGCGTTATACTTTCAACTCATCTTGCATTAATGTGGGTTTTTGTTGAAGCCACAACTCTAAGCAGCGCACTATTAATTTATTTCGAAAGAAAAAAATCTTCTCTCGAAGCAGCATGGAAATATATTTACATTTGCTCTATCGGAATCTCTCTTGCGTTCGTAGGGATAATATTTTTATCAATCGGCAGTAAGCCGGTCGGTTCATTATTCTTTTCAGATTTATATAAGCATGCTTCGCAGATAAATCCATTTTGGCTTTTGATAAGCTTTGTATTTGTATTTGTCGGGTTCGGAACAAAGGTTGGCGTAGCGCCTATTCATGCGTGGCTGCCGGATGCGCACTCAGAAGCGCCGTCACCAATTTCGGCGATGCTTTCCGGGACACTGCTAAATACCGCCTTCCTCGGTCTTATCCGGTATCAGGAAATTATGGTTAGTGCGCATCAAGAATATTTTTCTAATTCACTTTTCTTAATAACCGGCTTTCTTTCGCTTTTGATTAGCGCTGTGTTTATGCTGCAAGTAAAAAATTATAAACGAATGCTTGCATATTCATCAATTGAAAATATGGGGATTTTATTTATCGGAATCGCTCTCGGCAAGCTGGGAATATTTGCGGCGATGATACTTTTAGTTGCCCACTCATTTTCTAAAACATCTTTGTTCCTTACTTCAGGAAATATTCTTCATCTTTATAAAACAAAAAAAATTGAAAATGTTAACGGGCTTCTGAAAAAAGATTCTTTAACCGGCTGGCTCTGGATAATTTCTTTACTTTCAATTTCCGGTATGCCTCCTTTCCCATCATTCATCGCGAAATTTTTGATCATCAAGGCAATGTTTACGATGAACCTTGGCTGGCTTGCTGTTCCTTTTTTTATTTTACTTGCGGTTATTATTTACGGCATGGGCGGCTCCGTTTTCAAAATGTCTTTCGGCGAATCGAATTTTGATGGAACAAATTCCAAACTAAATTTTTCTGCGTACGCCGGACAAATAATAATTTTAGTTTTATTGCTGATTATTGGAACAAATATACCTGACATGATTTTGAACATCATAAAAAATGCCGCAGGCTTTCTTAATTAACCTGGAGAATATTTTTGAGCTGGGCTGAAATAAAAAATCTTCAATCAATATCTTTGAAAGAAATTCCAAGCTTGTCCTTTGTCGAGCTTAAGCAACAGCTTCTTGATAGCGTGTCAAGAGGAAACAGGCTTGTTCAATTCTTCGGAGATAAAATAAACGAGGACATTATCCTTTATACCATCTTAGCCGACGATGAACAATCCAAGCTTTTTGTTGCTTCAACTAAATTTAAAGAAGGTGATTCGTATGAATCATTAACTCCCGTCGCAAAATCATTTCATTTATTTGAAAGAGAATTTTATGAGCAATACGGTATTAAGCCGGAAGGACATCCCTGGCTGAAGCCTGTGCGAAAAGGGATAGCCGGAATTTCTAACGATGAGACTCCTTATGAATTTTTTAGGATGACCGGCGAGGAAGTCCACGAAGTAGGTGTAGGTCCAATTCATGCCGGGATTATTGAGCCCGGACATTTTAGGTTTTCTTGTCACGGTGAACAGATTTATAATTTAGAAATAGAATTAGGATTTCAACATAGAGGTATTGAAGAATTATTTCTTAGAAATAAAAATAATCCGATTTATCTTTTAAAGCTTGCTGAATCAATTGCGGGCGACACTGTTATCGGGCACGCAGGGGCTTTCGTAAGAGCGGTTGAGTCCTTAGGAGGAATTAGTGTTTCGAGAAAAGCGATGATGATAAGAACTATTGCTTTGGAATTGGAGAGAATAAGCGTTCATCTCGGCGACCTTTCTGCCTTGTCCGGTGATGTTGCCTACTCGACGGGCAGCGCTGTTTTCGGAGCTTTAAGAACAAAAATTATTAATACTTCCCTGGCAATATGCGGAAGCCGCTTTGGTCGCGGACTTATGGCTGCCGGTGGAGTTAATTTCGATTTAACATCTGATCTGGTAAATGAAATAATGCTAACAATAAATAAAGTTGAAGATGATGTTGAATTAGCAGCCGAAGTTTTATTTTCATCAGCCTCAGTGTTGGCGCGTTTTGAAAAAACAGGAATTGTTACAAATGCAACCGCTAAAGAGATTGGATTGGTTGGACCTGCTGCCCGGTCGAGCGGGCTGCCGTTAGATGTCCGCTCCGATCATCCGTATGAAGGCTTCTTGCTTTTCCCTGTTTATAAATTGACGCTGAATTCCGGCGATGTTTTTGCCCGTGCGTATATACGTTACATCGAAATAACTCAATCAATCAAAATAATTAAAGAGGTACTTGACTCCATTGGCGAGGGAGAATTGATTGCGCAAAATAAAAAAAGTCAGCCTGATCAATTTGTAATTTCTATGTCTGAAGGATGGCGCGGTGAAATATCTCATTGTGCTATTACCGATTATAATGGTCAGCTTAGAAAATATAAAATCAAGGATCCGTCATTTAACAATTGGCTTGCGGTTGCTCTTGCTGTAAGAAAAAACGGAATATCGGATTTTCCTTTAGTTAATAAAAGTTATAATCTTTCGTACAGCGGATTTGATCTTTAAAATATCTGGAATTAAAAAATGTTAGATTTACTAAAACTTCGCTTACGTCATGGATTTCAGGCAATACCGGATATTAGAAATGCTGAAGTGCTTTCAACATTTCGGGGTTTCCCGTTGATTGATGAAAGCAAGTGTGCGGAAGGTTGTTTAGAATACAAAAATGTTTGTCCTGCAGGTGCAATAGAAATCAATCCGTTGAAAATAGACCTTGGCAAATGTACTTTCTGTGGTGAGTGTGAAAGAGTTTGTAAGAATGGCGCAATCAAATTCACAAACAAACATAAATTGGGTGCAACCGGAAGGGAAGAGCTATTGGTTAGCTCAGGAACTACATTCGAAGAATATTATAGCGGTGCGATTAAAACGAAAAAAGAAATTGAAAAAGTTTTCGGACGATCTCTAAAACTTCGCCAGGTTTCTGCTGGAGGATGCAACGGTTGTGAAATGGAATTAGCGGCAGCTATGAACGTAAATTTTGATATGGGAAGATTCGGAATTGATTTTGTCGCTTCTCCAAGGCATGCTGACGGTATTGTAATTACAGGTCCTATTACAAAAAACATGGCTCCCGCTTTATCGGACGCTTATAAAAGTATCAGCGACCCCAAAATAGTCATCGCTGTTGGAGCCTGTGCTATAAGCGGGGGAGTTTTTGCAGAGTCATCTGAATTAAATAGAAAATTTCTTGATGAAATTAAAATTGATTTATTTATACCTGGTTGTCCTCCGCATCCATTAACTTTTATAAATGCAATTTTAGAGTTTTTAGATAGAAAATAATACCTTCTTTCCTGAATTTTGGAATATTTTTAATTTCTCCCCAAAAATTTCTAAAAAAACTTTCCCAAAAGACTTGACAATTAGAAAAAATCTTTTTAGGTTTAATTAGTTTGTTTAAGCAACCAACTTATTAAGCGTATAGAAAGAAATTTTACTTTAATCTAATGAATTCAAGAAACACAAATTTGATCACAGGAAACGCTAAAGTTCTTCGTGGAATCAACCGCGGAATGATATTGAATATCATTAGAGAAAAACAACCGATTTCCAGAATCAACATTGCAAGACTTACAGGCTTAAACAAAAGTACAGTCTCCAGCATCATCTCCGAATTACTTAAAGACGATTTAATTTTTGAAGAAGTGAACGAAGATCAGAATGTTGGGAGAAATCCTATCAACTTATCCTTGAAATTGGGCAAGTACTATGTTGGTGCAATTAATATTGATACTTCGTTAACAAGATTTGCAATAGCTGACATTGACGGCAGTGTAAAAGGAACATCTTCGATTGAAACTAAATCGAAAGATCCACTACAATTTATCGACATGTGTGTAGAAGAGATATCCAATCTTTGCGATAAACTTGGAATTAAACATATCGAAGGAATAGGTATTAGTGTTGCCGGTATTGTCGATTCGGAAAAGCTTGCGGTTAACTTTGCGCCAAACTTGGGCTGGGAAGATTTTAAACTCGGTGAGCTGCTTAAAGAAAAACTACCTCGTATTAAAAATATTTCTGTCGGGAATGATGCAAAATCCTCGGCTCTTGCTGAACTATGGTTTGGTGACCATGAGATTGATTTATCCAATTTCGTTTTCTTATCAATCGGGCAAGGAATTGGTTCCGGCATTGTTGTAGAGAACAAGCTAATGAACGGTGAGTTTCATGCGTCCGGCGAATTTGGACATATGATTATTTATGAAGGCGGCGAATTATGTACATGCGGAAACAACGGCTGCTGGGAAGCTTATGCCTCAGACCGCGCTATTGTTAAAAGATATATCGAAAAGAAACCTGGCAGGATCGATCACTCAATTGATTTCATAGCTCAGGATATTATAGATCTTGCAAAGAAAAAAGATGAAACTGCAATTGAAATTCTAAAACAAACGGGGTATTATCTTGGTCTAGGCATAGCCAATATAATTAAAGCCATTGATCCTCATGCAATTATTATCGGAGGAAAAATTACTCAAGTCTGGGATATAATTTACCCGGAAATAATGACTATCGTAATGCAGCGCGCTTATTTTGGCAAGAAAAAAAACATCAAAATTCTACCCACTTCTCTAACCACTCTTCCTCGTTTGATGGGCGCTGCCACTCTCGCTATTGAAGAAATTTTTGACGGATATAAAATAACTGTATAATTAAAATAAAGTGTAAAAAAATAATAAAAACTTTTTGTCTTAAAATAATTAGTTTGTTGGTGCAACCAACGATATAAATCATAAGAATATTAAATGAATAATAAAATTGCTGATAAACAAGAAATTGTAGTTGGAGTTGACATTGGCGGCACTAATACCGCTCTTGGTATAATGGATAGTAATAATAAAATTCTGTTTGAAGATTCATTTTTTACTTTGCCTGAAAACGGAGTGGAAGATTTTTTCTTCCGCCTGGCAAACATTATTAAAAAAGAATATATAAACCTGAGTCAAAGTTATATCTTAGCTGGAATAGGCTTAGCAGCGCCGAGCGCAAATTATCTGAACGGAACTATAGAATCTCCGGCAAATCTAAAATGGGGTAATGTGAACTTAATTGAAATGATGAAAAAATATTTTGATCTTCCAGTTGCAATATTAAATGATGCAAATGCTGCTGCTTTAGGTGAACATGCTTTTGGCGCCGCAAGATATATGAAAAACTTTATAGTACTTACTTTAGGAACCGGACTCGGGAGCGGGATTTTTATTGACGGTCATCTGCTTCACGGGGAGAATGGCTTAGCGGGTGAACTCGGGCATACTATTATTGACCCTGAAGGCAGGCAATGTACATGCGGTCGGAAAGGTTGTCTGGAAACTTATGTCTCGGCAATCGGAATAAAAAGAAGTGTATTTCATTTCCTTTGTAATTCAGATGAAAAGGGTGAGTTAAGAAACATAAGCTATAATGAATTAACGAGTAAAAAGATAAGTGAACTTGCACGCAGTCACGATCCTATTGCCATTAAGGCGTTTAACTACACAGGTGAAATATTTGGAAAAGCCCTTGCTAATGTAGTTACATATTTCAATCCTGAAGCGATCATTCTTTTCGGAGGGCTTGCGGACTCGGACGATTTGCTTAGCGATCCGACAAAATTCTATTTCGAAAAGTACTTACTAAATATTTATAAAGATAAAGTAAAAATACTTAAATCAGAATTACAGAATGGAAAAGCCGCTGTACTAGGTGCTTGCTTTTTTGTCCATGACATTATAACAAAAAGTACAATTAGCGTTTAAGATTATAAAATGATAAAAAAGAAATTCATTGTTACTAACTATCTAAGGAGAATAATATGCGCAGATTTTTTACTGCCTTAAGTATTTCAATTTTTCTTGTAACCTTTATTTGCAAAGCAGCTTTTGCTGCCGGTACCATAAACGGCACAATAAAAGATGCAAGTACAGGAGAACCGCTTTTTGGAGCTAACGTAATTGTAGAAGGTACAAACTTAGGTGCTTCTACCGGTATAGACGGAAAATATAATATTACGAATGTGCCAGCAGGTTCTTATACTCTTCATGCATCTTCGGTCGGTTACAAAGAACAGAAGATAAGCATAAACGTTAAAGACGCCGAAAACCTGGTTGAAAATTTTAAATTAGAACCAACTAAACCGGGTGGTTTTTTTGTTTTTGCCGAAGGCGCAAAAATTAGCGGAACTATAAAAGACGCAACTACCGGCGAGCCGCTGTTTGGAGCTAACGTTATTCTTGTCGGAACAAGTTTGGGCGCGGCAACCGACTTTGAAGGGAAATATACCATATCAAATGTACCGCCAGGCTCATTTACTCTGCGTGCCTCATACATTGGGTATAATGAGCAGAAGAAAAATGTAAAGCTTAAACAAGGTGAAAAGTTAATTGAAGATTTTAAACTTGAGGCTGTAGGCGTTAAAGGTGAAACTATAGTAGTGACCGCTCAGGCTTCGGGTCAAACACAGGCAATTAATCAGCAGCTAACATCCAACCAGATTGTAACAGTAGTTTCCGCTGCTAAAATACAGGAACTTCCAGATGCTAACGCAGCAGAATCTTTAGGAAGGCTTCCTGGTATTTCAGTACTTAGAAGTGGTGGGGAAGCCGACGAGGTAGTAATAAGAGGGTTGGCTCCTAAGTTTAATCAAATCTTAGTTAATGGAGTCCAATTAACATCATCAAATCCTAATGATCAGAGTGTGGATCTCAGTATGATTTCTTCTAACATGCTTGAAGGAATGGAAGTAAAGAAAACTGTAACTCCTGATATGGACGCCAGTGTTATAGGTGGTGTAGTTAATCTTGAATTAAGAGAGGCACAGGTAAAAACTCCAGGAGTGCCGGTCTATGGTTTAGTTTTGCAGGGCGGTTATAATGGTCTATCGAATGCGTATAATAAGTTAAATAATTACAAATATGTAGGAAGTATAGAAGATAGATTATTTGATAATAAATTCGGAATCTTCATACAGGCTGATGCAGAGCGCAAAAATCTTTCATCTAACCAGTTGGGAGCAACTTATGAAAATGACGGCGACCAGATACCTCTATATTTTACTGACGCGCTCAATTTAGATAATATAATAAGAGATAGACAGCGATATGATGCAGCAGTTGTCTTTGATTATAATCTTCCTGATGGAACAATTAAGTTTTCCAATTTTTTTAGTACAGGCAAAACCGATGCTAAGGACCGCGGGCAAAGTTTTGTTATCCAAGGTACCGGAGGTAGCAACCTCATTAACTCAACACTCGCATATTCAAACAGTGCTTTAAGTGTAATTACTAATGCGCTTCATCTGCAATATCAGCTACCGATATTTCATGTAAATGCGATTCTCTCCCACGCTTATACTGAAACCAAAGATCCTAACGATTGGACTGCTACATTTGTTCAGGGTTCAGCAGGTATAAACGGGCTAAGCGGGCAGACACAATTGGATCCCACTATTATTCCAAAGACCGCTACTATTGATCCAACTAAATCAAATCTAAGTAATCTTGCGAATACTGGCAGTTTTTCAGGAGCGCGTGCACTAGCGGCTTCACTCGATTTAGAAGCACACGCCAATATCTCGAATGAAATTACTTCTGTACTAAAATTCGGCGGTATGTTTCGGTATCAAGATAGATCATATTACTATCATACTACAGGGACACAAGGGTTAGCTATTCAAAGTGCTCGGTTTGTGGATTCTTTAATTGCAATGCATTCACTTGGTACTTCTAAGTATGGTACTCAGATTCCTATGTCACTATTCCTTGATCCTAATTACAGTTTTGGAAAATTGCTTGGGGGAGATTATAATATGAGTTATCCGCTGAATTATGGGATGCTTTCAAGCCTTGCGAGTTTTTTGCAGCAGAGTACTGGGATCATAGCCAAATATGCTCCGCTATCCTATTTTAATGATCAGGCTAATTCTACTATGAATAATTATACCGGGCATGAAAATCAAAGCGCGGCATATATAATGGCGACTATCAATATTGGACCTGAAATTACTTTGATACCCGGTGTTAGGTATCAAAATTTACAAACAGTTTACACCGGGTCGCGCGGTTTGCAGAATACTACGTCTGATCTTGGAGGAGCCTACATGCACTATGATACTACTGTAACTCAAAATCATGGTTATTGGCTTCCGGATGTAGCCTTGCGTTATAAGCCGCTATCCTGGTTTGACATAAGGTTGTCATACACTAACACTTTAGCTTATCCTGATTTCAATGCAATAATACCGAAGATTAATGTATCGTCTACTGAAACATCAATTTCTTACAACAATTATAATCTTGTCCCATCGCGTTCAACAAACTACGATGCGTATTTATCAATTTATAATAATGAGATTGGTCTACTTACCTTCGGAGGTTTTCTAAAACAAATTGATAATTTGATTTATCCTTATACTTTCTACGTACCTGGCGCTAGTGCATTCCAGTATTTTCCTCCGGCGTATGTAGCAGGTACTCCAGCACCAAGCGGTGCTCCCACTATAACAACATATGTAAATGATCCATTTCGAGCAACTGATTACGGATTAGAATTTGCATGGCAAACTCATTTTTGGTACTTACCTCATCCGTTTGACGGATTAGTTCTCGATATAAACTACACACATGTATTTTCAAAGGAAGATTATCCTTATGTCAATTTAACAAAAGTAGGTGGTCTTCACGGTCATTTCGTTTATGACACCACTTCATATACAGCCAGGTTGCTTTATCAGCCAGACAATATAACGAACATCTCAATGGGTTATGATTACCAAGGTTTCTCCATCCGTGTATCTATGATATACCAGGATAATATTTTCACTGGTCCAACATTCTATCCGCAGTTAAGATCGACTACTTCAGCTTATACTCGGTGGGATGTTTCTGTAAAACAGGATCTTCCTTGGCCCGGTCTCCAGATTTATGGTGACTTGAGCAATATAAATTCAGAGAGGGATGTGCAAGTAATTCAGGCACCAACTGGTGTTCCTCAAGCTGAGCAGGAATATGGAATGACAGCAGATTTAGGGTTTCGCTTAAAGTTATGATTTTATCGTAGGTTGTTCTTTAATGGAATAACAAATTATAGACTATAATAAATTAAAAATAAGTATATGTTTCTAAAAATATTAAATGGCAGCAAATAAGAAGGAGGTGTCGGATAATTTTCGCTGCGCTTCATCTTGTTTATGATAGAGTTTTCTTATTTCTAAATTCTATCAAAATTAATTAATTATCTTATAAAATATCCTAATTGAAAGGAGTTCTTTCATGAAAGCTTTATTCACCACAACATTTTTGGTTGCGATGATGGTGTTACTATTAGCACCAGGGCAGTCTTTTGCACAAAGTGGTACTCTTACTATCTATGCAGGAGGCACACAAACTCTTACGCTTGATCAAGTTATTTCCGCGGATACACTTTCTGGCGGTCTTCAAAAACACAGCGTATATGAGCTTGTTTCGACCGATACTACATATTTGTTAGATGCTACTATTACTTTTAAATCAAGCGTTACTGTTTGGGGTGTTCCAGCTACTGGGACAGGCAAACTCCCATGCATACAGGCTGATCAGCTCACTAGCGGAATAATCCCCGGAATCTTTTTCACATTGACAGGAGCTGGAACCAGGGTAACATTGCAAAACCTATACTTGCTCGGTATTACTCCAACTAACCTTAACAACACGGGAGCTGGACAAGGTGTACAGGTTTCAGCAGATAATGTAAGTCTTACGGTTTCTAATTGCGTGTTTGATGAGATTTCTCAGTTCGAAATTGGTTATAGCGGAAACGGATGCAGTTTTAATATTAATAATTCCAAGTTTAGAAACGGTATTGATGTAGCATCCGCCTACTATGTACCTGAACTTCTTCGCAGTCAGAACTATAATGGTAACTGGAGTACTGATACAATCTCGATTAGATACAACACATTGCTTGGTGTAGCAATGGGTCCTGTAGTTACGACAGGTCTGACTAACTATTTCGACTTCTCGCATAATGATGTAATATTAACTTCCAAATCTCCACTATGGTCTGAGAAAGTAATCAACGCGAAGTTTGATAACAACATTTTCTATAACACATATGCAGTTGGCGAAACTCATACTGAATATGCAGGTGGCTGGGACGAAATCGCTCCTCCTCGTGTTCCGTCAATTTTTAGTTTTACCGTACTTGATTCAGTTTCTGCCTCTACTCTTCTTGGTCATGCATCAACTGGCGCTGGCGATCCTGCTGCAGAAGCTTTAAGAAAAGTTGAAGTAAAGAACAACGCTTATTTCTGGTCATCAGGTCTTACCAATTTCTATACAAGTTGGAATGATACTGCTACAACAGCGTATGACTCACTTTACACACCGGTATTTATGAACTCTGAAACATCTGCTATGTTTAGCAATACAACGATGTGGCCTGGTTTTGTTGCCAGCGGCAATCAAAGCATTGATCCTGGATTTGGTTCTACAATAGATAAAACTTTAAGCCCGGGAAGCGACACTACGTATGGTGTTGGATTGTTGGCTTGGATAGCGGCTGTAAGAGGAGGAACTGGTACAACACAGAGTTACTCATATCAAAAAACTATTGTCGGGTCTAATGCTAATTGGACACCAACATGGCCTCTTCCTGAAAGTACAGATTTAGCATACACAAGTGCTACTGTTAAAACTATGAGTACTGACGGTATGCCGGAAGGCGATCCTTACTGGTTTAATGGCATTACCGGCGTTCCTAAAACCCCCGCTTCTCAGATGCCTAGCCAGTTTGCTCTATACCAGGCTTATCCGAATCCGTTTAACCCTTCAACTAACATTAAATTTACGCTTGCGCAATCAGGTAATGTTAGCTTAAGAGTTTATAATGTTATGGGTCAGTTGGTTAAAACAATTGTTGATAACGTTTACAAGAATAAAGGCGACTATAACTATAATGTCACTATGGACAATTTGTCAAGCGGCGTTTATTTTTATACTTTAATTCAAGGCAATCAACAATTAACAAAGAAAATGGTTCTCCTCAAGTAGTTAGTTAGTTAGGCTCCATAATCCAACCGGAACTGCTCTGAGTAACATCAGGGTGGTTCCGGCATTTTTTAAGAATTTTTATTTAGATAATATTATTAGAAGAAGGCTAAAGTTTATAAATGGTAAAAATATTTATTAACAAAACTAACCTTCTCTTAATACTATTATTTTCGGTTGCAGTAAGCATGCCGGTACTTTCCCAAAAAAAAATTGTGGGCTATTATCCTAATTGGATTAATATCTCTGCTAATTATTTTGAATTCCAGAATCTAACTCATGTTATCCAGGCTTTTGCTTCGGTAAATACTGACGGCACTATAAGCGTTCCAAGCGGCATTCCTAATTCTGCCTTAATTCAAGCTGTCCATTCTGCAGATAGAAAAATATTGATCTCTTTAGGAGGAGGCGGAGGAAATACAAGCGGCTTTGTATCTGTTGTTTCAGACTCGGCTTTGATGACGAACTTTATAAATAATGTCGCCAGCTTTATAACTCAGAATAAATATGACGGTGTTGATATTGATTGGGAATTCCCAAACCTAAGGCAAGGAACTCAGTTAACAACTTTAGTAAAGAACCTCCGGCAAAAGTTTAATACAATTGATTCTGCATTAATAATATCAATGGCTGTTCCGGCAACAGCTTCAACCGGTCAGGGTTTTCAATATTCAAGTTTGCAAAATTATGTGGATTGGTTTGCTATAATGACTTACGATTATTACGGCTCATGGTCAAGTGTTGCCGGCTTTAATGCGCCTTTGTATCAATCATTGCTTGATCCGTTAAATGCAGGAGCGGGAGCTTCGGCTGTTCAATATATGATCTCGAAGAATATTCCTAAAAACAAATTACTTTTCGGAATCCCTTTTTACGGAAAAGAGTTTAAATCTGCCGGCTTATTTCTTCCGCAAACAGGAGAAACCGATTTGCTTTATAATCAGGTTGTCGATTCATTATCGACCGATAAATGGATTTATTATTGGGATAACACTTGTGATGTCCCTTATTTAATTAATGATAGCTCAACTGCATTTATCACTTATGACGATACAGCCTCGGTGCGTATAAAAACACAGTATGCCGTTAACCAGGGATTAGGCGGCGTTATGATTTGGGCTATTGGGCAGGATATGCTTCTCAGAGGTAAACAACCTTTGCTTGAATCTATAGGTAATGTTATTAATGGCGCTGCAAGCATTGTAAGCAATAATAATAATATTCCGGATGATTTTAATTTGGCGAATAATTATCCTAATCCATTTAATCCGTCAACTGTAATTGAATTTTCTATTCCGCATGACGGATTTGTAACGGTAAAAGTTTTTAATACACTTGGAGAAGAAGTTGCGGTTCTTGGAGAAAGTGAAATGACCGCCGGCTTACATAAAGTTAGCTTCAACGGCACCGGGTTTAGCTCCGGTATTTATTTTTATGTTCTTAGTTATAATGGATTAAATATCATAAAAAAAATGATGCTGCTGAAGTAGCAAATATTATATAATATTTTTTGTTTTTCCGCATCTTGTCAAGATGAGAATTGATTGAAATCATTTTTTGTGACTATACAAGGACGTGTTGTAATATGGCTGAAATTAATTTTGGTGGCTATGCAAGGATGTGCAATATGACTAAAATCAGTTTTAGCTGGCAATTGCAATTGTGAGTGGTAGTTGCAGTCAATTTTTTTATGTTTGGAATAATTCGATACGTAATAAAGATCAATTTTAATAATATATCCCCTAAAAGGAATATAAATGGCAGAAAAAAAAATACACCCGGCATTTTGGGTTCCAACACTTTACACCGCTGAAGGGTTGCCTTTTGTCGTTGTAAATGTTGTATCGGTATTAATGTATAAAAGCCTTGGTATATCCGATGCCAAAATTGCTTTTTTTACCAGCCTTGTAACTATACCCTGGGCATTAAAGCCGTTATGGGGACCGATACTTGAAATGTTTAGAACTAAAAAAGATTTTGTTCTTGCAACTCAGTTTTTCGGCGGCATTAGTTTTGGTTTGCTAATTCTTACTTTG
>Ga0187812_1000051_pt1 | contig 43095 bp, 42 predicted proteins | sample NC_S_2_FD_130582 | JGI IMG/M metagenome (GOLD analysis project Ga0187812, IMG submission 130582) | Wetland sediment microbial communities from Neuse River Estuary, North Carolina, USA - ASW-S_2 | ecosystem: Environmental > Aquatic > Freshwater > Wetlands > Sediment | place: USA: North Carolina...
GTCCACAATAATGGCGTTGCAATAAAGTTTTTATTCAATGACAATAAATTATAGCAGATAATCCAAAGTTTAAATTGCACTAATAATAGCTTTTTTACAAGTAAATTTTACCTTGTCATTAGCAGCCACTAGTTATATGCGTTATTTATTATTCCTCAACTTGTTTATCCGTAGAGTTATCTAGTTTATTATTTATATTAACCTTGTTTGAACTATCCATTAATAATTTGGGTTGTTCATATTGTATCAGAATTTCATTGTTTATCTTAAATAATTCTTCAACATTAGTATAATTAATATTTATAGATGATTTTTCAATAACTTTTGAAGCTTCCTCTAACTTTTCTTTAGCATCATTTAATAATACTGTCCCTGTGATTCCTCCAGCTAATGAACCAAGAGCACCCAAGACAAATATAGTTTCTCTAAGCTTTCCAAAAATTAAACTCCAATTTGTATTTGGTTTATCAAATTCATTTAATGCTTTATTTAAATAATCAATGATAGATTTTTTTGTTCTTTCAGATATAATACTATCTCGTTCAACTAGCTGAATTGCATCGTTGATTAATCTTATCGCAGCATTTTTATTCGAAATATTGGGATTATAAAAACCTTCAAGTTCAAGTTCATCATTATTTTTGCTAAAATCTTTAATTGCATTATAAACTAAAATTGCTTGATTATAGAGATTATTAAATATGTTTTCCTTTCCTTTTTTTTCATTATTTCTTAATTGTACGATCCTTTTATCCTGAGAGGGGGTAGGACTAAATAGAAACTCAAATAAAGTCCTTTTATTAGTTTCTTTTAAAATACGTTCTTTTATAAATTTTGATTTATCGTCGGAAAAACTTAAAAAATCATCAACTGCTTGTCTTAATTCTACTGTGTTTGCACCTAAATAGTTGGCGCAATTTATATATTTTGCCATAATTCCATTAAAAGGAATAATTTTATCATATTCAAAATCATAATCCTTGAATGTTGACAGATATTCTATAATAATTTTAAATATTTTATCTAAGGCATCATCCTCTCTAATATTAATATTTAAATATTCTATTAAAGATTCATTTGTATTAAAGTCCATAATATATTCCTTCTTTTATTGACAAAGCATATAGCCGTTGCCGCTAACCGGCAGACCAGAACAGCAATGCCGAAAAAAAACAACTACTTTTATTTATAAAAAAATTTCTGAGAATAACCTACCTTAAAGAGCCACCTACCCTTACAAACGAAACTTTACAATTGCACAAATGCCGCACTAAAAAACCCGGTCCTTGCTGAACACTAAGTTATGTGTCCCATTAGCCTAATTTATCAATAATGTAACCTTGTTCTATAATGTATTTCAAGAATTCTTTACCCCGAATCGTAATAGCAATTTCATTATCGTTTTTTTGAATCAATGTTGAAAGAGAAAGAAATTTCAACCAACTCTCAAAAGAATAGTTTGAATAAATTTTAGGAAAACTCGTCTCAGCATTATCATAAAACCGTTGTACATCCGAAGTTGTTAGCTGAATATTCCTGTTCTCGTTCATATATTTCAATGTTTGAATTTGACTACCGTAAATAGAATAATAAGTTTTGTCGAATGCGTGTGCAATAATTGACTGAGCAAGATTACGAATCAGAAACTTTTCTTTTTCTTCAGAATCTTTTGGATGAAGATCATCGAGCATGATTTTAATAGTTTTTTCAGTCTCGACTAGGAGTTGGCTGTCATGAATTTTTAAAACTTCATCAATTTGAGATATTTGATTCTCTCCTTGTTGTTCTTGAGAATGTCCAGCAATTAGTCCTTCTTTCGAAACTTTTTCTGTTCGATCAATTAGCCGTGATATTGGTTTTTTGAAAAATAAAAAGAATAACATAACTAATAATAAAACAACGACTGGCCAAGCTAGAAATTCCATTACTTATACTCCAATATTAAGATAAAAACATTTAATTAGCAGGTTATATATTGCTTTTCGACAATTTCATCTAAAAAATTTTAGTCTATTATACAAATATTATTACTTCTCATAATTCTTAGTTCATATTCTATATATGAATTAAACCCAATAAAATCCCAAATATAATCTCTGCCATTTTTACAACTATCAAAAAAAAAATAAATTACCCTGTCTCTTACCCCTCCCCTTTTAACTCGCTGCATTTCGCCGATAAAACGAGAAAAGGGGAAGGATAGTAAAGAGTTCATATTACTTAGCCATAGCAGTTCTACTGCGCCGGAGGTGCAGGCGGCGGCGTTGTACCATCATCACCGCCGTGACTCCCGCCTCTATCTACTATTACGCGCGCTGCCTGGTACTTATTGTAAAAATTTACATCCTCTTCCTGCGTGCAAGCCGCTATAGCGTCAAGGTGTATCGTTAATATTTCGTGTATCGTTTCCAATTCATTATTTAATGACTTCCACAAAGCGTTCCGGTCGTTGAAGCCCTTACCCTGCTCATCCTTCTTCGTTCCGGCTCCGTCTAACTTCGCTTGAAGCGCGTCTAATTTCTCCTGTGTTAAATTAAATCCGCCCAAAAACGGTAAGTTCTTTTTTGCCGCCGAAATAAGGCTTCCGGCTGTCTCAACAAATTTTTCTTCCCTTTCATTCTCCAGGCTGCTGTTTGTTATCGAGGCAATGGCTTTTAATACTTCATCGGAATTCTTGTGAGCTAATGAAAGCAGCGCTCTCTTTACCGGCAGCACTCCAAGGTATACTGCTCTCAGCGCGATCCGCTTCGCTTCAGTCACTCCCTTTGTAGCGTTCGTATAATCCACGTTTAATTGACGGGTCTTGTTAATTGATGTTTCGAACAGCGGCAGGTAAACGCCAAACTCGCTGTACTTTGCTACTATCACCGGTTCACCCTTTAATAGTCCTAAAATCCGTACGCACGTATCAAATGTGTTTAATTGAGTATTTGTCATCTTCTTTTCCTCACTTTAATTTTTGAAATCTTTATAAATTGTTTAATTTTTCATCAATTGTACTATAAAATGCCGTTTTTAAGCTGAATTCCGAATTTCCCAACTAAAAAATCTGGCTTCCTGAAATTTTTTTTCGCATCCTGAAATTTTTTCCGGCTTCCTGAAAGACAAATCCGCCTTCCAGAATTTTATTTTCTCATCCTGAGATTTTTTCCGGCTTCCTGAAAGATAAATCTGCTTCCAGAATTTTTTTCTCTCATCCTGAGATTTTTTCCGGCTTCCCAAACTTCAATTCTCTTATCCTGAAAAAAAATCCGGCTTCCAGGAAATATTTTTTTCATTCTTAGCTTAACATTTCTTACCGGGATTCGTACTATTCTTTTCGCTTAAAATTTCCGGCATTCTTTTTTGCAATTGTTTTGCTGCAATTTTTTCGGGATTATCTGCGGATGTAATTTGGGGATTGCAGGTAATCCCAAACAATATAAACTTATTTGAAGATGAATTAATTTGGAGTGAAATAAAGAATAAATCTTTATTCTGATCGATCTGAAACGCGTTAATTAGGGCTACGTGCACTATAAAATCTCTCCCGGAATTTTTCTTCCCACACACATATTTAACTAAACAGAAAATCAGTATAAGTATAAACTATAAACAGTAATATTTTCTTACCTTCAATTTTAAAATAAATAATTTAACATGCAAGAAGAATCTTAATAAAATAAAAAATAATTGCGCGGCGTTTTTTCACGCGGAAAAGAAAATACTTAAAGCTGTATCTCATTAATTCCGCGCTCAAAAAAACATTCTTAGTAATCTTCATCATCGCGTCATATGGGATTTTAGCATATATTCATTTTAGGAATAAATCGAAAAAAATATTTTTGAGGTTTAAGTGGAAGAGCATATAGTAAAAGTAATCAGCATCGAACCGGTCACGCATAACGTTAATAAATATTCTGTCGAAAGACCGGAGGGATATAATTTCATTCCGGGTCAGGCTACGGAGATCGCGATAAATAAAGACAGCCTCAAAGACGAGCGCCGTCCTTTCACGTTTACAGGGCTTACAGGCTGGGACCACCTGGAGTTTATAATTAAATCTTACAATGATCATAACGGCGTTACTAAAGCTCTTCGGCTGCTGAAGCCGGGCGATGAATTAATTCTTCACGATGTGTGGGGCGCTATTAACTACAAGGGACCGGGAGTATTTATCGCGGGCGGCGCGGGCGTTACCCCGTTCGTTTCTATTTTACGGAACTTAAAGCATGATAATAAGCTCGAAGGAAACATGCTTATATTCTCTAATAAAACCTCGAACGACATTATATTAAATAAAGAGCTGTCCGGAATGCTCGGCAATGATTTCATAAATATATTGACAAGAGAGAGGAACAATAATTACTTATACGGCAGAATTGACGAGGCTTTCTTGAAAGAACAGATTCATGACTACGATCAGCACTTCTATGTTTGCGGACCGGACAGCTTTATTGAAAATGTAAACTCAATACTAACAAAACTCGGCGCTTCTCCGGACTCATTGGTATTTGAGAAATAATAATTATTACTAAGACACATTCCGCGGAAGTTTATTTCTGATAGCAACCCTATAAGAGGCTGTGTGAAAATTAGATTTTGATTCATTGACATTCATAAAATTGAATCTGCCAATTAATATTACATTGAACACCTACGGTGTTCTTTTTTTTCGGGGGTAATTTTCCTATAAACATTTCGCTCCTCTGTAGCGAAGACTTATAGACCGATAACCTCATAAGATTTCTACTAACATACCGCCCCGATTAAATCGAGGCGAAAACATGACTCCGTTAGGCGTTCAATGAATAATCGAATATTTATTTGTGCATAATGAATTTTCACAAAACCTCTAAATGGCGGAGCTGTTGAAGTTCAATTCTGCCTCCTCAATCTCGCTTTTCCTTTTATTTTTTCTCAGCGCTATTTTTTATATCCAACAACCGTAATGCTGAAGATGCCTTTAAGGTTCTCTTTATATTCCTTCAAGCCTTCTTCGGAAAGATATTTGGAAAGAATATCCTCGGGTAAATCTATCTTCTTCGTTTTCTTAATTTCGACATCCTTAAACCCGGCGTCATTGATAATATCCAGATATTCGTTTTGCTGTAACGCGCCGGAAACGCAACCCGCGTACATCTCCGCCGAACTCTTTAATTCCTCGGTCATCTCACCCTGCACCACGACATCGGAAACGCAAAAGTGCGCGCGGCTTTTTAATATCCTATAAATTTCGGAAAACGCTTTGCTTTTATCCGGCACTAAATTTAAAACGCAGTTGCTTACTACAACATCGGCAAAATTATTTTCCAGCGGCATATTCTCAATATCGCCGAGTTTAAACTCAACGTTGGTATATCCCAGTTTATTTTTATTATCGTTTGCTTTATTGATCATTTCTTCGGTCATATCTATTCCCACAACTTTACCATCCGCGCCAGCGATTGCTCTCGCGATAAAAACATCGTTGCCCGCCCCGGAACCGAGATCGACCACCGTATCGCCGTTTTTAATTCCCGCGTATTGAGTAGGCAGCCCGCATCCTAATCCGAGATCGGCGTCTGCAACGTAGCCTTTTAGATTTGAGTAATCATCCTGGAAAACAGTGTAATCATTTTTGCCGGGCGTGCAGCTTGTGGGACCGCAGCAGCCGGCGTCGTTAGCGCCTTTCGCGATCTCAGCGTATTTGTTCTTTACAACTAATTTAATTTCTTCAGGTGTATTCATTAGTAGATCCTTTCTTATAATTTCAGCAGTTACAAATTATTGAATAAAGCTTATCCATTTCTTTTTTCGCCTTAGCCATTGTTTTATTATTTACGCAATAGCACACTTTCGGTCCGTCAATCTCCCCTTCTATCAGCCCGACTCGCTTAAGCTCCTTCAAATGCTGCGATACGGTGGATTGGGACAGCGGGAGCTTCTCCACAATATTCCCTACCATACATGTACTCATTGATGTAAGCATCTTAAGTATTCTAATCCTCGCCGGGTGCGATATTGCTTTGGCAATATCAGCCAGCCATACATCGTCTTTAGTAAATTCTTCCTTCTTTGAAAACGCCATTTTACCGGTCTCCTTAATCGTTCATCGCAAATATACGATTGATCTCCTCCCTTGTCAAATTAATTCTTTATCGCGGGTAAACTCTAAGCGATCACAATCACGCCGGGTTCAATAAACGTTTGCTAATTTAGTAGAGTAAAAGGGAACATATTTTACCGGCACTAATCTTATACGCTTTTTACTCTTTTACCCGATTAGATATTAATAAAATTATTAAAGGAACCTTTATGGACGATACGAAAGAATACTACAGCAAAAGAGCGGAAGAATACGAAAAGATTTATCACCGCGATGACCCGGTCCGTCAAAGCGAATTAGATAAAATTAAAAATGAGCTATCGGTCTGCTTCAAAGGCTTAAACGTGCTTGAAGCCGCGTGCGGCACGGGCTACTGGACGGAAACTATTTCCAAAGCGGCGAAGACTACTCTCTCTTTTGATTATTCCCCGGAAGTAATCGAGATAGCGAAATCAAAAAAGTTAGACGCCGAATTTATAATCGACGACGCGTACCGGATGGATAACATCAGGGGGAACTTCAACGCGGGCTGCGCTAACTTCTGGTTCTCCCACATACCTAAAAATAAAATAACGGTATTCTTAAATTGCTTTCACAAAAAGTTAAACCCCGGTTCACCAGTCTTCATGGCTGATAACGTTTATGTGGAAGGAATCGGCGGTAAGTTGATTACAAAACCCGGCTACCAGGATACATATAAATTAAGAGTGCTCTCGGACGGCTCGGCTTATGAGATCATAAAAAATTATTATAATGAAGATGAGCTTAAAGATATCTTCAGCCCTCACGCTGAATCTTTAGAAACATATTTTGGTAATTGTTTTTGGCGGATCAAATACAAAACCAAATAAAGATTAAAAAGAGGGTTAAGCATGCGTTTTGAAATTAAGCTTACAGAAAGCGCGAGATCAAGCTTATAATTGAGCCGGGCGCCACGCCGATAATAATTATAAAAACCACAGAAATAATAACCGCGAGTAAACCCGTGTTGCTTTTCTCAAGCGTCAATTCCGTTTCGGTATCTCTGAAGTACATCAGCACAACTACGCGCAGATAAAAATAAACGCTGATTACACTCGACAGCACACCGATAATCGCGAGCCAGGTTAGGTTTGCTTTAATCGCCGACATGAAAACATAGTACTTACCAAAGAATCCGGCGAAAGGAGGAATGCCAGCGAGCGAGAACATCACGATTGATAACAGCGCCGCCAGCATAGGGCTGCGCGTTGCTAATCCCGAATATGATTTTAGGTTCAAGTTCGCTTCTTCTTTTCCCTCGATTAAAGCGACAATACCGAAGGCGGCTAAATTCATAAATGTGTAAGCGGTGAGATAAAAGATAACTCCTGAAATTCCTAAAGGATTACCGGAAGCTAATCCGATCAGCATGTAACCGGCGTGAGCAATTGAGGAATACGCGAGCATCCTTTTAATATTATCCTGCGCAATCGCTACAATGCTTCCGAATATCATTGAGAATACGGCGATGACCGAAAGATACGGCGAGAATATATTTCCGATTCTGCCGGTAAACAAAATTCCTAACGATACGATTATCGCGCTGAACGCAGCGGCTTTTCCGCCGGTTGAAAACAATCCCGCCACAGTTGACGGCGAGCCTTCATAGACATCCGGCACCCACATGTGGAACGGGAACGCGGCTATCTTAAATGAAAACCCGATAAGGAATAAAAGTATCCCGGCGTCGAACAGCTTATTTGAGATCAGCTCGGAAAATCTTGATGAGATCATATCAATAGACGTTGACTGCACAGTGCCGTATATGAGCGCGATTCCGTAAACTATGAACCCAGTGGCAAAAGCGCCTAATAAAAAATATTTCAACGCGGCTTCGTTTGCCTTAAGCTTTTTTCTGTTCAGCCCGGCAAGAGCGTAAAAGCTTACCGACATAAGCTCAAGTCCCAGGAAGATTACGAACAGGTCTTTCGCGCCAGCCATCAGCATCATTCCAAGCACTGAAGTCTGGAGAAGAATGTAGTATTCGCCGAAGTAAGTTCCGTATTTCTTAAGATAGTCTATCGACATTAACGCTACTATCGCGGCGCCTGTGGTAAATATGAAATAGAATACCGCTACATTCCCGCCGGTAGCAAGCATATTTTGGAATACGACCGAAACGGCATCAACATTAAATAAGGCATGTAACCCGGAAGCTAAAAATACCACGATAGTAAACCACGGCAGAATTGATTCGCTCTTCTTGAAGTACATTTCTATTATGAGCGAGACAAGAATGCCCGCGCCGATTAGTAATAGAGGAACTACGTTATAAAATTCTTGTATATTGTTCAGCATAATGTTATTCTAAAAATAAAATATCTTCGTCGGTTTTTTCAATTGTTAAATTATGGTTATCGCCGATCTCAAGCGCAAGCTTAATATGATTATCCATTGAGAAAACATCTTTATCTTTCTCAACAACTATCATTTTAATTGCTTCATATTTCGAGACCGTATCTTTCAAATTCTTATAATCTTTAAAGTAGATTTCAGTAAACGCCGCGGTTTCATTTATATATACTGCTTTAGATGAAGGAGCAAAGTCTGTTAAAATATCATCTTCAATTATGATCTTTAATATGTAGCAGGAAAAAGGAAGCAGTATCCTGTTGCCGTAATAAAGACCGTTCGATTTATTTTCCAAAGCTTCCGAAACTGTTTTTAACATTTACATTCTGCCGTAAAAAAATAAGAGCCAAATAATTGTAAATACCGGTAATAAAATTAAAAGCGAATACTTAAAAACATAAGCAAAGAAACTCGGCATCGTAATGCCCGCTCTTTCGCTGATAGACTTCACCATAAAATTTGGTCCGTTGCCGATATAAGTCATCGCACCAAAAAGAACAGCGCTGATCGAGATTGCTTCAAGATAAATAATATCAACATTAACAAAATGCTGTACGTCGGCTTTAACAGCCACATTCAATAGATATTTTCCCATTGCGGCGCTTAAGAAATTCATGTAAGTCGGCGTATTATCAAGCACCGAAGAGAGAGCGCCGGTAGCCCAATAAAAAACATCCGCATTTAATTTATCGCCGAGAGCTTTAGCTTCAACGGCAACAAGCTCAAGCGCGGGAAGCATTGTAACAAAAATTCCAATGAACAAAAAAGCTACTTCTTTTATCGGCTCAAAATTAAATTCATTAGCTTTAAGTATTCCCTGCTCCGAAGTTTTATAAGAGAAATAAACTACCGCGAACATTATTATTTCTCTTATTCCAAACGGCAGCGGATATAAGTTAGGCACCCACGGCATTATAGCCGGATCAATAAAAACCGCAAGCACAATTATCAGCAAATAAATAATATTCTTATGACCTTTAATCTCAATCCTTCCGGTAAAGTTCCTTTGCGGGCTGTTTGTCTTTTTATTAAATAAGTCAAAGAAATAAAACGGGATTAAGATTAATATTAAAGACAATATCCACATGAACCACATATGCCGCGCAACCCAGAAGAAAGGTACGCCGCTCAAAAATCCCAGGAACAACGGCGGATCACCTAAGGGAGTTAAAGCGCCGCCAGCATTGCTAATAATAAAAATGAAAAAGATTATATGATAAGCTGCAATTCTTTCTTTGTTTAATTTTATAAACGGTCTAATCAAAAGAACAGACGCGCCTGTTGTGCCGATAAAATTAGCAAGCACCGCTCCAGTCAACAAGAAAAGCGTATTTACAATAGGGGTAGATTTCTTATCAACATTAATAAATATGCCGCTCGAAGCAACGAATAAGGAGCTTAACAATGCGATAAAAGAAATATACTCGGTAATTGTTTTATGCAGCCCTTCAAATTCATTTAAGAAGAATAAATAATAGACAGCTACAATTACGGCAAGAAAGATCGAGTACTTTGCATAATGCTTTTCCCAGTGGTGCTTATAAAACAACGGTCCGGTAGCAATGGCAAGCAGCAGAATTATAAAAGGAGCTATCATGAATACCGACGGCTGCCGGGTTAAATGCCCGCCTTGCGCGGAAGCAATCTTCAATGTATCAGCAGTTATGTTATTACTAACTTCTGCCGATAACAAACCAGTATTTAGAAAGAACAAAAAGAAAATTCCAATGAGACAAATTACTTTATTATTATAGTTTCTGTTTAATAAAATTATTTTGCTCCGTTATTTTGAATGCTCAAAACCTGCTCGATTACTTTTTGCGTTGAAGTCTCCGACACTTTTAAGAAAGTGTTTGGATAAACTCCAATCCACACAATAAAAACAAAAATCGCAGATAGAATAAAGATTTCTCTTTTGTTCATATCTTTAAGCTCGTTAAGCTTAGGATTTTTTACTTCACCGAAGACAACACGCTGGTACATCCACAACAAATATACGGCAGCGAAAATAACACCGCTTGCGGCAAAGCCCGCAAACCACCAGCTGTCTAACACAGAAGATTTAAACGTGCCGAGCAAAATCAAAAACTCGCCTACAAATCCATTTAATCCCGGTAGTCCTATTGATGATAAAGAAGCAATCATAAAGAAAGTCGCAAATACAGGTACTATCTTCGCGATGCCGCCATAGTCCGCAATTAATCTTGTATGCATTCTTTCATAAAGGACACCAACCAGCAAGAATAAAGCACCGGTAGATAACCCGTGGTTCACCATTTGAATTACGGCGCCTTGCATTGATTCCTGTGTAAGCGCGAAAATTCCAAGTACAACAAATCCAAGGTGCGCCACAGAAGAATATGCCACTAATTTCTTCATATCCTTTTGAACCATCGCCACTAAAGCTCCGTATATTATACCAATGATTGCAAGTACTGAGATATACGGCGCGAAGTAAATAGCGGCTTGCGGGAATAACGGCAAACAAAACCTCAGCAGACCGTACGTTCCCATTTTCAAAAGCACTCCGGCAAGAATTACGCTGCCTGCGGTAGGAGCTTCTACGTGCGCATCAGGCAGCCATGTATGCAGCGGGAAGATGGGAACCTTTATCGCAAAGCTTAGAGCAAATGCCAGGAACATCCAGAGCTGAATGTTATATTGAATTGAAGGACCTATTCCGTATAGCTCGATTAAGTCGGATGAAAAGTGCCCTAACGTTCCGGAAGCGTAAACGCCGATCCAGATAATCGCGACAAGCATCAGCAGACTTCCGAACATAGTGAAGAGGAAGAATTTTACCGAAGCATAAATTCTTCTCGGTCCGCCCCAGATGCCGATAATAAAATACATCGGGATGAGCATCGCTTCCCAAAAAATATAGAACAAGAAAAGATCCAATGAAACAAATACGCCGAGCATCCCAACTTCAAGCAGAAGCATGAAGAAGGTAAATTCTTTTACATTCTTAGTAATACTTTTCCAGCTTGAGAGAAGAGTAAGAGGCGTTAAGAAAGTAGTAAGCAAAACAAGTAAGAGCGAGATACCGTCAACACCAACGCTATAGCTAATATGCAGATTGCTTATCCACATATATTTTTCATTCAGTTGAAAGCCGCCTTTAGCTGAATCGTACCCGAAATACATAATCAGCGAAACTACAAATGTTAAAACCGATATCAGCAGTCCAAAATATCTTACTAAATTTTCCTTATCTTTTTTTATTAAAAGAATAAGTAAGGCACCGGCTAACGGCACTGCTAATAAAAAAGAAATTAAATAATTGTATAGCATATTCTACAAGCTTAGTATTATCCAGAAAAGAGCGACTACAATTCCCAGCATCATCATTAAGGCATAGAATTGTGCAACGCCTGTTTGTATTTTTCTAATTGAACCGGAAATTCTACCTATTAAATCGGCAACGCCGTTAACGAGTCCGTCTATTATTTTTACATCGGCAAAACTCCAAAGCACTTTCTCACTTCCTTTAACCATAGGATTGACAACAACAGCATCGTATGCTTCATCAACAAAATATTTGTTAAGCAAAAGATTATAAATACCCTTAAATCTCTTTGAAAGATTTTCAGCCGGCTTATTATTTTTTATATAAATATATCTTGCCGCATAGATGGAACCTACAACACCAATCAACGTAACAACCATTAAAATAATTTCCTCGGCGTGGGAATGAACTCCAAAAACAGCAAGTCTTGTTTGAGCGGGTTTGAAAACCGGTTCAAGCCAATTCTCAAATTGGTTACCGTGATCGCCGGAGAATAATTCAGGGATTCCAATAAATCCGCCGATAGCCGATAGAACCGCGAGAATAATCAGCGGTATAGTCATTACTGCGGGAGATTCATGCGGATGTTTATCATGCCCGAACCTTTCTTTGCCTTCAAAGGTCAAGCTTACCAATCTAAACATATAAAACGCCGTTAGAAGCGCTGTAACAGCGCCTATAAACCAATAAAGAAAATTTCCGTTTGCATATGAGTACCACAGAATTTCATCTTTACTGAAATAACCCGATAATGGCGGGATACCTGAAATAGCGAGCGAAGCAACTAAAAAAGTTATATAAGTCTTCGGCATATATTTTTTTAAGCCGCCGTAATTCTGGATGTTCTGCTCGTCATGCATCCCATGAATTACCGAACCGGCGCCTAAGAATAAAAGCGCCTTGAAGAACGCATGGGTCATTACATGAAAGATGCCGCTTGTAAAAGCTCCGACACCCATTGCAAGAAACATGTAGCCGAGCTGACTTACCGTTGAATAAGCTAAAACTTTTTTAATATCATTTTGAACAAGCCCGATTGTAGCGGCGAAGAAAGCGGTTAAAACACCAACAACAGCAATAACAGTCATAATTGCGGGAGCTGACGCATAAATAATTGAACATCGGGCAACCATATAAACACCGGCTGTAACCATTGTAGCCGCGTGGATCAAAGCTGAAACCGGGGTCGGGCCTGCCATAGCATCCGGCAGCCAAATATATAATGGAATCTGAGCAGACTTACCCGTGGCACCGATAAATAAAAACAGTGCCATAAAGTTAAAAACATAGGTCGGAATATTTAAGGATGCGGCTCTTGAAAAGACATCGTTAAAATTCAGGCTTCCAAATGTTAAATAGATTAGGAACATCCCGAGCAAAAATCCGAAGTCGCCGATCCTGTTAACAACGAAAGCTTTTTTAGCCGCATCGCTCGTAGTGCTTTTTTCAAATTTCCTATCATACCAAAACCCGATTAAAAGATACGAGCAAAGACCAACGCCTTCCCATCCGAGAAACATCAAAAGAAAATTATCGGCAAGAATTAAATTCATCATAGCGAAGATGAATAAATTTAAGTAGGCAAAGAATCTTCCGAATCCTTTGTCGCCGTGCATATACCCGATTGAATAAACATGAATGATAAAGCCTACGCCGGTAACAATTAACGCCATAACCAGGGACAGCTGATCAATCTGGTAAGCAGCTTGAACACTAAAGCTGCCTGCTTTAATCCAGCTAAAAAGATTTACAATTGTCTGCCTTTGATCGACCGGAAGCGCAAGTGTCTGGAAGAACGCACCTAATACTATCAAAAAAGAAATGCCAATCGTTCCGCTTCCAATTATCCCGATAATTTTTTCATTTTTTATTTTCTTCCCGAAGAGACCGTTAATTAAGAATCCGATAAGAGGAAGTAAAGTAGTTAAATATATTAGCTGCAACATAAATTTTAGAATTTCAAAATAGTTTATTCAAGGAAGTTTACCATTTAAGAATATTTATCTCATCAATATTAAGAGTAAGCTTGTTCCGGAACATAGCAATAATAATCGCAAGCCCTACAGCGGCTTCCGCTGCGGCAACCGTCATAACGAAAAAGACAAAAAGCTGACCTATTGAATTTCCCAAATAAGACGAAAAAGTTACGAGCGTGAGATTAGCTGAGTTAAGCATTAATTCTACGGACATAAAAACAATAATAGCGTTGCGCCTGGTTAAAACTCCGGCAACGCCTACAATAAACATGAATCCGCTGAGTATCAGATAATAATCAATTGGAATATTCATAACATTATTCGAATTTCTTTTTTGCTAAAACTAAAGCTCCGATTGTAGCCGCCAATAACAAATATCCGGCAGTTTCAAAAGGAAGAATATAATTTGTATATAATTGTTTCCCGATCTCTTCAATCGTTCCGGCTTTTATGCTGGCAGCAAGATCAGGGCTGTTTGATTTCAATGTTTGTGAGAATACGATCATGAAAACCAGCTGCACAAAAACTATGAGTGCGATGATGAAAGTAAAAATCTTCATCTTAGGATGAATGCTGAAAAATTTTTCGTGCTCAGGCTTCAAAAGCATTATTACAAAAAGGAAAAGTACCATTATAGCGCCGGCATAAACTATCACTTGAGTGACTGCTATAAACTGCGCATTTAAAGTTAAATAAAGCCCTGCGAGACCGGCAAAATTAAGTATTAAAAATAATGCGCTAATTACAGGATTTTCTCTCGTAATCATTAACACCGCTGATACTGCCGATACAGCGCCAAATAAAATAAATAATGCTAATTGTAATGACATCGTCTTATAATAATTTTTTAAGGTGTATTTCTATAAATCATTCGCGGGAATGGAATAGATTCTCTAACATGTTCCAAACCGCAAATCCAGCTAACTGTTCTTTCCAGTCCCAAACCAAATCCTGAATGCGGAACCGATCCATATTTCCTTAAATCAAGGTACCATTCAAAAGCTTCACGCGGAAGATTATGTTCTTCAATTCGTTTTAAGAGAACGTCAAAATCATCTTCGCGCTGGCTTCCGCCGATAATTTCACCGTAACCTTCAGGTGCAAGAACGTCAACGGCTAAAGCTAAATTTTCATTTTCAGGATCGTGTTTCATATAAAAAGCTTTTACCGCAGCCGGATACCGGTGGACCATAACAGGTCTATCAAACTGATTAGAGATTACGGTTTCATCCGTACCGCCGAGATCATTTCCCCATTCAAAATTAATTCCGTTCTTATGAAGAATTTCCACAGCTTCGTCATAAGAAATTCTCGGCAATGGTTTTTTCACATTCTTAAGTAATGTAATATCTCTCTCAAGTACTTTCAGTTCCTCTTCTCGATCAGTCAGAACAGATTGGACAATATATTCCAAAAATTCTTCTGCTAAATTCATGTCGTCATTCAGGTCGGCAAAAGCAACTTCCGGCTCAACCATCCAGAATTCAGTAAGATGCCTGCGCGTTTTACTTTTCTCCGCGCGAAAGACGGGCCCAAAATTATAAACTTTTCCCAATGCCATGGCGTTAGCTTCGGCATAAAGCTGACCGGATTGAGTTAAATAGGCTTTGCCGAGATCAAAATATTCTGTCTCGAATAATGTTGAAGTACCTTCGCATGCTGCCGGAGTAAGAATCGGAGTATCTACTAATGTAAATCCTCTCTCATCAAAAAAATCTCTTATTGCTTTTGTAATTCTATGCCGGATTTTTAAGATAGCAACTTGCCTGCTGGATCGTAACCACAAGTGACGGTTATCCATCAAAAACTCTATACCGTGGTCTTTTGGAGTAATTGGATAATCGTGCGTTTCAGAAATGATTTTTAATCCGGTCGCATCAAGTTCATAACCGCCGGGTGCTCTCTTTTCCTCACGAACTTTCCCGGTAATTTCGATTGCTGATTCTTGACCGATTCTATCAGCAGCCTCAAATATTTCTTCAGGAACCGTTCCTTTGAAAAACACACACTGGATATAGCCTGAGCCGTCTCTTAAAATTAAAAACTTGATTTTCCCGCTTGAACGTTTATTGTACAGCCACCCCTGAATAGTTATTTCTTGACCTACAAATTTTCCTACTTCGTTAATCAATTTATATAGTTTTTTTGTTTTGAAAACTGAGAATTTATGCGCCAAATATATATACCATGTCCTATAAATGCAAAAAAGAAAGCATAATAGAAAATGAAAGTTCTTTCTGAATTTATTTTTTCGCACAAATTTTAGGAAGAAACTCCAGCGGTTTGCACATTGATTTTAACAATAACCGGTTTAGATTTTTTAAACTGTAAAATTGCATCTGAAAGCGCCGCAATCATACTGATCAGTTTAGTTTTAAAAATTATTTTTAAAGTTAGTTATTGTCGAAATCAATCGGAACCTTTACTTTGAAACTGATATTCCTTCCCATTTCATAAACGCCTATTCTTCCGGTTGCATTATCCGGATCGGAATATTTTAGTCTGCTCATATTGCTTTGATAAGCTTCATCTAAAATGTTGCTGCCGTAAAGATAGACTGAAAAAATGATTTTGCCGTTTGAAATTACTTCGGTTCCGACTCCCGCGTTTAACAAAGTGTAAGCCGGGGTTACAGTTTCATTTCCGAACTTATAATATATTTTATTCTGCTCGAAATAATGTTCAACATCAACACGAAAGTATGAATTCATAAAAACGCCGAACAATTTTTTAGCGTTAAATTCTATTCCGGAAGAAAATTTGTAAGGCGGAGTATAAGGCAAATACTTTGTTGAGTCGGGTTGGTTCTTTTGAATAGCGCTTAACATTGAAAATGTATTGTCGAAATGGAACCATTGCGCTTCCTGGGGATGGATATTGAACGTAGCTTCAGCGCCGGAAATTACTGCATTGCCAGAAACATATTTAAAAGTAGGTCCGCTCATATTTGCCATTACGTCAGTGCTTATGGAATCGCCGCCGAAAACGCTGGCAAGCTTTACCGGGAAAATATAATTATCAATATTATTGTCGAACGCAGTCAATTCTGCGGTAATATCATTTGAATTATATCCGAGTGTAAAATCTATCTGCAGACTTGTTTCCGGCTTTAGATTAGGATCGCCGATTTCATAGAATGGTGTTCCGTCATGAATTCCATTGCTTCCGCTTTCGGCAATATTTGGCGCACGGAATCCGCGCGATAGATTTATCTTTCCGTATATTGAGCCGCTAAAATCGTAAGTTGCTCCGATGCTTCCCGAAACTCCAGGAAAGTTAGAACCGTAAGCAGTAAAACGATGGACAGAATTTGGTTCTGGTCCGTTTAGCTTCACTCCGCTGCTGTCAAGATAAAGATCGTCCCCGTGAAGAGCACGGTTATCAAATCTTAATCCTCCTGCGACAGAAAGCTTGTCGAAAGTTTTCTTGCCGATGGCAAAAATACCAACATCAAACAGATGATATTCCGGCACCAAGAATATTAGTCCTTTGTTCAGTGAAGTTTGCTGCATGCCGTTAGCGCCGAAAGAAAATTCAAATTTGTTTTTTTCAGGAAGAACATACTGGACATCATAAGTAAAAGTGTTTAAGAAATAATAAATGTTATAAATATTTCCGAGTGTCGCGTCGTTAGCTTCCTGGCGGTTATTCTGTTGAAAGCCGAATCTCGCTCCTAATCTCCCGTCTCCTATTGCAACACTGTTGTCAAGAACAGCCTTGTAATGACGAACGTGTTGATGGATAATCATATCATGGCTGTAAGTAGTCAAATCAGAATTAGAAACTATTGCCGCGCTGTCAGAGCCATCGGAAGCAAGTACGTGTTTCGTAAACTGACCGGTAGCACTGTCGCGTCCTCCTTCAACAATTCCGAGTTTTAAATCGAAGCTGCTAAAGATAAGCCGTGAATATCCCCATCCCCGGTTTATACCAATGCCGCCTTTAAAATTACTTTCACCGAAACCTGAATTAAAAACATAGCCGTCGTATTTATCCTGATAAGCATGCGAATTCAAATAAGTGTACCGTGCGTCCCAAGTGATCTCATTGTTGTTTCCGGCAATATAAGCGGAGCCGGCATAAAGCCCGTTATTTGTCTGATAATTTGTAATGAGGTTTCCCCTAATTTGTCCTTCCGGCAAAGTGGGAAATGAAAGCATGTTGATTACACCAGCCATCGCATCTGAACCGTAACTAAGACTTGCAGGCCCGCGCATTATTTCCACTTTGTAAACTGTGTATGGGTCAACTTCAATTCCGAATTCATCGCCGAACTGCTGCCCCTCCTGTCGAATACCATCATTAACAACAACGACACGGTTGTAGCCTAAACCACGGATTACCGGTTTTGAAATTGCCGGACCTTCGGTGATCTCAGAAACACCGGGAGAATTTTTTAATGCATCAATTATGTTATTAGAATTTTTTTCTAAGAAACTGTTCTGCCCAACCACACTAACCGGCACTGGGTTACTCTGCTGTTCAGTCGCAGTAGGAACTCCGGTGACAACAACTTCCTGCATTTCAATACTTGACTGTTCCAACTCGAAATTCGCATTTTCATTTTCGTTAATTGTTATTTCCCTCGACTGCGATAGGTAGCCCAGATAACTAATCTCAAGCAAATATGTACCGGATGGAATATCTTTTATTTCATATGTGCCGTCGGCTCTGGTTACAGAACCAATTTTTATATCGGGGATATAAACCGAAGCGCCGTTTAGCGGCTTCAAATCCTTGCCGTCAATTATTTTCCCGCTTAGAATATTTTGAGCCGAAGAATAATTATTTATCGAACCGAGAAATAAAATCATCAAGAATAAGTTTAAAATATTGTAAATCTTTTTCATAATTAATTAAAATAGCATGTTAATAAAATTCATCTCTTTTTAAAAAAGTAGTTCAGTAATGATCGACTGCTTATAAAAATTGTAAGACAATCAATCATAGAACAGTTGAAATTATTTTTGACAACTTCAATAATATTTAAGAGATGAAATTATTAGGCGGGGGCGAAAAGATATTTCTTAAAGGAGATTTATAAAAAAAGAAAATGAGATCAAAATTCTGATTAGAATTTTGTTTAATAGGAATTTTAAGTGTTGGGCAGATATTTTGACCGAAGCTAATATACTTCAATACGTCATTAAAAATATTTCTTACAGCTAAAGAGTTTGAGCCGGAGCTTTCTCTTGCAAGATCGGAAATATTTTTTGTACATTCATCTTCCCTTTTATCTTTGTACGCGAGATAAATTTCCTTACCGTGGATTTTTTGTTTGCAGACAATATCGTACAAATTATCTTTATAACGAATTTCTTTCCCGCCGAGAATTTGAATGCCGTCTTGATCAGAAGAAAATTTTATTAGCTGAAGCTTATTAATATCTTCGTTAAGGATTTCGCAGGCATTGCCTTGTTCATCAATTTCACTGACGCGGCTTTCTGCTTCAATCTTACAAGCTTCGATTTCAACTAAATAGTAAGCCAAGAATCCAAATGAATTCATAGCCAGCAAAAATATTAATAACGCCGAAATTATTCTCTTCATTCCGTAATCATTGTAAAAAGCAGTCCGAAATTAAGAAATGAACAACGCGTAATCAATATTGCCGTAATTTTTGTAATTATATTTTTCATGATTTATGTTAGAACCATTATTTCAATTTTTTTACGGAATTAAATTTGATTATATCGATGCAGAACGTGTCATTAAGGCGCGATGAATTTTACTTGTTGAAAAATATAAACTGGAATGTTAACACGGGCGAGCACTGGGCTATAATAGGATTAAATGGTTCAGGCAAGACTTCGCTATTAAAAATTATTACCGGATACATTCTTCCTTCGTCCGGAGAGGTTACCGTGCTTGGTAAGAAATTCGGGACTTATGATTTACGTGAGCTGCGAAAATCAATCGGCTGGGTCAGTTCATCTTTGCAGGATGCGCTTTATCCCAATGAAAATGTTTTGGAAATTGTTGCAAGCGGAAAGTTCGCAAGCATAGGCTTGTATGAATCGCCTTCCGAAGAAGATTTAAAGCAAGTTGAGGAGCTGCTTGAACAATTCGGGTGCGGCAATCTTAGCAAAAGAAAATATTATACGCTTTCCCAGGGAGAAAAACAGAAAGTAATTCTTGCGCGGGCTTTGATGAGTTCACCTCGTTTGTTAATTCTCGATGAACCATGTACAGGGCTTGATATTTTTGCGAGAGAAAATTTTCTTTCGTTTGTTGAACAAATAGGCAAAGCAGAAAATGCGCCTTCTTTATTATACGTTTCGCATCATCTTGAAGAAATATTACCGGTATTTTCTCAAACGCTTTTACTTCAAAAAGGAAATATTTATTCTGCGGGAAAGACAGAAAATATTTTGACTACACAAAACTTATCTGACTTTTATCAGCACCAGATTGAATTTGAATGGAGAAACAACCGCCCGGTGATCCGTTTTAATTTATAAATAGGAAGATATTTTAGCTGGCTTGAGCAAACATTTTATATTGCTCATACATTGAAACAGCGGTGTCAAATTCAAATCTTGTCCTTATCATAAATGCTTCATCCCGTTCTGCGATAGGAAGATCTTCTTCCCACTCCATATTTGCATTTAGAATCTTATGTTTTACGACGTCTTCAATTACCCATGAGCCTACATTGTTCTTCCTCGATCTCATGGAAAGGAAAATCATTCCGTCAATTTGGAATCTGATAGCTAATTCAAACCATTTTATTTTATCTTCATCACTCATAATTAAAAAAGAGATTTTTTTATTCATTATCGAAAGATTAATCTTTTTTTTTAATTAGGACTAAAAGAATTAAAGAATGGAAATCCCTATTAGGATTTCTTCCTGGCTTTTTGCTTTTTTGACGCGGAGATATTTGTACCAGTCAATTGCGGCGCAGCCCGTTGAAATTTTACCGGTCCTTCCGTATGATCTATTAAATAAACATCAGCATAACGCTGCATACTTTCTTCAATAATCTTGAACGCATCATCTTTGCCGAGAAATTCATTTACTTCGACATGTTTATGTTCCAGGGCTTTGTAATCCTCAAAAAATCTTTTCAGTTCCACCATTGTATGCGGCGGCAGTTCATCAAGCGAGTTGATATAATTTACCGCAATATCATTGTTCGCGACCGCTATTACTTTTTCGTCTCTTTCATTGCTGTCAATCATGTGCATTACGCCGATTACTTTTGCCGATACGATGCAAAGCGGCTCAACATCGATTGATGAAATCACCAGAATATCGAGCGGGTCATTATCATCAGCAATCGTCCTGGGAATGAAACCGTAATTTGCCGGGTAATGAACCGCGGAAAATAATACTCTATCTAATTTCAAGAGCCCGCTTTCTTTATCCAATTCATATTTGCCTTTGGAGCCTTTTGAAATTTCGATAACGCTGTTGATTACTTCGGGAGCGTGCTCGCCCATTTTAACGCAGTGCCAGGGATTTTTTATATCGTACTTTACCATTTTGCTTTTATATTATTTGATTAAAAAATTTTCTATTTATAATTAAAGGAAAGATTAGTTTTATTTTTTACTGGAAACGTATTTGATTACTTCAGCTTTCTCTATCGTGATTAAGCCGCCGCAATTTGCTTCCTCAAAAATCTTATTTAACACATCCTGAAACTTTTCGATCTTATCAATGCGGTCAACGATTTCAATAATCAACGGCAGATCTTCAGAAAGCTCTAAGATTTTTGAAGTATGAATTATACTTGTATTTCCATAACCCATCACGCCTTTGAAAACAGTCGCGCCCGCAAGCCCGGCTTTCCTGGCTTCAAGAACAATTTTTTCGTACACAGGAATATGACCGTGATGATCGGACTCGCCGATAAATATTCTTAACAGCTTTACGTCTTGTAGATTTTCCATTTGATTTGCGTTTAAAATTAAATTTGAAAATTATCGAACCGACAAAACTTTGGCTAAATAAAACGCAGCCAAAACCGCTCCCAAAGATAAAACAAAATTCAACAGGATATTAGCAGCGCCGAGAAAAATTTCGGAATCGCGGAACAAATTAATTGTTTCGTAGGAGAAAGTAGAAAAAGTTGTAAGACCTCCGCAAAAGCCGGTAGTAAGGAAAATTCTTGTCTGCGGTGAGATTACTTCATTAGCGTCTAAATAATACATAACAAAACCAATTATGAAGCCGCCGATAACATTAACAGCCAAAGTTCCGTAAGGAAAAGAAGCAGGTAGAACTTGATAAGCCGCTTTTGAAATCCAATATCTTAAAGCGCCTCCAAGCGCCGCGCCTAACGATACAAACAAATAATTTTGCATTATGAACCTTATAAAATGATTGAATTTGATCCGGTAGGAGTTATCAGTCCGCTGTTAATACAGGACAATTTAAACAATAGGCTTAATGCTTTGTTGTAAAAGCGAACTCCATCGCTCTTGCAAAATTATCAATCAACTGAAATAAAAACAATAATTACACATGTTAAATGTACTAAGCAAAATCTGGCGCACAGGAATATGTTTAATTTTTTATTTCTTAAAAGAACACGACTTAAGCTTCTTTGATTAAGAAAGCTTGCTTCCAGCCTGGAGAAAACTATTTATGTGGAGGTGAAAACTCCTCCCAGCTTGGAGAAAACTGCTCCATGTTAGGAGAGAATTATTTCAGGGGGTCAAAAACCGGCAAAAATTGGAAAAAACACAGTATATGAAGAATAAGTATGCTTTAAAAAGCAGGCAAAGTTGAGGAATGTGTTTATTTGTCACAGTAATGGCTTTTTAATATGCAGGAAGATATTTGCTTAGCTCCCAGGGAGTAATTTCCAAGCGGTAATCTTCCCATTCAAGTCTTTTGGCATTAAGAAAACGATCAAACACGTGCGCGCCAAGGGCTTCACGTACAATGGAATCTTTTTCAAGTTCAATTACGGCTTCTTCCAAAGAACCCGGGAGGACATTCAGCTTAGCGCTTTTTACATTGTTCTGAATAAGATAAACATTTTCTTCATTAGCCTCGGCTAAAGGAAGTTCGCGCTTAATTCCGTCCAATCCAGCGGCAAGCATAACAGCAAAAGCAAGATAAGGATTACAGCTTGGATCAGGGCAGCGCAGCTCAATTCTTGTAGATTCGTGCGTATGGGCGCGGGGTATTCTTATCAAAGCTGAACGGTTGATTCTTCCCCAGCTAATATTTACCGGAGCTTCATAACCTTGAACTAATCTTTTATATGAGTTAACAAGAGGGGCGAGCACAGCACACATTCCTCTGGCATGAGCTAACTGCCCCGCAATAAAATGCTTTGCAATCTTTGAAAGACCATGCGGATCGCCGGGGTCTGAAAAAGCATTTGTACCGTTCGCTTTAAAGCATAAGCTTTGATGGACGTGCATCCCGCTTCCATTTAAGCCGCGTATGGGTTTGGGCATGAAGGTAGCATAAAGTCCTTTTTGTTCAGCCAATATTTTTACAAGCACACGGAAGGTAACGGAATTGTCGGCAGTCTTTAAAGCATTCGAATATCGAAAGTCTATTTCGTGCTGTCCAGTAGCGACTTCATGATGCATAGTTTCGGTCTCAATATCAAAAGCGGCAAGGGCGTCCGTCATCTGCCGCCATAAACTAGTTGCTACCATATCTACAGGCTGGTCAAAATAGCTTGCGCTATCCTGCGGTCGGGGTGGAATTAGGTTTCCGTCAGCGGCAGGCTTAAGCAGGAAGAATTCAAGCTCGGGTCCAGTGTTATAAATAAAGCCCATATTCTCGGCATCTTTAATAACCCTTGAAAGAACAGTTCGCGGATCGCCTAAAAAGGGTTGACCGTCCGGAGTATAAACATTGCATATAAGGCGCCCGGTTTTTTCTTTACCGGAAAGCCAAGGTAAAATTGCAAAGGTAGTAATATCGGGTACTAAGTACATATCGCTTTCGGCGATGCGGGCAAAGCCTTCGATGGAAGAGCCGTCAAACCAGATACCATGATTAAGAGTAGGTTCAAGTTCACGTGTAGGTATAGTAACATTTTTTCTTGCGCCGACAATGTCTGTAAATTGAAGATCGATGAAATTAATTTCTTCTTTTTTTACAATTGCTAATAATTCTTCCGCGGTTAATTTTTTGTTATTAGGTAACATATTAGTGATGAAATGATTGAAGGAGAAGCGCCAAAAGGATTATTGCAACCATCAGGAAGATTGCACTGCTTACGGCGATTACAAAAGGTTTCTTCCAGAACGGCGCTGCTGTACCGGGACCAGTTGCATGCTCAAGAATAGTAATATCTATTGAATCAAGGTTATCAATATCGGCAATCATAGCTCGCATATCGGGATAACGGTCATTAGGATTGCGCTGAATACACCGCGCAACAAAGGCGGCAATTTGAGGTGAAACATCTTCCTGCTCTTTATCGAGCCTTGGAATAGCGCCTTGCAGATGCTGAGCCATTACTGCCATATTATTATCCCCGCCGAAAGGCAGCCTTCCGGTTAAAAGCTCAAACATAATTATTCCGAGAGCATAAATATCTGTTCGTTGATCGCCGCGGTGTCCTTCAATTTGTTCGGGAGCCATATAATCCGGAGTGCCTGCGGCGCCGCTGAAATTGGCATAAGTTACGCGGTGTGAACCTTTAGTTAAAGTAAGACCAAAATCCAAAATTACCGGCTGACCTTCGGTGGTTATAAGAATATTTTCTGGCTTAAGGTCGCGGTGAATAATCCCGTGTTCATGGCAGTGCGCTAAACCGTCTGCAACTTTACGGATTATATCGACAGCTTCACCGGAGGGCAAAGGAGCTTTTTTGTGAATCAATTCTCTCATGGATTCACCTTCGATCAATTCAGTAACAAGATAAGGAGTATTATTAAAGCGCCCTGAACCCAAGCCTTTTTGAATAGCGGGATGATTAAGGGTACGCATAACTTCCAATTCGCGTTGAAAACGTTCGTACTGAGCAGGGTCTCCGATGGACATTCTATCGGGAATTTTTAGCACTACCTCTTTGCCGCTTAGCAAATCATATGCGCGGTAAATATCGCTCATTCCGCCTTTGGCTAAATGTTCACGAATTTGAAAATGATCAAATTGGTCGCTTATTTGAAGCATTGATGATAATGGCATAGTAACTTAGATTTAGTTCGTGAATTATAATTAAGATTTTACATAAAAGCAAAGTTATCGATTGCTGCTTGTGTATGAATCATATTAATTTTATATAAACAAAATTTTCTTATTCTATTTTGAAAACCTGCGTAATAAATTAGGAATAAACCATGTTTTTTTTGTAACTCCCGGATCATCATATTTTGTTAAGCGGTTAAGCTGTAGAACAATGATTGAGAGATTATCGTCGCTGTCTCTATTCATAGCCAAATTAATAATTTCTTTGCCAAGCATTTCGGGATTTTTAAAGTGCTTTGTCAAGTGTGCAAATTCATCATCTTCAATTACAGACCACACGCCGTCGGTACACAGTATCAGCAAATCGTCTTCTTGAACAGGCACTTTAAAAATATCCGGCTGAACAAAAAGACTTGCTCCAAGACATTTTTCCAGAACTGAGCGCTGACTATGAGTTCGTATCTTATCTGGTGCAAGCATTTTCAGTCTTACTAATTCTCCTACTCTTGTATGGTCGTTCGTTAAACAAGTTGATTTATTATCACGGATCAAATACGCGCGGCTGTCGCCAACGTGTCCTACATAAACATTACTACCAATAATATTAACAGTAGTAATTGTAGTTCCCATTCTTCCAGACGCCATGCGCTGGGCAGCCTGGTAAACACTTAAGTTTGCATTTTGAATTCCGACTCGGAACTTCTGTAATGGAGTGGCTCCGTTAGCTTCATAAAAGGTCTCAAAAAAAGTTTCAAGCGCCAAAGAGCTTGCAATTCCTCCGTGCGCATAGCCGCCCATTCCATCTGCTATGCCGTACAAATGACCAACCTTACTCGTGATTTCATCATTTGGATTACATAACCAGACCGCATCCTGATTATCATCTCTTACATTACCAGTATGAGTAAAACTAAACGAACTTATTTCCACAGATTCAATTGCCGCCATCGGCATTCCTTATGAAGAATAGAAAAGGAAGAGACACCATTGCCTCTTCCTATAAGAAGAAAATATTTTATAATTTATTGTTTATTAAGCGCAGCAACGGGCGGAATAATATATCTGCCGTGTTTTTTACTGTTCCAGATTAAGTATGCAACACTTAGAACAGTCCAGCCGCCGGTGATATATAACGCCATTTTGGTTGCGTCTGCCGATACTCCAGGAGTCGTTAACCCGATAAAGACTACAGCCACAAGCAAGCCTATGTTTCCGAGAAAACCGATAATTGGAATTACAGCATGTTTAACGCTATGGAATTCCGTCCTTCCTACAAAGGTAACAAAAGTCAAACCGCAAATAAGTGCATACAGTACAAAAGTTCCAATGTTGGAAGCAAGAGTAACTCCGGTAAGAGCAGTTACGTTCAAAACGCCTACGCTTCCTATAATCGCCGAGACAATTACGAGCATCCAAACGCCCATATGAGGAGTAGCGTGTTTATCATGTAATACGCCCATAAGCCCGGGCATCTCTTTGTCCTGAGCCATCGCGAAGCTAACTCGAACAGCGGTATTCATAGCGGCAAGAGTAGTTCCCAACACTGCAAGAGCAACTGTTATCGCAATAATAATCATTAATGCAAAACCGTTTCCGCCAAGCATTGAATCACCAATTAATCTTGTTAGATCGCCGATTGGTGCACCTGACGCAGCTGCCGCTGCAATACCGGTAAGCTTAGATCCGTCAGCGCCCACATAAACAAGTTTTTCAGAAATCGCATAATTAGCCGCAAAATATTCTAACAGATAAGCAAATAATCCTTGAATAATAAGAGATAGAATCACACCTCTTGGTATATCTTTTTTGGGATTTATAGCTTCACCTGCTAGCGAAGTAGATGATTCAAAGCCTACTAAGATTAAAATCGCAATTGTAGATTGGAAAAGCATTGCACCAAGACTGTGCGGAAATACTATTGAAATAGCACTCGGATGTAACCATTGAGTAGCGTGAAGCGGATTTTGCAGCCTGAACATTATAGCCAGAATACTAAATCCTACAAGAGATACTAATTGGATGATATTAATAATGATTGCTACATTTGTTGAGCCGCTTATTCCTCGAACAGCAATAAATCCAACAAATATTGAAAATAAAATTGCAACTCCAATTTGCATAGGGACTGGAAGATTAATATTAAACTGACTAAAAATGTATGTAATAAGAGTAGCCATCATAGCAACCATTACACCGGGATAGACCCAATAGAATAAATGTGCAGCCCACCCAGTAAGAAATTTAGCGATGCGGGCAAATCTTTGATGAGAAGCTTTTTCTTTATCAAGAAAAGCTTTTTCTGCAAAATAGTATGAACCTCCAGCACCTGCTTCAGGATAGCGTCTTGCCATCTCCGAAAATGCAACTGCCGTAAGGAATGCCACAATTAGAGCGGCTACTATTCCTGTCCACATATCAGTATCGCCTCCGTTATTGGAAGCTTGAATTTGATAAGTGATCCATAAAAATGCGCCAGGCGCAATAAGCGCCATTGCGTTAACTGTAACGCCAGTCAAACTGAGCGTTTTTTTCATTGTTGGTACTTCTGCCATTGTATTCTCCTAAATATATTATTGTTATTAAAAACTATACACAGAACCGATTAGGATAGTGTTCTGATTATTTTTGGTAAAAGCTCCGGTTTCATCTTCAAAAGTACTTTGGTCAGACCAGTCTCTTCTGTACTCAATTCGAGTAAGCAAGCTGCCGCCGAATTTGTATTCATAAGTAAGCGTTATTTCTTTAAGCGCTTGAGCCGTGCCTGTTGTAAATCCAGACTGATCATAATAATATTCTCCTCGAAGACCTAAAGCGGAAACATCAGTGATTGTATACTTCCCGGTAAGGGCAGCGCCCTTCCAGATTGCGTAACCCATTGGGTCTAACGCTTCCTGTCCATAATCCGCATTGAGAGTTACAAACAGAGCGTCAGTTGCCTGGTAATTCAAGATTGTATCGAAGACATAACGCTTCTTGGTTCCGTTGGGTTCTTCAGGACCACCGATATAATTTTCAATAAAGGTGAATGCTGAAGTTGGCGACCAGCTTATCTCTGCGCCAAGTGTTTTGTCTTTATTATTGTCCACAACATTATTCCATCCGTTATAAATATAAAGGGTTGCCGTAAACTGGCTGCTGAAAGGATAGCTTGCACACATTCCTACATGGAAGTAAGGTATTGCATACGCAAATAGAATAGATCTGCTGTAGTTAATATTGGCGGCAGTTTCTATTACTTCGCCGCCCATGTGGGTAGACATTTTACCGGCATTTATAGTTAAGCCGTTACCGATTGGAACAACTGCGGTTAAATATGCCTGCTCTACATTACGGAGAGATTTTTCATAGCCTAAGCTTGCATCGCTGTTTACAAGATCCATTGCATGACCGAAACCGAGGTCAACTCTGAATCCAACCGGGCTGGCTGCTTTTTGTAAAGTGATCTTGGCAAGATTTATATCAAACTGATTTTCGGTAACATCAAAGTTTCTGAAATCATTAATATGGCTTGCCGGGTTATTAAAGTTTTTACTAAAGTAAACATCAACCATGCCGGTTATTTGGAGTGGGTTTGATGTTGAATCTTTTGCTTGAGCAAGAATATGTGATGAACAGATGACTAGCAATAGCGCTAAAACGGCTAACGTTGTCTTAAAAGAAAAAAATGATCTATACATAGTTCTCCTAAAAAATGTTGAATAATAATTGATGAAGTACATTAACATCTATAAAAAATTAATAACTAGATTGAACTGCCGTAAACAATTAATTACGACATGGTTTTCAAGGGGTAGGTCCTTTTTCATTTTGGCTCCTTATATTTTGTTTATTTTAAGTTAATGTTAAGTTGATTCTTTATTTAATAATTATTTTATGCCTTCAAACCTAAATTTATTAAGTAAATTAAAATTTACACATTAATAAGTAAGAAAATTATTCCGATTTGTCAAGTAGTTTTAAAATATTTTTCTATATTTCGTGTTAAAAGTGATCTCTGCTGCAAAAAACCTAAATTATTTTTTTTGACCGGTCATTCCTCTTTTCCATCAAAATAAAAAATTCCCTTTGAATATTGATAAAAAGTGCTAAATTAACCTTACAATAAAAAAGGAAGGAAGAACTATGAAAAAGATTATCATTGTACTCTTTTTTCTATTAGCTTATTCACAGACTCAATATGCACAATCTGCAAAGCCTGTTGACCTTTACAACCCAATGTCAAACAATTTGTCCGTTACCTTGGACGGCGGCATAACATTGGGACAGACAGATTACCGAGATATAAAAATCGATTATACAGGGAGAGGCTCATTAGAATATTTTTTTTATTCCAAAGGACAAGGCTCATTTGGATTAAGGGGGTTTGGCGGGATAGGAAATGTTTCTGGTAAATACAGCAAACTAAAACCAAACGAGTTCGTAACAAATATTTCTTATGCTGGATTGGGCGTAATCTATATGCTTTCTATTAATGATGTTTTGTATCCATATGCATCTGCCGGCTTTTCCAGTTTATGGTATTATCCCAAAGACGTAAACGGAAACGAACTTCACAGATATAAAGTGAAAAGGTACGACAACCAAATGGGAGCATATAACGGCGAAGTAGGATTAAAATATATGGTAGCTGAAAATCTAAGCATAAATTTATCAGGCGCATTAATGTTAGGCACAAAAGATTATCTCGATGATTTAAAAGCAGGATCAAACAACGATGATTTTTTTTCAATTACCGCAGGTATATCATTTTACTTCGGCAGAGACAAAGATTCAGATAATGATGGAGTGCCTGATTATTTAGATATTTGTCCCGGTACACCGTTAGGTGTTAAGGTAGACGCAACAGGCTGTCCGCTTGATTCCGACGGCGATGGTGTTCCTGACTATCTTGATAAATGCCCAAACACTCCAAAAGGAGTTCAAGTCGATAAAAATGGCTGCCCGCTTGATTCCGACGGTGATGGTGTTCCGGATTATCTTGATAAATGTCCAGATACTCCTAAAGGAGTTCAAGTCGATAAGGATGGCTGTCCGCTTGATTCCGACGGCGATGGAGTTCCGGATTATCTTGATAAATGCCCCGACACTCCAAAAGGAGTTCAAGTCGATAAGAATGGCTGCCCGCTTGATTCCGATGGTGACGGTGTTCCTGACTACCTTGATAAATGTCCTAATACGCCGAAAGGAGTTCAAGTTGATAAGAACGGCTGTCCAATTAAAAAGCCGGTAGTAATTAAATCTTTCACTTTAAGCGGAGACGCAAACTTTGAGTCTGGCAAAGCAGATCTTCTTCCACAAGTTTACCCTGTACTTGACAGCCTTGCAATCACAATGAAAGAAAATCCACAGTTTAAATGGATGGTTGCGGGCTATACAGATGCAATAGGTTCTGCGGCAATTAACTTAAAACTTTCGGGGAAAAGAGCACAAGCAGTTGTTGATTATCTGGTAATCAAAGGAGTAAACAGAAATAAATTATTGGTAAAAGCATACGGCAAAGCCAATCCAATTGCCAACAACAATACTGCAGAAGGCAGAGCAATGAATAGAAGAGTAGAAATAAAAGTAATAGAAGAAAACAATAAATAAAGACTCTGCATTTTAATGAGGAGCGGCTAATAACCGCCCCTCATGGTTTTTGCAAATTAGGTGGCATTCATTTTACATTTTACATCTTAAAAATATTCATATCAGACGAAAAAATTTCGGAATAAATATAAAGGATTACCTCAGTTTGCGGAGAAATGAATTAGGAAAACTGGTACCATAGTTGATTATAAAAAATAGCTTAAAATTATCAGGAACCTTTAATGAAAAAGTTACTTCTTGTTGTTATGTTGGTGCTGACGATCTTTCTTTTCAATCCGTTTGATGTCTATGATTTCTTAATCAAAGACATTGGTTCCATTTCAAACAAAGCAGGCTTTGAGAAGATGATAAATGAAAAACATTATTTAATAAAATCAATTGCACTTGATCCTAACAAAATGAATCGGGATACCTACAATAATCTATATGAGTTTTTAAACATCGACACTATTGCAAAGAAGAAAATGATTGAAGCTGTAGAATATATTTTTACTGGAAAAAATAATAATAACTTAGCTGCGATGTAATTTTAGTAAATTGGGAAAAATATATTGTGTACACTTTAAGGTTTTGATTCTTTCGCTTCAGGGATTGTGAAAGAAAATGTGCTCCCAGAATTGATCTTGCTTCGCACAGATAGTTTTCCGCTATTTTTTTCAACAAATTCTTTCACGAGAAGCAGACCTAGTCCGGTGCCGTATTCTTTTTCAGTACCAGGAGTAGAATTAATTTTATTACCGAAAATATTTTCGATGCTTGCTTCTGTCATACCGATGCCGTTATCTTCGATAGAAATTTTTACGAAATTTTCTTCAGTGTTATGAGCATTCTTTGAAGCGCTTATTTTTACGTCTCCTCCTTTTCTCGTAAACTTTATCGCATTGGAAACCAAATTCTGAATTATCGAATTCAGCATGTCTTCATCAGCAAAAACGTATATTGAATTATCAACATCAAGCAGAAGATTGATTTGTTTCTTAACTGCATTTCCCTTTATCAAATTTAAGCTTGTTCTAATTAGCTTGCCAAGGTTAATTTTTATTGGATTAAACTCGACCCTTCCCATTTGAATTCTTGAGAACTGGAGGAGGTTGTTGGTCATATTATATAAATTTTTTGAAGTATCATAAATTACTTTTAGATACTCCTGTATTTCATCGTGAGTTAAAGTGTCATATTCGGAATTCAGTATCTCAGAGAAACCAAGCAGCGAATTGAAAGGGCTTCGCAGATCATGCGATATTAGTGATATTAATTTATCCTTTGAAGAATTAAGTTGTCTAAGCTTTTCTATAAGATCGCTTTTCTCTTCCTCAACTCTTTTTCTTTCGATGGCGCGCGAAATAGCAAATGAAATAACTTCAAGAATTTCTTTTTCTTTCACACCGTAAGTTTTTTCTTCTTTATAATCTTGAACAACTAAAACTCCGATGTTAACATCTTGAATCTTTAAAGGAATGCCCAGCCAAATACATGTTGGTGCTCCAATTAAATCCACTTCGCCTTTCGCAACAAGTTCTTCATCTTTTGCGCTGTTGACAAGAATTGATTTACCGTTCCTCAAAACATACTCAGTAAGTCCTCTCCCTAATCTTTTCTGCGGCGCATCTTTATCAACTTGATCAACGAAGTAAGGGAAAGTAATAATGTTTGCTTCTCTATCATGCAGCGCTATATAAAAATTTTCCGCAGGCATCAGTTCTTTAACAGAGGAATGAATAAAACTGAAAAACTCATTTAGATTGCCGCTTGAATTTGAAGCTTGAAGAATTTTGGAAATTACCTGCTGTACTTTTTCATTCTTCTTGCGCTCCGTAATATCAAGTCCGGAACTAAGGATGCCTGCAATTTCTTTTTGCTCATTGTAAATTAGAGTGTTATGCCAAAATATACATCTCTCTTCACCTGACTTTGTAATTATCGCATTTTCATTCGCAGCAAATGATTCAATATTACTCGAATAAAAATCATCTATTTTTTTTATAAGTTCGTTCCTAACATTTTCAGGAATGAAGTTTTTAACCCAATTCTTGCCGATTATTTTATTTTTGGGATAGCCTAAAAGCTCACAGCCGACTTTATTAATAAAATCGACATTACCTTCTTTATTAATAAGAAGAAATATTGTATCAGAGAGATCAAGAATTGAAAGTAACTTATTATTGCCTTCTTTCATTTCTGAAAGCAGGTCAAAATTTTCCGATGTTTTTGCCATGTCAAAATTTCTATATGCCGTTTAGTATAGTCGTTGAATGAAGTGCTGCATTTTTATCGATCACAATAAATGAAATTATTTCCATATAATCAATCAACTAAAATTAATTAATAGTTTAGTTACGTCACAATGATTTTCCACTACCCGCGAAAGATATATATATTTAGATTGATTTTTCAAAATTGATATGGAAATCGAAAAGAGATATGAAATTAATTATCTAATTGATTATATATAGTTACAATAAGGAACTTTATCCGAATGGTCCACGAAAAGGTCATGAAAATGTATTGGGCATTGCGCATGGAATAAATAATCTAAATAATTTTTTAATTTCGGGCGGTATTGATCAAAAATATATCATACAAAAATTGATTATTAATTTTATACTTATTATTTTTATGTAGACTAAATCTTAATAATATTTTTTGTAGAATAAATAAATATGAAATCTGCGGCTGATCTAAAAAAAGGAGAAAAAGGAACAATTATGTTGATTGACGAAACACATCCATCAGCACGAAGAATCCTTGAGGTTGGGTTTACGCCAGGACAGGAGATCGAACTAATAACTAAATCATTATTTAGCGATCCTATAGCTTTTGCAGTTAGAGGAACTTTAATAGCAATCAGAAAAAATGAAGCGGAGTGCATCAAATTATTATGACTACAGAGTTCACTGAAAAAATTCCTTTCATTACATTGCTTGGTCCGCCTAACTCGGGGAAAACTACTTTATTTAACTATTTAAGCGGGAAGAATTATAAAACTGTTAACTACCCTGGTGCAACAGTAGAATATTCAATTGCGAGAATTTTAAAAAAATATAACTTCGAAGCAAACCTACTGGATTCACCGGGAATTATCAGCTTAATCCCGGAATCTCTCGATGAAAAAGTCTCTATAGAAGCAATTTATAATCATCCAAGATTCGGTACGCCTGATCTTGTTATCATCACAGTGGACGCAAGTCAGCTTTCCAGACATTTGTTGCTTGTTAATCAACTGATTGAAGCAAAATTTAAAGTCTTAATTGCTCTGACCATGACTGATATGTTAAATAAAAAAGGACTTGATGTCTCTATTACTGCCTTAGAAAGATTAATCGGTTGCAATGTTGTTAAGATAGATGGCAGAGTTGGCAAAGGAGTCGACCAGCTTCTCAAAGTTGCTGAACAAAATATTCAAGATACGCACGTTGAAGACAGCCATGAACCAATTGTGATCGTGGGAAAAAATAATAACTCAACCTTAATTGAATTGTTTAAGAAGATTGAACAAATAGAGCGAAATGTATTAATTCCTTTAGAAGGAAAAGATCAAGTTGACCTTGTTTCTGCAAATAAACGTTTGAATATACTTAATGAGACAAACAATATTAACCTAACAAACCAACTCGACTCTACTAGTTTAAGGATTGATAAAATACTCTTACACAAAATTTGGGGATTGGCAGTTTTCTTTATCATTATGGCGGGAATATTTACTTCAATATTCTGGCTTGCGGCACCTATAATGAATCTGATTGATGACTTGTTCGGATATATGGCTTCGCAAGCATTTACTTATCTAGGCAATAATTGGTACGGCGATTTCATAGCCAACGGAATAATAACAGGCACTGGTTCGGTGCTGGTGTTTGTGCCGCAAATATTAATTTTATTTTTGATACTCGGAATTCTTGAAGATACAGGCTATCTTGCAAGAGGGGCAATGCTGATCGATAAACCTTTATCAAAAATCGGACTGAACGGAAGATCGTTTGTACCTATGCTTTCCGGATTTGCCTGTGCCATTCCTGCGATGCTTGCAGCTAGAACCATCCCGAACAGAAGAGAAAGACTTTTAACAATTTTCATAATCCCCTTAATGAGTTGCAGCGCTCGTCTTCCCGTTTATGCCTTGTTAATCGGGTTCTTATTCCCTACTAACGAAGCGTGGCTCGCCGGAATTATTCTTGCAGCAATTTATGTTTTTAGCACAGCAAGTTCAATAATTGTTGCTGCCATTCTAAATAAATTCAAAAGTAAATTTTTTAGCTCGAAAGATAATTCTTCCTTTATCTTAGAGCTGCCGTCATATAGAAAACCGAAGTTAAGTGTGGTTGCAAACAATGCGTACCACAGTGCAAAATTATACTTTAGAAAAGCCGGACCGATTATTATCGGCTTCTCAATAATTCTCTGGTTCCTTACCTACTTTCCAAATTCAAATCCTAAAGTTGACACTAAAGGGCTAAATCAAGACCAAATTATTCAGCTGCAAAAATCTGAAAGATTATCAGCCTCTTATGCAGCCGACCTTGGGAAAAGTATTCAGCCATTGATGAGACCTTTAGGATTAGACTGGCGTGTGGGTGTTTCCTTAATCTCAGCATTCACTGCACGAGAAGTTTTCGTTAGCTCGCTTGCATTAATTTTTAAGGTTACCGACAACACACAGCCTCTTCAAAATTCTATAATTGATGCGATGCGAAAAGCTACTATTGACGGCTCTAATCAGAAACTATTTACAACATCCACAATTATCGGTCTAATTATTTTTTTCGTTTTCGCCCTTCAGTGCCTTTCGACGATTGCGGTTTCTAAAAAGGAAACCGGCAGTTGGAAAATTCCAATGTTGCAGCTTTTGGTTTTTACATCGATGGCTTATGCTTTTACGTTTATTTCAGTAAACGGATTAAGATTACTCGGTTTGCCATAAAAAAAATTTTTTAATAGGAATAAAAATCAATAAAGTTTAAATTAAAATATAATTTTATTATTAAGCCAGGTTAAATTGAAAAACGAACAAGCTTCAGAAATTTTTAAGAATTTTCTGAAAAACGGCAAGAACAGAATTACGCCCGAGCGCTTTGAAGTGCTTGATTCTGCGTTGGAATATGAAGGTCACTTTGGCGCTGATGATTTATTTATACTAATGAAAAAGCAAAAGTCACGAGTTTCCCGCGCTACTGTTTACAATACACTCGAACTTCTAGAGCAATGTGATTTGCTTGCCAAAAGAAATTTTGGGGATAATATAACCAGATATGAAAGCAACTTTAAAAAGCAGGGTCACGATCATTTAATTTGTATCGATTGCGGTCGCATTGTAGAATTCGTAAATGCTAAAGTAAAAAACCTTCCTGAAGAAATTTCCAAAGAATTAGGTTTTGATGTGAACAGCTATTCGTTTAATATCTTTGCCAGATGTAAGCATATTAAAACCTGTAAATATTATAATGCGAAGAAATAATATTCACTATTCCATTTAATGAATGAGTTAAAATTTAAAGGATTAATATGACGGTTCATAAATATCCCATCGAATGGAGCAAAGATAATTTTTCGATCAAAATATTTTGTTCCATACCAAATATTGCCACCGGAATTTTAATATCTACCGATAAAAATTTCTTCGTTGTAGACCCCGGCGATGGAATATTACGCGATCTTAATAAAGAAATAGGCACTGATAAAATCTTAGCGATATCGGATTTGTTTATAACTCATGGTCATCATGATCATGTAGGAGGAGTTTGGTCACTGCTGACGTATATGCGGGTGATGCACAAAAAAAGCCCGCTAAAAATTCATTACCCTGAAGGCTGTGTTGAAATTGAAAGCATCTATAATGCATTCTTAAAAGTTTATTCAAACACTCTTCCATATAAAATATATTTGGAAAAAATTTCCGGGACAAAAAAATTAAATTCTAAAAAGATTGTTATTAATCCATTCCCTGTAATCCATAAAGAATATCTGCATGATGGAATTACTACACGCCAGGTGCCTGCTCTTGGTTATAAATTTAATTACGAAGGAATAAAAATCTGCTACGGCGGAGATACTGCTTATTGCGAAACTTTGGTAAAGATGGCAAAAGGTTCTGACCTCGCAATTATAGAGGCAGGGCATGAAGAAGACACACCGGACGAAATGCACATGACCATGTCTGAGGCTAAGTCCATAGGCAAATCTGCTAAAGATTATTACCTGGTACATGTACCGGAATAATATTTATTGCTCAGGCACATTTCCGAGCAAATATATCGGTCCGGATGGCTGGGGTGAGCCGCCATTAGGCTCCATTGTTACCTCAAATGACTCGACACTGCTAATGCTGTCCCAATTAAAATTTTGAATATTAAAATAGCTTATTGTATCAGGTTTGCTTACTTGAAAAACGCACGCGCTGACCGGTTTATTATTTTGTAAAAGCCACAGTTGATAATTACTCCCCTCTGCGGATGGAGGCAGGTTTGACACTTCAATAACGCCGCTGTTTATTTGGGGAGACCAGTATATCTTCCCGTAACCTGCCGGATTTATATCCAGCCCTTCAAGCTTTATTACTTTTATATCTTTCGAATGAAGTACAGTAAATACCCGGTCATCTTTACGGATTTCCTCAGAGAGCATTGTAAGCTGGTTGTGCTGGTTATTTACTAATTTCACTAGAGTTGATGAATAATAAATTAGCCCGACAAGAAAAATTATTGAGATAATTAAAAAGGAAATCGCAATCTTTGGCTTAGAAAATCCAAGCCAGAAATAAAACTTTTCTAGAATATTGACTGATTTCTTTTTGCTGTTATCTTGCATCCGGCTCTTAGTTTGTCCTTCAAATGTAAAAATGGAAATCGTTCCCGTGAAAAAATACTGTTAAATATATTTTAAGCAAAATACATTCAGTCGCCGATAAGTTACAACATAATAATGCTTGCAAAGATCAAATCATTTCTATTTTACGATCTCATGAAATTCCCCCAATATCAAGCAGAATATTTATGCTTATCATTAAGAATATATTCAATATATACTTGTTTTAATTAGAAAATTATGAATTTTCCCTAAATAAGTTAAATAGTTTTGAATATTTGCCTAAATAATTTTATTTTTGATTCAACAGTTTTAATAATTGAGATAGGAAATGAAAAACTTTTGGAAAATTGGTTTTGGTTTGCTGCTTTTGATTTCTTTTATAGGCACTTTGATCCCGTTAAGCGCTCAAAGAATTACTGGTGGTCCGGTAAATACAGCGGATGTTGCCTGGATGCTGACCGCAACCGGATTAGTTTTATTGATGACACCGGGGCTTTCATTTTTCTACGGAGGTATGGTCAGTTCAAAAAATATAATATCCACTATGCTCCAAAGCTTTATTGCGATGGGTGTAATTAGCATCCTCTGGATCGTTGTTGGGTTTAGTCTTGCCTTTGGACAGGATATCGGCGGTATAATCGGCAACCCATTTACTTTTTTTATGTTCAGAGGAGTAGGCACTGAAACCGACCCCCAATTAGCGGCAACAATTCCTCTTATGCTGTTCGCATTTTTCCAATTGAAATTCGCAATTATTACACCGGCGTTAATCACAGGATCATTTGCTGAAAGAGTAAAATTTTCCTCATATCTAATTTTCATAATTTTATTTAGTCTTTTTATTTATGCGCCGCTTGCACATATGACGTGGCATCCGGACGGCATTTTAAGAAAAATGGGAGTGCTTGATTTTGCCGGCGGCACTGTTGTTCATATTTCCGCAGGCATGGCGGCGCTTGCCGGCGCGATTAAATTGGGAAGGAGAAAGTCACACCAAGAAGGTGACAAACATGAGCCGGCAAACATTCCTTATGTCCTTTTAGGAACCGGATTACTCTGGTTTGGCTGGTTCGGATTTAATGCGGGTTCTGCATTAGCAGCAAATGGAACAGCCGTGCTGGCTTTTGCAAATACAAATACTGCTTCTGCGGCAGCAGCCCTTGATTGGATTATTCTTGAAGTCATTCGAGGAAATAAACCTTCAGCATTGGGAGCTTGCGTAGGCGCTGTAGTAGGACTTGTTGCGATTACTCCTGCCGCCGGTTATGTTGATATAAGCGCGAGTATTTTTATCGGCATATTTGCAAGCATGGTCAGCAACATAGCGGTTGCATGGAAATCCAAATCGGCTCTTGATGATACCCTTGATGTTTTTCCCTGCCACGGTTTAGGCGGGATTGTCGGGATGATTTTAACCGCTGTGTTTGCAAAAAATTCCGGATTGATTTTCGGACATGCTGAATTACTTTTTGCTCATATGATTGCCCTGGTAATTGTTACGGCTTTTACTTTCGGAGGTTCACTACTACTGTATAAAATTACTGATGTAATTTCTCCTTTGCGTGTAAGCGAAGAGCAGGAAATTCTTGGTCTCGATATAAGCCAGCACGGCGAATCAATTGGTAATGATTTTACCTTCAATACAAATTCCTTTGAGAAAAAAATCCAGGAAATTCTTATAGAAAATAATTGATCAAATAAAATATATTCTCTTTTTTTTACCGGATCTGTTTTTCAAGATCCGGTTTTTTATTTCAACTTGTTCAATTCAACTTTATATATCATTAAACCTGATTATATTTACACACGATTTTTCCCGAGTATATTATTAAGAAAATGACTAAGAAAAAAATTTTATTTGTTTGTCTTGGAAATATTTGCCGCTCTCCTGCAGCTGAAGGAATTATGAAAAAATTAGTTGAAGAAAAAGATTTGCATAATTTAATCGAAGTAGATTCGGCGGGGACAATGGGTTATCATACCGGTGAAGGTGCCGATCCAAGAATGAAAAGACATGCTAAAAATCGCGGCTACGATTTAACAAGCATTGCGAGAAGATTTGATCCTAAAAAAGATTTTTTAGACTTCGACTACATTGTAACGATGGATAACTAAAATTTTGCCGACGTAAAAAGTATGGATTATGAAAATAAATTTCGTAACAAGATTTTTAAAATGGCTTCTTTCTGTAAAGAGCATAATGTAAATGAAGTCCCTGACCCATATTATGAAGGCAGCGAAGGCTTTGAACATGTTTTAGATATTCTTGAAGACGGCTGCGGCAATCTTCTTGACCAAGTTAAAAATGAAATCTACAAATGACATTCTGATTAGGATTGAATCTAAGTTAAACGAAAAGATAATCTCGAAGTCAAATATCGGCGGCGGATGTATTAGCAAGGCGATGCAGATTAAAACCACATCCGGTAAAAGGTTTTTCGTAAAGATAAATAATTCTTCTCCAAAAGATATGTTCACCAAAGAAGCAAACGGGCTTTTGGAACTAAACAAAGCTGCCTCGATCCGGATTCCTTCAGTAATTATTTTTGACGAAGCCTTTATTTTATTGGAATTCATCGAACCGTCTGCGAAGGTTAATAATTTTTTTGAAGACTTCGGGTACAAGTTTGCAATGCTCCATAAGTATACCGCCGAAGAATTTGGATTCTATGAGGATAATTATATCGGCTCGACAAAACAAATTAATACCGCTGCGCCGGAAGAAAAAACCAACTGGACAAAATTTTATTTCAATAAAAGAATTTTATTTCAATTTAAACTGGCAGAAAAAAAAGGGCTTTCTTCTTCAGAATTAAGAAAAGGTATTTCAATACTGGAAAATAAAATAGAAGAAATACTTTCCGGCATAAATGAGCCTCCTTCATTATTGCACGGTGATTTGTGGAGCGGGAATTTTATAACGGGCGACGATGGGAAAGTCTGTCTAATCGATCCGGCGGTATATTACGGCAGCCGCGAAGCCGATCTCGCAATGACAAAATTATTTGGCGGCTTTACGGCAGCTTTTTACAAATCGTACAATGAATGCTTCCCGCTTTTAGAAGGTCACGAATACAGAGAAAATATTTATAAGCTTTATCATGTCCTAAATCATTTAAATCTTTTCGGTTCGTCTTATTATTCTCAGGCAATTTCGCTGCTGAATTTTTATTTCTAATTGAGCGTCATTTATTTTTCAATAAGTGCAGTAAATCCATCTCAATTTTTTCTTCGCAATAAAAAGGCTCGCCATAATGCCTGCCGATCTGGAACCCATAAAATTGCGCCCGCGATTCTATATAATTAATAAACTCCGGTCGGCTGATAAATGTTTCCGGCTCGGAGCTTTTCGGATTATGGAATTGCGTTTCGTAAGCTTTTACGGCTTTCATTTTCATAGCAAAGCTGTCCGTAACGTCTACAATAAATGAAGGTTCAAAAGTGTATGTCTGCATGTAATAATAAAGTTTTGAAGGGCGGAAAGCTTCCTGCGCAACTTCTTTATCAAAAGTTTTTACTTTGGACAAACCCGTTGCGAACATGGCTTCTTTAACAATCTTGCTTGCATCAATATGATCGGGATGCCTGTCATTAAAATAAGGCGCAAAAATAATCTTCGGTTTGTATTTTCTTATTTCCATTATAACCTTCATCAGGTTATCCTTATTTCTTTCGATATGTCCGTCGGGAATATTTAGATTTTCTCTTATGGCAATTTTTAAAGCGATTGCTGCCTGGAATGCTTCTTTCTGACGAGTTTCAGCTGAGCCGCGCGTTCCTAATTCGCCTTTGGTAAAGTCAATGATTCCTACTTTTAGATTATTTGAAGTCAGCTTACAAATAGTTCCTCCCATCGATAATTCGGCATCATCGGGATGCGCCGCGAATACTAATACGTCAAGATTCATAAGTCACCGGAATTAATTGTGCCCATCAACTTAAAAAATTTTCAGACAAAATACTAAAGCCTGGTCATATTTTGCCGCTACTGTTTTACTAAAATAATAGTTGCACTTTAGCAAATGATTAAATATTTTTCTCTCATAAAAAAAGGAAGGTGCTTATGTCAAAGACACAATTTATGACACTCGCCCGACACATAATCGAAGGCGAAAAGAGACACCCTGAAGCAACCGGAGAACTTTCAAGATTACTCTCCGATCTTTCACTTGCTGCAAAAGTTATTTCACTCGAAGTAAACAAAGCAGGGCTTGTCGACATTCTTGGATTTACCGGCAATAATAATATTCACGGCGAACAGGTTAAAAAGCTTGATATGTTTGCCCATGATATATTAATCAGGGCGATGGACCACGGCGGACACTTTTGCGTGATGGCTTCCGAAGAAGAGGAAGATATTATTCATATTCCAGCCAGGCATAAAATCGGGAAGTATGTTCTTCTCTTTGATCCTTTAGACGGCTCATCCAATATCGATGTAAATATCAGTATCGGTACAATATTTTCTATATACAAACGCGTTACGCCCGATGGTCAGCCCGGCACTCTTGAAGACTGCCTTCAGCAAGGGATTTACCAGGTGGCTGCCGGATATATTGTATACGGCTCAAGCACAATTTTGGTTTATACTACCGGTGAAGGCGTTCACGGTTTTACTCTTGATCCGTCCTTCGGCGAATTTCTTCTTTCACATGACAATATTCAAATTCCTAAGAAGTCGCATATCTACAGTATTAATGAAGGAAATTATTTGTACTGGCATCCCGGTTTGAAAAAATACATTAAGTACCTTCAGGAAGAAGACGAGAAAACCGAACGACCTTATTCTTCACGTTACGTCGGTTCAATGGTTGCAGATATTCACCGCAGTCTTTTGTACGGCGGAATATTCATGTACCCGGCAGATCATCGTCATACAAAAGGAAAGCTGCGATTGATGTATGAATGCAACCCGATGTCGATGATAATCGAAGCGGCAGGCGGGCGAGCCTCGAACGGTAAGCAAAGGATAATGGAAATACAGCCTACCGCACTGCATGAAAAAACACCGCTGTTCATCGGCAGTGAAGAAGATGTTAAAATGGTCGAAGAATTTATGGCTAAAGAAGAAGTAAGCAGCGATGTTTATATTGGCAACAAATCGTAGCTGCTTTTAAAATTATTAGACCACGATTTTAAAGTCGTGGTCTAATTATAAAAATGAGGACTAAAAGTTCAAATTATTTCAGAAGCTGCATTTTAACACTCTTTTCAAAATTGCCGGCTCTAAGCTGGTAGATATACATTCCGCTGGGAAGCCCGCTGCCGTTGAAGCTGACTTCATATTGACCGGGTTCTTTCAAGCCCGAAACAAGGGTTCTAACTACCTGCCCGAGTACGCTGTAAACTTTTAGAGTTACAAAAGTTTCTTTCTGAATTGAGTAAGATATTAATGTGCTTGGATTAAACGGGTTTGGATAATTTTGCTTTAGATCGAATGAAGGAGGAACTTCTTTTCCGGCAAGATCATTTGGATTTTTAACAGATTTTTTCCCAAGCCCTGCCGGTGCGTAAACTGCATATCCGCGCGGAGGCGCCCAAAGCTGCACCCAGCCGTTGCCGTCGGAATTTTTATCAATTGCCTGACCTGTGTAGTCATGCATTGTTGTATTTGTCCACTTAACCTGCACCCATGCGCCAAGCCAATTTGATGCATTATCATTTAACACAAGCACGCATCCCGGAGCAGAGCCGTAGCCGTTTCTTTGCGCTATATAAAGATCACCGTCTTTGTATAACACAGATGTTGTCCCGCCGTCCAGATGTTCTCTTATCCAGACTAGATTATCAATGCCGGGCTTTAAGCCGTAGTTATAATAATCTTTCCAGAAGACGCACGGTCTTCCTTCGGAGGTTAGTATATACGCATAAGCCATCATCTTATCATA
>Ga0187812_1000052_pt1 | contig 43068 bp, 51 predicted proteins | sample NC_S_2_FD_130582 | JGI IMG/M metagenome (GOLD analysis project Ga0187812, IMG submission 130582) | Wetland sediment microbial communities from Neuse River Estuary, North Carolina, USA - ASW-S_2 | ecosystem: Environmental > Aquatic > Freshwater > Wetlands > Sediment | place: USA: North Carolina...
CGATAGAATCTATAAAATAAATTATTCAGGGAACAACATTAGAAGATTGAATGTTAATGTCGCGCCTTTAAGCGTGGAGAATTTTAAAAGATTGAAAAGCTTCGGCATCGGCACATACCAATGTTTCCATGAAACCTACCATTACGATACTTATAAACAAATGCATCCGGATGGACCAAAAGCAGATTATGGCTGGAGACTTTTTGCTATGGACCGCGCACTTCAAGCTGGGATAGACGACGTTGGAATAGGCGCATTGTTTGGTTTGACGGATTATAAGTTTGAAACGCTGGGACTTTTATCTCACGCATTTGATCTCGATTCTAAATACGGAGTTGGTCCGCATACGATTTCTGTTCCGCGTCTTGAACCTGCTTTGAACGCACCGGCAGCGATAAATCCGCCGCATGCTGTTGATGACCTTTCATTTAAAAAGATTGTGTCTGTTATACGCCTCGCCGTACCTTATACCGGGATTATTCTATCAACAAGAGAACGCGCGGAATTAAGAAGAGAATTATTTTCAGTAGGAGTTTCTCAAATAAGCGCGGGAAGCAGAACCGCACCCGGCAGCTATAAGGAAACTCGCGACAGCTTGGATGAACATTCTCTTGAACAATTTCAGCTTGGCGATCACCGCAGTCTTGATGAAGTTGTACGAGACTGCACTACTCTCGGTTATTTACCAAGTTTTTGCACGGCATGTTATCGTTCAAATAGGACCGGTGATAGATTTATGGAGCTTGCAAAATCTGCCAGCATTGGAAAAATTTGCGTCCCAAATGCTATGGCAACCTTCAAAGAATATTTAAACGATTTTGCTTCGGATGAGACTAAAACCACAGCTTTTAAATTTTTCCAAAACGAGTTGAACAGCCTTGAAGGAACTATCAAAAAGAAAGCTTCTAAAATGATTGAGCAAGTTGATAACGGCGAAAGAGACGTGTATTTATAAAAACAAGATCAAGTTAAAATACTAATGTCGATGATAAGTGAAATTCTCAATAAAGAAGATTTAAACGAAGAAGAAATTTTTTCTCTCCTGCAAACCGAGGATAGCGATGAGGTTAAGTTAATCTATCAAAAAGCTAATGAGATAAGAAAAGTTTTTTGCGGCGATGAAGTTCATCTTAGAGGAATTATTGAGTTCTCAAATTACTGCGAGCAAGACTGTTTATACTGCGGGCTTCGAAAAAACAATTTAAACCTGGACCGCTACCGGATGAGTTTCGATGAAATCATTCAAACCGCTGAAACAATTTATGGAATGGGAATTCAAACAATTGTTTTGCAATCCGGCGAAGATTTTTTCTTCACAGGCAATATGGTTGCCGACATCATATCTTCAATCAAATCGAGATTTGATGTTGCAATTACTTTAAGCCTTGGTGAAAGAAGTTTTGAAGATTACGTGCTTTGGAAAAAATCCGGCGCCGACCGTTATTTATTAAAGCATGAAACCGCGAGTTCAAAACTTTATTCAACTTACCATATAAATCAGAATTTAAAAGACAGAGTTGATCATCTTTACTACTTAAAATCTTTGGGATATCAAATCGGAAGCGGAAATATCATCGGGCTGCCGCATCAAACTATTAAAGATATTGCTCAAGACATTATTCTTTGCAGAAAATTAGATCTTGACATGGCATCTTTTAGTCCGTTTATTGCTTCACCCGATACGCCTTACCGGAAACAGAAAAATGCTGACTTAAATTTTACTTTAAAAGTTATGGCTGTTGCAAGAATAGTTTTAAAAAATGTTCACATACCAGCAACAACGGCTATCGGCACTCTTGATGAATATGGAAGAGAAAAGGCGTTACAGGCTGGAGCAAATGTAATAATGCCGAACTTTACTCCAAGTCCCTACCGCGAGAAATATTCTATTTATCCTAATAAGAAGTGCGTAAAGGATAATCCTCTGAACTGTCCCGCATGCTTAGAAAACTCTATCAACTCATTAGGCAGAAAAATGGCAAGCGGAAAAGGACATTCGTTAAAGATTTCAGCATCCGAGTCTTTATACCGATAATCTATTTCAATTTTAGAACTACTCCTGTTGCAGGCTTAATATTAATATTGCCAGATACTTCTCCAAGCGGTGAAACGCCTGCGCTATCATCATTAACTAAAACCTGCCAGTTACCTCCGGGAAGAATAAATTCTTCATCTTTTTCCGGGTCAGCGTTGAATAGTACTATAAAGTTTTGATCATTATGTTTTACATTATAACCAAGTGCGAACGGGTTATCTTTTATATTGTAAAATTTTACCTCGTCATATTTTGCACGGCGGAATGCTGAATATTTTTCCCGGAGACTTATCAATCCTTTATAATAATTTTCCAAACCGGAATTAATTTCCGCATGCTTATAGTTAATATAATTTGTCGAATTATCTTTGTCGTAACTATTATTATCTATCTTACCTTTGTCGGGATCAGGTACACTTTCGTTGTACGGAATAACCTTTGTCCTTGCAAACTCATCGCCTTCTTGAATCATTGTTATGCCTTGAGACGTTAGCAGGAAAAGCGCTGCCAGCTTATTCAGCTTAAGCTGACGCGAAGTAAGCTTTACGAATGTGTCAACATCTTTTATTACTTCATTCTGTTCGGCGTATTTTGTAGCGATGCGGATAAAATCTCCCAGCGTATAGCCGTCATGCGAAGCAAGATAATTTACAGAGTGCTCTTTCTTTTGAAACAAACCGAATTTATCTCTTACCAAAGTTCCGTTAACATAGCTTTTAATTCTGTCCTGATTATTATTACCGTACCACTTGCCGAAAATCCATCCAAGCCCGTTAGTCGGATTTTCACCTTTAATTCCATTTCTTATTTGATCATTCCAGCTTCCCCAGCCTCTAAGAGAAAATCCCGCTGGATCGTATCCGCCGCCCCAGGGTTCACAGACAATTACAACATAAGGATTTATTTTTTTCGCTTCATAAATTATCTGTTCTACTGTTTCCCAGTCTATAAGCTTTCCTAAGTCGAACCGGAACCCGTCAACATGATACTCTTTCATCCAGTATAGAATGCTGTCGACAATTAATCTTCTAACCATCGGTCGCTCTGTTTTTAAATCGTTAGCGCAGCCGCTTTGGTTAATGAAGTTTCCATTTTTATCGAGCCTGAAATAATAATCTTTATCAATTTCTTTTAAGTTCCCTAATTCGTATTCTGAAAGATGGTTGTAAACTACGTCCATAATAACGCCGATGCCGTCACTATGAAAAGCCTTAACCATATCTTTAAAATCAGTTATCTGTTTGCCGGAAGTTCCGCTCCATGTATTCCATTCCAGATTTTTTGTTGTATCGCTGTAATAAGCTTCGGGGGCAAAAAAAGCTGCTGTCATATATCCCCAATGATTTCTTTCATAAGGATTCCATGAGTTATATCTTCCGTTAAGAGAATCTTTATAAGGGATTTCAATGTTTGCGAATTCCTGTGATGGCAAAAGCTCAACGGTATTTACACCGAGCTTTTTTATATAATCAATGCCCCCGGTTTTTCCATGTTCTATTAAGCCTTGATAAGTGCCCGGTTTATCTGCTCCCGATGAAGGATCGGCGGTCATATCGCGTATGTGCATTTCATAAATTATAAGATCGCGCCAATCTCTCTGGATCCAATGGTCACCATGCCAATCGTAATTACCTTCCTTAACTACCATTGATCTTCTCGGCGTGAAATAAGTATTGTAAGACGCAACTGCTTTTGTGTATGGATCAATGCAGATTACATTTTTAGTTAAAGGATATTTCGGGTTGTAAACTTTGTATCCATAAAACAAACCATACTGTTCGCCGTCTATAGAAGTTTCCCAAACGCCTTCGTTATCGCGAAACATTTTATATTCATTACCGGCAGTGTCTTCAGCGTCTTTAAAAGTTACAAGAGCTACACTTTCAGCATCCGGCGCAAACAATCTAAAGAAAGTTTTTCCGTGTTCAACAAATGAACCAAGCCTTTTAGTTGAATAATATTTGTCAAGATTTTTTGTTTTTGCTTTAATTCCGGTTTCAGCGGATCCAACAACCGGTTTGCTCTTATCACTTATGAACAATACATCACCTTTCAACGGATAGATTAATGTTAAGTAAACTACAAAGACAAGTAATATTTTTATGTGTTTCATTATATGTCCCAATTTATTTTCGATAAAATTTTCTTTTTGTTTACGTGCTAAAATTTTTCTCTAAATCTTTATTCATTTATTATTAGAATTAAAAGAGCAATCGTGTAAATAATTTTTAGTTTAATATTTTTCCGTCAACTACAGGGGTTACGCAGATTAGCGGGTTCTGCGGAATATCAAATTTCTGAAATATTTCTTCAAATAATTGATACTGCATGCCTTGTTTTTCGAGCTTGGCAAATTTATGATATTTCATAAACTTGCCGTGCTTATTAATCGGGGCGTCAAAGTAAAAAGCCTTAGTGTAATCCTCATCCACTTTGCTTTTAAGAAACTTTATTTTGTTGTCGTCGCCGCCTTCCATTTCATAAGCCACAGCTCGGAAAGCTTCAACTAATCCGTTGTTTATAATTAGATAAATATTAAGTATTACTTCGTTCATCAAAATTTATTTTATTGCCGGAATTAAAAATAATCAGACTGCCGGCATAAACAAAAACGATTTTTACATTATACTCTAAAAAAATTTTGGAGATTTCAACAAAATAAGATAAGGAATTCTATTGTATATCACATTTTAAAATCATTTGAATAATCTTACTTGACTATTATAATGATATATTGATAAGTTTCGATATATAAATATGAACACTAACGAAGACTATATTGTAAAAATAGCTAAAGCGCTGTCGGATAAAACGCGGATAAAGATCCTTGGCGAGATTGCTAAGAAGAAAAGCATCAATTGCAGTGAAGCGGAAAAGATTGCGGAGCTTTCTCAGCCGACTGTTTCGCACCACTTAAGAATATTAACTGAAGCCGGACTTCTCACCGCCGTTAAAGACGGAAGATTTACAATTATAACCGTCAATCAAAAAGCTCTGGATGAATTCAGCTCTTTAATTACTAATGTAGTTACAAAATAAAAAATTTTTGCTTGACATATCGATTTATTTCAATGTATCGATATGTTAGTACATGAAGATAGAATAATAAATAATTCAAATAGACAAATACTGAAAGGAAAAAAATATGCAGAACATTTTGTTCAGTGAATACCAACTTGGTCATATTAAAATAAAAAATAGGATTGTTATGGCTCCGATGACAAGAAGCCGTGCTATTAACAATATCCCGAATGACTTGATGGTAAAATATTATAAGCTCCGCACGGAAGCCGGACTTCTTATTACCGAAGGAACATCTCCTTCACCAAATGGTCTCGGATACGCACGTATCCCTGGTCTTTTTAACTATGAACAGGTAAACGCATGGAAAAAAGTTACTGACGCGGTTCATTCAAACGGCGGACACATATTTGTCCAGCTTATGCATACCGGGCGTGTATCGCATCCTCTAAACTTGCCTGCAAACGCAAAGGTACTTGCGCCCTCTGCAATCGGTTTTAAAGGTGAAACATGGACAGACCAAAAACAATTGCAGCCGTATCCGGTTCCTCAGGAAATGACGCTTGAAGATATTCAATTTACAATTGACGAGTACGTACGCAGCAGCAGGCTTGCTGTTGAAGCCGGATTTGACGGCGTTGAACTGCACGGAGCCAACGGTTATTTGATTGAGCAGTTTATTAACCCGGCAGCTAATCAAAGAAAAGATTTATACGGCGGCAGCATAGAAAACCGTATACGCTTTGCAGTTGAAATTGCTGAAAAAGTTTCCGCCGCAATCGGCTCCGATAAAGTCGGAATCCGCGTTTCTCCTTACGGCGTATCTAATGGTTTAACTGTCTATGATGAAATCGACGAAACTTATTCTCTCTTGGCTGAAAAGCTAAGCGGTCTGGGTCTGCTCTACATGCACGTTGTCGACCACAGCGCGTTGGGTGCCCCTCCGGTTAATCCATCGGTAAAGAAAATAATCAGAAATAAGTTTAATGGTACGTTTATTCTTTCCGGAGGTTATGATGCAAACAAAGCAGAGCAGGATTTGCATGATGGAAAAGGCGACCTCGTTGCGTTCGGAAGATATTTTATTTCTAATCCGAATCTTGTTGAAAAGCTAAAACACGGCATGGAGCTTAACGAAGCCGATAGAAACACATTCTACACTCCAGGCGAAAAAGGTTATATAGATTATCCATTAAATTAATAACATTAGGAGCTACAATATGAAATACGTTGTATTAATCGGAAGAATTTTCTTCTCACTTATGTTTATCATGGCAGGACCGGATCATTTTTCCTCCGGGACAATTGGATACGCCGCTGCTAACGGCGTCCCGCTAGCGTCGTTTGCTGTACCGTTCTCAGGGCTTATTGCTTTAGCAGGCGGATTAAGCATTGCAGCCGGTTACAAAGCAAAATGGGGAGCGTGGCTTATTGTCGTATTCCTTATACCGGTAACATTGATGATGCATAATTTCTGGGCAGCTAAAGATGCAATGACGATGCAATTGCAGATTGCGATGTTTATGAAAAATATTTCTATGCTTGGCGGCGCTCTTCTTATAGCTCACTTTGGAGCCGGTCCTATAAGTTTTGATAACCGTTTAATATCAGCTTCAAAATAATTTCTTTTACCGGCTGCGTTTATTTGATTCTTTGAAAATTAAATTATGCAGCCGGATTTAAATTGCAATTAGCCTTCTTAGTATCGCCGTTAATAAACATTAAAAAATAAAATGACGTTGGTATTATGACTATCTCAGTAGCTGTCAACCAGACTAAAGATACTAAGCTCACCAATAATATTAACTATCTGTTCTTCCGTCCGGAATTCAATTTTCTTTGTTACTCCCGGAAACAAGTCAAAATAATTATTGGAAAACGATCCCGTTTTGTTCTTAAAGCTTAGGTAAACGTCTTTTGCATATTTATTTGAGATTAAAGTCAGCTCATATCCGTTATTTGTTTTCATTGAAGAGACCTTTATATAAGGCTTCTCAAGTTTAAGATCTTTAGGCTGTTTGAATAAATAAGTATTCTCAGCCAGAATATTATTTCCTGATTTTAAGCTTGTTATAAGAACTATCTTAGATTCATCCGAACTTCCGGCAAGTTCATCTTTTTTCAGTCTTACATATTCTTTACTTGTATTAGCCGCTACGGTAACGGGAAATTCTTTATCATAAATTTTTACTCCGTTAAAATCTATTACCTTTATGTTTAGGCTTGAAGGAATAGCTTTGAGGCTGTCGGAAACTATATAGAATCCAAGTTCATCATCTTTAGAAACAAGTGAAATTAAAAAAGTTTTATATTCTCTCTTCACATAATATTGCAGCGCCTTCCAGTTGCCGTAATAATCTATACTCGACCATGATGCCACAGGCCAGCAGTCATCTAACTGCCAATACATGCTTCCCATGCAGTATGGCATATTTCTGCGGTGCGCGTCAATTGCAATTTTATCTCCTTCAGCTTGAAGTACCTGGCTGACATATACATACATATCAAAATTCTTCGGCTCTTTGAATTCCCTATCCATGTACCACTGAATTAATCTATTGCCGTATTCTTTATCTTTTCTGTCGTCTGCCATGCATCTCTGATGCGAAAGCATAACATCCGAATGAAGCTGCATATCTTCAGGACCGGCAAACTTTTTAATTGTGCTTATTTCAGGATAAGATTGAAAGCCGTACTCGCTTACAAAGCGGGCAATATTGTCCATATTATTAAAGCTGTCAAATGGTTCTTTGCCGTGCCACACGCCCCAGTAATGAATATCTCCTTCGGAGTTAGTTACACCGTTAAATCCCGCGCTGGGACTTGTATAAAGATAATACCTCGTTGTATCGGCATCATGGATTGCGTCAGGGATTACTTTCTTATAAAGTTCATCCATATTATGTTCATATTCATTTTGAACTTCACGCGAATAGCTTTGCTTCCATCCCCAGTTGAACCAGCCGATTACATTTTCATTGTTCCCGCAATAAAGCGCAAGACAAGCGTGATTACGCAGACGAGTTACATTGTCTATAACTTCATGCTTTACATTATCGAGGAATAAAGAATCCGCAGGATACATAGCGCATGCAAAACCGAATTCCTGCCAGACAAGAATTCCATAACGGTCGCACAAATTATAAAACTCATCATTCTCATAAATTCCGCCTCCCCACACGCGGAGAATATTCATGTGTGAATCGGCGGCGGATTTAATCATGTGTTCGTAGCGTTCGGTGGTAACGCGGTTCTCGAAATTATCTTGAGGAACATAGTTCGCTCCTTTCATAAAAACCGGAACTCCATTTAGCCTTACATAAAAACTCTTTCCGTATTTATCTTTTTCCCTAACTACCTCCAGCGAGCGGATGCCGATTTTCTCTGTGTCGGAATCAGAACATCCGTCACCGGATTTAACTTCAAAATCAAAGCTGTATAAATATTGGCTGCCGAGACCGTTTGTCCACCATAAGTTTGGATTTTCAATTTCAAAGCTTAAAGGAATTTTATTCTCCCCCTTATTAAGCTGATAGTTCTTCGTTTCATAATCTTTACCGTCGACCTTAACATTAACTGCAACTTGCTGGTTAGAATCCGACATAACATTTACATAAGCGTCAATATCTGCCTTTGCTTTTGAAACATTGCTTTGAATTACCTGTACATTGTCAATCTTAAACTCATCCCAGGCTTGAAGGAAAACATTCCTCCAGATGCCGCATGTAATTAAACGCGGACCCCAATCCCATCCGAAATGGAATTGAGCTTTCCGGGCATACATGGCGCTCATCGTATCCGATTGATCGTTATTATCGCCGTCAATTAATTTGAACGGCGCGTTCTTTATCTTCGGAATATTTACTTCAAAAACATTTTTGAAATGTACCTTAAGAATGTTCCCATCTTGCTTTAACAAGTTTTTACATTCTATTTTCCACTTTCTAAACATATTGTCCGCCGACAGAATGAGCGAATCATTTAGATAAACGTCAGCGTAGGTATCCAATCCATCGAAGATCAAATCGATGTTCTTCATATTAAATACATTTGCTTGAACGTTAAATGTAGTTTTATAATCCCAATCAGTTTTCCCGATCCACTGAAGATTCTTTTCATTCGTACCGAAGTACGGATCGGGAATTAATTTATTGTTCATTAAATCCGTGTGAACGCATCCTGGAACCGTCGCCGGGTACCAGCTTGAACTGTCGGCTTGTTTGAATTGCCAGCCGGTTGTTAATGAATAATTAAAAACTGCGGAGGAATCTTTTATCGCTGCTGATGTTGGAACTGAAAAGAATATTAATAAAAAGAGAAATGACAATTTATATTTCATAATAGATTCACCAATGTTAGGTTATTCTTAGACATCAAAAATAAGTTGGAATAAAAGTAAACATAGAGCTTTATTTTATCAATAATGCGCAGAAATAATATTATTCAAGAATAAATGTATAAAGAGTAATTAGCTAATTAACATATTGTTATTGTACTATAATTTATTCTCACTCTCTTCTTTCTTGCTGGAAATATATCTTAATAAATAATAAATTAGTGCTGTAAAAAAGAATATATATAACTATACAAAATCTTAACATTATAGAAGAACAGCTAAAAGAAATATGCGGTAAGCATTCAATCAAAGAGATTGCAGTCTTTGGCTCCGCATTGAGAGAAGACTTTACTGACAAAAGCGACATTGATTTGCTTTATGTTTTTGAAGATAAGGCTAAACGCAGTCTATTTGATATTGTTAATATAAAAGAAGAATTTGAAAAGCTCTTCGGAAGACATGTTGATTTTGTAAGCCGCAATGCTATCGAACAAAGTAGAACCATTTATAGAAAAAAAGCCATGCTCGAAAATTTAAAAGTTATTTATGCAGCGTGATAATGCTTACCTATTCGATATTGCTGACTCTAAAAATTGAAATTGAAAAAATTCTTTAATAAAATTTTCTTAGATAAAAACACGCCATTTAGATATTCTCCTTTTCTGCTATCTTTTCATCTTCTTCTCCCCTTCTTACCAACCCACCTAAAAAATATTTTAAAATTCCTTGCATCTTTATCCAATATTTTGTTTAACTTTGTAGCACATATAAGTTCTTTTATTTTATAAACTAATGGAGATATAAAAATAATGGCAACTTCAGAAACAGGCCACGCTAAGAACGTGGCGAACTTCGAGACCCTCAACTCCTTCTGCACGGGATACGGTGCAAGCTACAACCCTAATAATAATTCAATAAAAGTAACATCACTCAACACCCTCTTACTTAATTCTCAAAACTCACTTAAATCAGTTAACAATGCGTTTACCGCTTCCTCCAACACGATTGCCGCGAGGGAAATCGCCTTTGCGCCCTTAAGCAAGCTCGTGACCCGTGTAGTTAACGCCCTTGCCGCAAGCGGCGTCCCTAAACAAATTACTGATAACGCCAGAACCATCGCCCGCAAGCTTCAAGGTAAAAGAGCTAACCCGAAAATTGTTCCTCCCCCGGCAGACACCCGGCGGCTCCCGCCGGAGACGCTTCTACTAATATCTCCGCTTCTCAAATGAGCTTCGATAACCGCGTAGAAAATATGGGAAAATTAATCGAGCTGTTAACCGTTCAACCGGCTTACGCTCCAAATGAAACTGATCTTACCACCGATTCACTAACTGCGTTCCACACAAATATGAGCGGCACAAACACTGCCGCAAAAAACGCCGAAACCGCTCTTAGCAACTCTCGCATCGCAAGAAACAACATCCTTTACAAAGATGAAACCGGCTTAGTTGCAATCGCTGGCAAGGTTAAGGATTATGTCATAAGCGCATTCGGCGCTTCAAGCCCGCAATACAAACAAATAAGCAAGATAAAATTCATTCTTAGAAAAGATTAACCCTTACTCATTAAGCCGTCTGTATTAGGCAGACGGCTTTCAAATTATAGCAAAAACCCTCAATTTATGCAAAAAACAATCCTTTAGAATGGAAATAACCACCGGCATTTAGGAAACATAGCTCCGCAAAAGGTTTTCTTGATCCGGCATAAAGGTTCCTCCCTCCGTCATAGTGGTTTTTCCCTCCCGCACTTAGTTTTCTTGCTCCGTAATAAAGTTTTTTCCATCCGGCAAAAAGGTTTCTTGCTCCGTTAGAAAGTTTTTTGTGACCGGATAAAAGGAATCTTACGCCCGCATTTAGTTTTCTTCTTCCGTCAAAAAGGTTTCCCGCCCCGTTAAAAAGTTATTTGTGACCGGATAAAAGGAATCCCGCTCCGGCATAAGGTTTTTTCCTTCCGGCAAAAAGGTTTCTGCGGACAGCATTCTGAAATCCCCCAATCGCAAAATGGAAACTGCCTTCGGAACTAAGAAATCACTTATATATAAAATAGAAATAGCCGTCAATTATGAAAAATCCGTCCAGCTCAAGTTAGAAAATGAAGATAGATAAAGCTTCTTTCCTGTTATAATCAGCACAATGGCTGCCATATTCCATCTTAATACTTAAATGAGGACGGCGATCCTTTCATGCAAGCATAAATTTTTATATTTTCTACCGTTGTTTTTGGAGCGCTGGAATTTATTTCCCTTTTGAATTACCGCCTTATTAAGTATTCAAACCATGTCTTCCAAAAAAATATTTGTATTAAAAATAAATCAGACCGAATATTGGAAATTAACATCTTAAAATATGTAACATTCAGACGCTTCATTAATGCGGCGAAAATTATATCTTCTTTTCTAACTTCAATAACAGTGCGTAAGCCTATTGTGTGGGGAATGCCTATATCATTTTCAATTGAACCGACTAATCACTGCAACCTGCAGTGCCCTGAATGCCCGTCTGGTCTTGGCGCGTTAACACGTCCTCTCGGTCTTTTAAAGCTCGATGACTTCAAAAGCTTCGTTGATCAAATAAAAACAAACGGCTTCTATGTGCAATTATATTTTCAAGGCGAGCCTTACATTAATAAAAACCTCCCTGAGATGGTTGAGTACGCGCAGAAGAATAACATGTACATTTCCGTAAGCACCAACGGTCTGCTTGTTTCAGAAAAGAATGTTGATAAGATTCTGGAGAACGCGCCCGACAAATTAATTTTTTCCATCGACGGTCTTGATGAAGCGACCTATCAGAATTATAGAGTCGGCGGAACTTTTAAAGATGCCGACAGCGGGCTTAAGCTTCTGCTTAGACGAAAGCATGAATTAAAAAAGAAGAAGCCTTTCGTCGAGCTTCAATTTATCGTGATGAAGCAGAATGAGCATCAGATAGATGAGGTGCTTAAATACGGAAAGGAGGCGGGCGTTGATAAAGTCGTACTAAAGACAATGCAGGTTTCCTCTTACGAAAATGCCGTGCACTTCCTTCCTTCAAACCCTAAGTACCGGAGATATATTGTCGTCGATGGTAAAATAAAAATCAAAAATAAACTGAAGAATCATTGCTTCGCGCTGTGGCGTACTTCCGTAATTACTTGGGACGGCAAGGTTGTTCCGTGCTGCTTCGATAAAGATGCGATCTATGAATTAGGAAAATTAGACAGCCTGTCGTTCAAACAAATCTGGACTTCCAAAGAATATAATGAATTTAGAAAAGGCGTTTTATATAACCGCACAGGCTTAAGCATGTGCACCAACTGCACCGAAGGATTAAAGATAAATATTCTTCAAATAGAAAATTGAAATCTAAACAACACGCTGTCCATGCGGATGAAATTAATTATTTATATCTCCACCAGCATTCATCCGAATATTCTTTACCGTTTATAACAGCCGATGCTTTTATATCATTGGAGCCGGGGCTTAGCTGCACGTTGTTCCATATAAACCGGTGGTCGCTGCTTGCTGTTTTACCCAAAGATTTTCCGTTCACAAATAGTTCAACTTCATCCGCGTTGGAATAAACTTTTGCCGTGATTACCGGTGTATCTCTTACAGTAAATCTCTTGCTGGTAATATGAATCATCGGCGCGGGATTCCAGTTTACTTTGTACCAGTAATAAGCGTCCTTCTTAACCGCGTGGTCTTGAGTTATAATTCCCTTGTCGTTTATTCCGGGTTTAAATCCTTCACGCCTTCCGTCTGAAGCGAACTCAAATCCGTTCCATAACGTTGAGAACCAGATATAAGGTCTCGACTCAATTTCTTTCCAGATAATTTCATGATATTCTGTTTGATATTCTTCCGGGTGCCACGGACCGCCGGGCTGCGGCTGTTTAGGATTCTCTTCATGCTGGTAAATGCTTCCGCCCGCGCCGTACTCGCTCAATCCGATCGCTCTATCGGGATGTTCTTTATGCCATCTGTCTAAATAAGGTCCGAGGTCTTCAGCTTTGCCGTTGTACCAGCCGAAATATTTATTCAGCCCAAGAACATCGGTTATAAACTCGGGACCGATATTATCTATATTTGCCGCCGCTGTTGTATATCTTGTTGAGTCTTCTTTCTTAGCAATTTCATTTAAATGTTTTATAAGAGATGTAGCGTCCGGTCCTTTAACATTTCCAAGCTCATTAAATATTCCCCAGAATAAAATTGACGGATGATTATAATTTTGCCTGATTAATTCTTTAAGCTGCTGCTCGCAGTTCTGCGCAAATGATTCCGTAGTTTCGATATGATTGACAAGCGGGATTTCAGTCCACACAACAATTCCGTTTTTGTCGCACAGCTTATACATTTCCTGCCCGTGCTGGTAATGCGCAAGCCTCACCACCGTTGCGCCTATATCCATTACGTAATTCATCTCTTGTTTTCTGTCCGCATTGGTTATCGCGCGCCCTTCATCCTTTTTATCTTCATGGATACAAAAGCCGTGAAGCTTATAAGGCTTGCCGTTAAGGAAGAAACCTTTATCCGGATCGACTTTAAAATATCTTATGCCGAGCGGCTGCTTTACTTCATCTACTAATTTTTGATTCCTAAAAACTGAGACGACAACATGATAAAGGTATGGATCATTTCTTCCGTCCCATAGATGGGGTTTATCAATAGAAAAGCTCTGTTGAAAATCGGATTCCGATTCATCCGCTATTTTTTTTCTTCCCGTTTCTTCTTTGATGATCTTTCCATCTTCATCATAAATAGAAGTCTTAATATTTAATTCGGCTTCATGCTTAGAATCATTTTTCAATTTAGTAAGAACCGAAACGTCCGCATGATTATCGGAGACGTTATACTGCGTAATAAAAACTCCCGGCGACGCGTAATCGGTAAGAGAGATGTGTACGCCGTCAGTCGCTATTATTTTAACTTTCCTGTATAAGCCGCCGTCCATCGTATAATCGGCATCCAAAGGCGCAAGCTGGAATTCCTCCGAATCTTTGAAGCTTGTATTATCAACCTTGACGGCAATAATATTTTTCTCACCGAATTTTAGATAATTAGTAATGTCAAAAATGAATGCTGCGTAGCCTCCTTTATGCTCTCCGGCGAATTTACCGTTGATATAAACTTCGGTAATCATGTTCGCCGCGCCGAAGCGGATAAATATTCTTTTTGAAGAAAGCGCCTTCGGGATTACTAAAGAATTTCTATACCATGCCGGTCCCCTGTAATAGGTGCCGCCGTCCTGACCATCGAGATTATTCCACGTATGAGGAAGAGAAACAGTCTGCCAGCCGGAATCATCAAAAGTTATTTTAGATGCGCCTTCAATATTGCCTTTAGTGAATTTCCAGTTGTTGTTTAAAGGAATTTCAATCCTTGCGGATGCTGCCGTCATAGATATATTTATTAAAATAATTATTACGGTAAAAAATATTTTATTCATAACTGATCCTCATTTTAATATTTCCGGTCTTTACGATAAGTGAATTTTCTTTCACGGAATAGTAACATGATAAAACTTTACTTTTGATTCATTTGCGATTTCGTATTCCTTAAGCGAAGCGGGAATTAAAAATGATTCGCCTTTGGAAAATTTAAGCGAACCGGGATCATCATTTATATTCCATCTTACATTCAGCTGACCGTCCGCAATTAAAAATACCGACGGTTTATTTTCTGTTTGAAGAATACGGCTGAAGTTTTTACTTTTCCGATAACAGGCAACTTCAAATTCTTCAGCTTTTGTCTTGTAGACGATTTCATCTTGCTTTGCCTGAGAGTTAATAATGTCATATCTGGAAAAATCATACTTTATAATATCAAGCAAAGTTTTTACGTCTTTAAATTTATTTGTTAATCCTGCGCGGACTACATTATCCGAGTTAGCCATGCATTCAATTATGTTTCCTTTTATGTATGCATGCGGAACTCCGGCATCCGTAAAAATAGCCTGACCGGGGTCCAGCTTTATAATATTAAAAAAGAAGAATGATAGAAGACCAACATCCTCACCGAACAGCTGATACTGGCTTATGAACTGTTCTTCTTCCGAAGACAGCTTGCTCTTATTGTTAAGTCTTTCATAAATACTTTTTATGCAAACAGAAAGCTTTTCTTTATCGTCAGCTTTCGTCATAATAGTTTGGTAAAGCTTTTTAATAAGCTCTTTGCTTTCTTCTTTATTTTCCGACTCTAATATTTTTTCTATCAGAACGCTGCCGGTAAGAAATTTTATTTCCGGCAACGAACGAAGATTTTCTATAATTTCATTAACCGGGCGAAATCCCGCTACTGCAATTAACGATTCTTCTGCAATCGCGATTTCCGGCTTATGATTATCATCGGGATAGTTTTTGGAATCTAAGGAATGTAGGTTTTCAGCCTGTCTTTTATCCGGGTGAAGCTGGATTGACAGCGCCTTTGCTGATGAAAGAACTTTAAGCAGGAACGGAAATTTCCCTCCAAATTTATTTTTAACATAACTGCCGAGAACTTCGTTGCAATGACTTTCTATTATTCTATCAAGCGGAAAACATTCAGAGTCAATTTCGAGTTCGGAAGGTGACTTTGGGTGCGCACCGATCCAAAGCTCTGCATAAGGAATGTTAAGTTCGGCTTTAATTCCTATAAACTTTGGGATAAATGCATCTTCGTTTTTTGTCCCCCACTCATAGTTTTGAATTTTGTTAGACAGCTTATATGGTTTCGGTGTAAATGCTTTCAAAATACTTTTCTGGTTAATTAATTATTACTGTTAATTGTTCCGAATAAGTTATAAACTTGATGCCGCAGTCTTTCTTTGCTGGTGTAATTAATTAAGTTTATTTTTCTTAAAACTTATACCATTCAGATTATTTTCTACATTAAAAAAATCTGCGGCAGTTTTACCAACATCGGAAAAAGTTTTCCTTATTCCTAAATTTTCACCTTCGGCATTTTTGATATAATATAATAGCGGAACATATTCTCTGCTGTGATCAGTGCTCGGAGTAGTCGGATCATTACCATGATCGGCGGTAATGATTAATGAGTCTGTTTCATCAAGAGCATTTAATAAGTTAGGTAAGAAATCATCAAATTCTTTTAGCGCAGAAGCGAAGCCTTCCGGGTCATTCCGATGCCCATAATAAACATCAAAGTCGACAAGGTTTGCAAAGATAAAACTATGAACAGCCTTTGAAGCATATTCAATTAATTTATTGCATCCTTCAAGGTTTGATTTAGTCTTCTCTTTAATTTTAATCCCGCGGTAATTAAAGAGATCATTAATTTTGCCGATTGCAATTGTCGGAATATTTTTCTTGTACAGCAAATCAAGCAGGGTTTCATCCGGCGGATCGAGAGAAAAATCTTTTCGATTGGTAGTCCGCGAGAAATTTCCAGGCGTTCCTATAAATGGTCTTGCGATAACTCTTCCAACATTTAACGGCGGCACTAAAATTTTATTTCTTGTAATCTCACAAATCTCATAAAGTCTTTCCAGAGGAATAATATCTTCATGCGCTGCAATCTGAAAAACAGAATCTGCGGAAGTATAGACAATCGGGAAACCGGTTCTAACGTGTTCAGCGCCGAGTTCTTTTATTATCTCCGTACCCGAAGCGGCTTTATTTCCGACAATGCCTTTGCACTTGGTTAACGATATAAAATCATCAATTATTTTTTGAGGAAAGCCGTCCGGGAAATACGAAAAATCCGTTTGGATATTTAAACCGGCTAATTCCCAATGACCGGTTGTAGAATCTTTTCCTTTTGAAACTTCATTCAACTTGCCGAATGAAGCAAGTGGTTTTGAAACTGTGTGTACGCCCTTAATCTCATTTATATTTCCTAGACCAAGCTTAGCGAGGTTCGGCAGATCAAGTCCTCCAACCGCTGAAGCAATGTTGCTAAGAGTATTGCTTCCTTCGTCGCCGTAATTTTTAGCGTCGGGTAATTCACCAATACCAACGCCGTCTAAAATGATTATGAAAAAATTATTCATTTAAATTTTCTGTTTAAAAAAATAATTGCTGAGAGTTATTTAATTGATGTTGCGAACAGCGTTGCCGCCCTTTTCAATTGCTTTTTGTAGAGCAAGGTCGGCGTTATAAATTACTTCATCGGCATTTACTTTGCCGTTTGCCGATGCAACGCCGATCGATACGGTATAGGTTGTCTGCTTTGAAACAACAGCTACAGGCTTGCGGGCTATTTTAACGCGAAGCTTTTCAGCCCACAGGAAAACATCTTTAGTATTCGCATTAAAGAAATAAACTCCAAAAACCTTTTCGCTTATTCTTCCTAAAAGATTGAAAGGCGTCATCTCTTCCGTAATTGTTTCGGAGACAGCCGTAAGAACTTTGGGGAAAGGATTGCCGTCAAACAACGACTCCTGCTCGATGAAATCATCAATACGAATTAACGCTAACGCGCCGGGAATTTTTAGCTGCGCTGCCTTGTATAAGTCGGATGTTAGTCTTTCCTTAAATGTGTCAACATTTAAAGTATGAGTTTCAATATCCAGCGCAAGAAAACTTTTTAACAAAGTTTGGGTTGAGTAAGAATAAATTATGAAGGAAAAGATATTCATCGCGTTTTTTAAGAACTGAACATCTTCGTTTGTGTAAGCGTTTTTCTTCAAGCTTTCAAAACAAAGCACACCGTAATTTTGACCGTTATAAACTACCGGTACCGCTACGAAAGAACCGTCAAAGCTAACACTTTCAACTTTCGAAAACCGGACATACTCTCCCGTTGAAGTGTCGTCTATTTTAATTGGTATGCCGGTGATAATTGATTTCCCTACAAGAGTTCCGTTTAGTTCTATGTCCAATCCTTCGCCTACATATTTAAGGGACGTCCTATTAAGAATTTTAAAAGTTTTAAATTTTTTGGAAAGCGGATGAAAATATACAAAGGCAAACGCGTCCCATTGAAGCAGAAAACCTACTGAGCTTTGGATTGAAGAAATTAAATCGTCGTCCGTTTCAAATTTTTTATCCGTTCCGATTAAACTCAACAAGCCTTTTAACCGCTGCTGTGAAATCGAATCAGAATGTTTTTCCTCGAAGATTGTTATGATCATCGTTATGACCCGCACAAACCTTCCGAGCGCATAAATTGTTTCTATGCCGAAATTATCGCCCATCTTAGAATCTATTGCGATGACAGCAATTAGTTGCTTATCGTAGTAAAGCGGAACTCCGACAAAACTGCGAATACCTTGCGGCGAGGAATAATATCTTATTACATCGGCTTCAGCAGCGGGCGAAATATCACTGAGAAGTTCGGGCTCTCCTTTTTTTATTATGTTACTTAGAATATCATTCTCAAGATCGAATTTTCTTTTTTCTATTTCATTAGTATTTGAGACATATCTTTCGACGCCAAGCTTTTCTTTTTTCCTGTTGTACCAGAAGAATATGGCTGTGTGCGCCTGGTAAGCTTCTTTTATTACTGTCAGCATCTTTTCAAGTACAAACGCGAATTGACCGTCATGCCCAATTCCTTCAGGCAGCGATTCATTGGCAATCTCTTCAAACCGTTCTTTCAGGTCCGGCGGCTTTAAAGTTGTTTTAGAATGACGTAACTCCGGAACGTAATTATCTGCGGTTATTATTTCTACTTCACGATTCTTTGAAATTATTTCAAAAGATTCATCTGCGTCTGTTTCGTGTTCGATTGGAATATTTTCTTCTGGCTCGGTGCTTGACCTTGGTATATAAGGACCTTCAAACTTTATAGAATCACGCAGGAAGATTATGAAGGCAACGTAAATTATAAGTAAAGAAAGGGAAATGATTCTAATTAAGGTGTCATCTGTAATAAAAAGAAATGATGCCAAAATGGGAACGACAAGAAATATTAATAATCTTCTTCTCTGCCGGCTGTCCATGATTCGTTTATTTACAGATAGTTAAAAATTGATTGTTAATATAATTTTACTCAAATAGAATAGCAAACAAATTGAAAGAAAATCAAAGATTTTATTGATAAAATATTTTTGAAAGCCGCTGTAATATTTCTTTTCTTCCGGTATTCTTTGTAGAAGAATAGAGCATCAGGTTATCTCCAAAGCTTAGTTCCGGAAAAATTTCCATTGCTGATTTTTTAGCATGAGATGTTTCTGATTGTTTTAATTTATCTACCTTGCTTAAAACTACAACAAAGGGAATATCAAAAAAGTTCAGCATTGAGTTTAGTTTAATATCAAGTTCGGTCGGCTTGTGTCTGCTGTCGATAAAATGAAACGCAAGAGAAATATTTTTAGATTCTTTAAAAAATTCTTCAATTAATTTTGCCCAATATTCCCTTTCACTTTTGCTTGTCTTTGCATAGCCGAATCCGGGCAGATCAACAAAATAAAATTTTTTATCTATCAAGTAAAAATTTATTGAGCGGGTCTTGCCGGGCGTAGAGCTAGTTTTAGCCAGATCTCTTTTGTTAAAAAGAGAATTTATAAAAGATGACTTTCCTACATTCGATCGTCCGCATAAAACTATTTCATGCAAATTATCTTTAGGAATATCTTTTATGCTGAAAGCGGATTTAATAAATTTTTGTTCTTCAAACATGGCAAAAAAAAAGTAATCCCGGATAATGAGATTACTTTTATTAAATTAAAAAATTAAAAGCTACTTTGAATCAGCGGCAGATTCTTCTACAACTTTTGCATCTTCCGCGGCTGCTTTTTCTTCATTTTCGTGCTTCGCTTTAGCTTTGGCTTCTTTCTTTTCTTTATGCTCTTCAGCTTTAGCATTTATAACATCGTTATAGTCAACTAATTCTATTATCGCCATAGAAGCCGCATCGCCGATCCTGTTACCAAGCTTAACTACTCTTGTGTAACCGCCCGGGCGGTCTCCGATCTTCGGGATAATTTCATTAAATAATTCTTTTACTACTTCTTTATCATTTATCACGCTCATTATCTGCCGGCGCGAATGCAAATCATTTTTCCTTGCCTTTGTAATTAAAGCTTCCACAAAGCTTCTTGCTTCTTTTGCTTTAGAAAGAGTAGTTCTAATTCTCTTATGTTTCAGCAAAGAGGTCGCAAGAGAATTTAACAAAGCAGCGCGGTGGCTTGATGTTCTTCCTAACTTCTTTTTATGTACTCCGTGTCTCATCAGTAAACCTTTTCCGAAAATTAATTTGATTCAGTTTCATCTTTTAGATATTTATCTACATCCATACCAAAATCCAGCCCGAGAGTTTCGACAATCTCCATCAACTCTGCCAAAGATTTTCTTCCGAAATTTCTAAACTTTAACATTTCGGATTCATCTTTTCTAACAAGTTCAGCAAGATTTTTAATGTTTGCTGCCTTTAAGCAATTGTGCGACCTTACGCTCAACTCAAGATCATCAACATTTGTGAGAAGAATTTTTTTGATTCTTTCTTTCTCGCTGTCTTTCTGATTGGTAGCTAGTTCTTCTTCCTGGTCAAGATCAAAATTAATGAAAAGCTGAATATGTTCTTTCAAAATTTTTGCAGCCTGGGTTAATGCATCGTCAGGAGTAATCGAGCCGTCGGTTGATATTTCAAGAGATAATTTTTCATAATCGTTCTTATCGCCGATACGAACATTTTCAACATCGTATTTTACATTTTTAATAGGTGTAAAAATCGAGTCGATAGGGATGACACCGATTGTTTGATCCGGAGCCACATTTTCCGAAGCGGGAACATAACCTTTGCCTTTGCCGACTCTTAGTTCGATTTCAATTTTAGCGCTTTTATTAAGAGTAGCAATATGTAAATCCGGATTCAGAATCTCAACGTCGGCGCTATTTTTTTGAATATCGGCAGCAGTAAAGGCGCCTTCACCGCGTAAGGATATATCAATTTTATTGGGCTTTTTATTTAAAAGTTTTAGCCTTACCTGTTTTAGGTTTAAAATAATTTCGGAAACGTCTTCGACAACTCCTTCAATTGTGGTGAACTCGTGAAGAACTCCGCTAAACTTTACAGACACAATGGCTGCGCCGGAAAGTGAAGAAAGCAAAACTCTTCTTAAAGAATTACCGAGAGTAACTCCGTAACCTCTTTCCAAAGGCTGCAAAGAAAATCTTCCGAAAGTATTGGTATAATTTGATTCGTCAAGAACTACGGCTTCAGGCATTTTTAAATTTGAAACACTCATTATAAATCCTCTAGAGTTAATCTTAAAATTTTTATTTTATTTAGAATAAAGCTCAACAACCAATTGCTCGTTGGCGTTTAGAGGAACATCGGCTCTTTCCGGAACCTGAACGAATGTTCCGGACAGCGAAGCTTTATCAACAGCTAACCATGTATAAGTACTGTCTTTTACTCTCTTAAGCGAGCTATGAATAGCGTCAAGCTTTTTACTCTTATCTTTTATTTTAATTATATCGCCGGCAGAGAGAATGAAAGAAGGAATATCAACAAGGCGCTCGTTAACAATTACGTGGCGGTGTCTAATCAATTGCCTTGCCTGCTTTCTTGAAGAAGCAAATCCAAGTCTGTAAACAACATTATCCAATCTGCTTTCCAAAAGCTTAACAAGGTTTTCGCCCGTAATTCCTTTTTGTTTGTTTGCTTTTTCAAAATAATTTCTGAATTGAGTTTCAAGTAATCCATATTGTCTTTTAATTTTTTGCTTCTCTCTAAGCTGAACGCCATATTCAGAGACTTTTGCTCTTCTGCCGTTTCCATGCTGACCGGGAGCATAATTTCTTATTTCGATAGGGCATTTTTCAGTAAAGCATTTCTGTCCCTTTAGAAATAATTTTTGTTTTTCTCTTCTGCATAATTTGCAAACCGAGTCTGTGTATCTAGCCATTTAGTAAGTCTCCAATAATTTTAAACTCTTCTTTTCTTAGGTGGACGGCAGCCGTTATGAGGAATCGGCGTTACGTCTTTAATTGAGCTGACATCTAAGCCAGCGGTGTTTAGCGCACGGATAGCGGCTTCTCTGCCTGAACCTGGTCCTTTTACAAAGACATCAACACGTCTTAATCCTAAATCATATGCTTCTTTAGCAGCAGCTTCGGCAGAAACTTGAGCGGCAAAAGGGGTGTTTTTCCGCGATCCTTTAAATCCATTCTTACCGGCTGATGACCAAGCAATGGTATTACCATATATATCTGTTATCGTTACAATAACGTTATTAAAAGTCGCTTTAACATGAGCAACTCCGTTAGCATCAACATGCGTTTTCTTTTTAGTTTTTTTTACAACTTTAGCCAAGTCTTAAACCTCCAGGTTATCTATTATTATTTCTTAGTAGGAGCCTTCTTCTTACCAGCGACGGTTTTTCTCTTACCTTTTCTTGTCCGGGAATTAGTGCGCGTCCTTTGACCTCTTGCCGGCAAGCTTCTTCGATGTCTGCTTCCGCGGTAAGAACCAATATCCATTAGTCTTTTTATATTTTGTTGTACTTCAGAACGGAGAGCGCCTTCTACCTTATATTCTGCAGTTAGGATAGCTCTGATTTCAGCAACTTCTTCATCGGTTAATTCAGAAATCTTTTTGTCCGGATTAACTTTTGCTTTTTCCAAAATTGCCGAAGATGCTTTTGGACCAACACCGAAAATATATTGAAGACCAAACAAAACTTTTTTATTCTTTGGTAAATCTACACCAGCTATACGAGCCAATTATATCTCCTTAAATTTAAATTAACCTTGACGTTGCTTATGCTTAGGGTTTTTGCAAATTACTTTAACAACGCCTTTGCGTTTTATAATTTTACAATTATCACAAATTTTCTTAACCGATGATCGAACTTTCATCTAATACTCCGCTACTTATAACGGTAGGTTATCCTACCTTTTGTTAAATCATAAGGAGATAATTCTATTGACACTTTATCTCCAACTAATATTTTTATAAAATGCATTCTCATTTTCCCGGATATATGGGCAAGTATTTCGTGCCCGTTATCCAACTTAACTTTGAAATGCGCATTAGGCAACGTTTCAGAAACAATTCCATCTACTTTTATTGGTCCCTGTTTTGACATCAACACACCGTTAATATTTCTGGATGACCGTTTGATACAACAATAGTATGTTCAAAATGCGCAGAAGACAAACCATCAGCGGCTATTACTGTCCAGCCGTCAAAAAGTGTTCTTACTTCATAGCTGCCCATGTTTACCATAGGCTCTATCGCAATTGTCATACCGTTTTTTAATTTTGGACCAGTTCCTTCCTTACCGTAATTTGGAATAGAAGGATCTTCATGCAGAAATTTTCCAACTCCGTGTCCGCACAAATCTCTTACAACAGAAAAACCATTTTCTTCAACATAATTTTGAACAGCCGCTGAAATATCATGGACTCTATTATTTTCAATCGCTTGTTCAATTCCTGCATATAACGATCTTTCAGTTACCTCCATTAATTTCTTTTTATCGTCTGATATTCTTCCTACAGCAACAGAAAGAGCCGCGTCTCCGAAATAGCCGTTCTTTTTTACACCAACGTCTAAAGAAATTATTTCACCATCTTTAAGAACTCTGCCGCCCGGAATTCCATGAACAACTTGTTCATCGATCGAAGTACAAATTGATCCCGGATAATCTATTGAATTTCCACCTTGAGAATAACCTTTAAAAGCCGGAATAGAATTATTGCTTAAGATATAATCTTCGGCAATTTGATCGAGCTCTTTCGTAGTTATTCCTGGTCTCACATTATTTTTTAATAGTTGTAAAGTCTCTGCAACAATTTTACAGCTTTCGCGAATCAGATCAATTTCTTTTTTTGTTTTTATGTGAATCACAAAATTACTTTATCGTCTACCTTTTACTTTACCGGTCTTCATGAACCCATCATAATGCCGCATCAGTAAATGAGACTCTATTTGTTGCAGCGTATCAAGCGCAACGCCTACAATAATCAACAAGCTCGTTCCACCAAAAAATTGAGCAAACCGCCCGGAAACGCCCCACGTGGAAACGAACGCCGGAAGTATTGCAACAATTGCCAGGAAAAATGATCCAGGTAAAGTGATTTTTGTTAAAATATTATCTATGAACTCGGACGTCTGCTTTCCCGGTCTTATACCGGGAATAAATCCGCCTTGTTTCTTCATATTATCTGCCACGTCTTTTGGATTAAAGGCGATGGCGGTATAAAAATATGTGAAGAAAATAATTAGTATTGCGTACAAAACAGAATAGACCGGCGATGTATACTCAAAATATTTTGAGATATTCTGCATGAACTCGTTGTTCGGGAAAAATGAAAGCACTGTATTAGGAATAAACATCAGTGACTGAGCAAAAATTATTGGCATTACGCCCGCGGTATTAACCCGCAGTGGAATGTACTGAGTTACGCCTCCATAAACTTTTCTTCCAACAACGCGTTTTGCATATTGAACCGGGATTCTTCTCGTTCCTTGAGTTACTAACACAACACCTGCAATTATCAATATCATTAATGCAAGTATAATTATTTCTACAATCAGGCTTCTAGTGCCTTCGCTGATTAAACGATATTCATCCAATAATGCAAATGGAAATCTGTCAATTATACCGATAAAAATTATAAGCGATATTCCGTTGCCAATTCCTTTATCTGTAATCTGCTCTCCGAGCCACATCATAAAAATAGTACCTGCAGTCAGAATCATTACAGTTGAAAAAGTCCAGCCAAATCCTTGAACACCAACCGGAACAATCGGAATTCCCTGATAACTTTGGTTTAAAAGTTTTATAGTAACTCCCCAAGCTTGCAAGCCTGCAATTAAAACAGTACCATATCTTGTAAGCTGGGTAATTTTCTTTCTTCCATCCTCGCCTTCCTGCTGCAGCTTTTGGAAGTAAGGGACAACTGCGCCAAGTAGCTGAATAATAATAGATGAAGAAATATAAGGCATAATGCCGAGAGCAAATATTGCTGCATTCTGAAATGCGCCGCCGACAAACAAATCATACAATCCGAATAAATTATCGGAAGAAGCATTTTTGGTGCTTTCCGATAAAACCGCTGCATCAATACCCGGCAATGTAATATGAGCGCCGAGCCTTACGATTACAAGCAACGCCAAAGTATAAAGAATTCTTTGGCGAAGCTCGTGAATCTTAAAAATATTTCTGAAAGTGTCAGTAAATTTAGCCATTTAATTCTGTATTAAATCGTTTCGATTGTTCCGCCTGCAGCCTGGATTTTTTCCGTAGCCGATTTGCTGAAAGCGTTTGCCTGAATTTTTAACTTTGATTTCACATCTCCACTTCCTAGAATTTTTACCGGGCTGTGAAGTGTTGAAATTAATCCGTATTGCTTCAAAGTGTTCAAATTAATTTCGGTAATTTTTTTAGTGTCAGCCAACTTCTGAAGCAATTCGAGATTCACAACCTGGTAATGAACTTTGAATGGACTTGTAAATCCGAATTTTGGAATTCTTCTTTGAAGAGGCATCTGACCGCCTTCAAACCACGCTTTGCTCTTGGCACCTGAACGGGACATCTGACCGTTCATGCCTCTTGTGGAAGTTCCGCCGTGTCCTGAGCCTTCACCTCTACCGATTCTTTTTTTATTTTTCTTAGAACCTTTAGCGTATTTTAGATTACTTAAAATATCCATCTTAATAAACCTTTTAGTCCTTTATTTCTTCAACTGTAACAAGATGAGTAACTTTTTTAATCATTCCTCTAATCTGAGGAGTATCGTTATGAATTTTTTCCCAGTTAGGTCTGCCTAATCCCAAAGCTTTAATTGTAAGCTTCTGATCTACTGGTCTGTCAATAATGCTTCTAACTTGTGTAACTTTTATTTTGCCCATGGTATCCTCAATTAGAACCAAATAATTCTTTTACTGTCATACTTCTTTTTGATGCCATTCTTTTTGCATCAATTAAGTTTTGAAGTCCGTTCAGAGTGGCTTTAACCTGGTTATGCGGATTGCTTGATCCGAGAGATTTGGTAAGTATATCTTGGACACCTGCGGACTCAAGCACTGCTCTGACTCCGCCGCCCGCAATTAAACCTGTTCCCGGAGAAGCAGGTTTTAGTAAAACCTTTCCGGCGCCGTATTTGCCGATGATCTCATGAGCAATAGTTCCCTTGATAACCGGAACATGCACAAGATTTTTCTTCGCATCATCAATGCCTTTAGAAATTGCATCACTTACTTCATTTGCTTTGCCTAAGCCAATGCCAACCGTGCCTTGTCCGTCTCCTACAACTACAATAGCGTTAAAACTGAATCTTCTTCCGCCCTTAACAACTTTTGCAACTCTGTTGATATGAACGACTCTTTCTTTAAGCCCTTCAGCTTCATTTGACTTAATATTTCTTGATTGCTTTTCCAAAAACTACTCTCTTATTTTATTGTCAAAATTTTTCGACTAAAACATTTATTTACAAAATTCATTTGCTGCCGGGAGAGGATTCGAACCTCTGCAGACGCCTCCAAAGGGCGTAGTCCTACCATTAGACGACCCGGCAAGCATATTCTAAACTCATCTTAAAACTTTAAGCCTCCTTCGCGGGCTCCGTCTGCAATTGCTTGAATTCTTCCGTGGTAGCGGTAACCGTTTCTATCAAATACAACCGAAGTAATTTTTTTCTCAAGCGCTTTTTTCGCAACTAGTATTCCTACAAATTTGCTTTTTGAAATTTTACCTTTTGTATTTTTAAGTTCCTCTTCCAATTCCTTAGAAAGTGAAGATGCCGAAACAATGGTTTTACCAGTGGCATCATCAATTAGCTGAGCATAAACATTATTTAAACTTCTATAAACTGTCAATCGCGGTCTTTCAGCGGTACCGGAAATCGTTTTTCTAATTTTTGTTTTAGAACGAAGTCTTGAATTTTCATTTCTATTTATCATCTTTTATCTATTCTCCACTAAAAATTATTTACCCGCAGTCTTACCGGCTTTTCTTTGAATATGTTCATTAGAGTATTTAATACCTTTGCCTTTATAGGGCTCTGGTTTTCTTATTGAGCGAATTTTTGCCGCTACTAATCCAACAAGTTGTTTATCAATTCCGGATATTATAACTTGAGTCGGCGTAGGCGCTTGAAGCGTAATTCCATCCGGCGGCATAAAATAAATCGGATGGGAGTAGCCGATATTTATTAAAAGGTTTTTTCCTTTAAGCTCGGCTTTGTATCCAACGCCAACAATATCTAAAGTTTTGTCATAAGCTTTGGTTACACCATCAACCATGTTTTGAATTAAAGCTCTTGTTAAACCATGCAGAGCTTTATTTTCCTTTAGATCATTTGGGCGCGTAACGATAATTTCATCATTATTAACTTCAATTTTCATATCATGATGAAACTCATTTACCATTTCGCCTTTTGGTCCCTTCACTTTAAGCGAGCTGCCGCTTAAGCTAACGTTAACACCTTTCGGAACTAAAATCGGTTTTTTACCAATACGTGACAATTTAAAACTCCAATCAATTGATTTACCAAATGTAACAAACTACTTCGCCGCCGACGGCTTCTTTTCGTGCTTCTCTATCAGTTAAGAGTCCTTTTGGAGTAGATATTACTGCTACGCCCAAGCCGTTAAGCACTCTCGGTAACTCTTCGGAAGATTTATATACCCTTAAACCGGGTGTACTAATTCTTTTCAGCCCGTTAATTGCAGGAGCACCGTTTTTATATTTTAATTGAACTCTAAGAACGTTTTGTTTTTTATCTTCAACAACCGCATAGTCAGCAATAAATTTTTGCTGTTTTAAAATTTCCGCTAAACTCTTCTTCATGCTTGAAGCAGGAATATCAACTCTAATTTTCTTAGCTTTGGAAGCGTTTCTAATACGTGTCAAAAAATCTGAAATCGGATCTGTAACCGGCATAAACTTCTCCTTCTACCAACTTGACTTTTTTAATCCAGGAATCTCGCCTCTTAGCGCCATCTCACGTAGTACCAAACGGGAAACTCCGAACTTTCTATAAAAAGATCGAGCTCTGCCAGTAAACATGCAGCGATTATGAAGCCTCACTTTAGATGAATTTTTCGGAAGCTTTTGAAGACCTTCGTAATCACCTTTTTCTTTTAATTCTTTTCTAAGCTTGGCATATTTTTCAACAAGCTTCTCTCTTTTTTCTTCTCTTGCAATTAGACTTTTACGAGCCATTAATTTTTCCTGCCTATGCTGTTTTAATTTCTTTTTTTCTAAACGGAAATCCGAATGCCTGAAGCAATTCATAAGCTTCATTATCGGTATTAGCTGTTGTTACAAAAGTTACATCCATTCCTAAGACTTTTGTTATTTTATCAACATTAATTTCAGGGAAGATGATCTGTTCTCTTACGCCTAAAGTATAATTTCCTCTGCCGTCAAAAGACTTATCGGATAATCCTCTAAAATCACGAACGCGCGGGAGGGCAATGTTAATAAGGCGATCCATAAACTCATACATTTTTTCGCTGCGCAAGGTTACCATAGCGCCTATATTAACGCCTTCGCGAAGCTTAAAGTTTGAAATTGATTTCTTAGCTTTTCTAATGCTCGCCTTTTGACCTGTAATTGTCTCTAATTCCTTTACGGCTTCTTCCAAAATTTTTTGATCTGCGACTGCTGCGCCTACGCCCATATTGACAACAATCTTATGAAGCTTCGGCACCTGCATAATGCTTTTGTAATTAAACTTCTTCTTTAGTTCAGGAACAATTTCATTTTTATAAGTATCTGCAAGACGCGTTTTAATTTTTACGGTCTTTTCAGGTGCTGCCTTTGCTGCCGCCTTTTTAGAAGGCTTGTTGGGCTTTTCGGTTGTAGACTCAGTTTTTATTTTCTTTTCTGCCATTTTTTTAATTAAACCTTAAGTAAAAAGATCTTTATTATTAAATCATTTCTCCGCTTGCTCTGCTAACGCGAGCGCGCTTTTTCTTGCCGGTCTTATCATCCAAAATAATTTGTGAACCGAGCCTTGTGCCTGCATTTGTCTTAGGATCGACAAGCAAAATATTTGAAACATGAACAGGCATTTCTTTTTCAAGAATCCCGCCTTGCGGATTGGTCTGATTCGGTTTTGTATGTCTCTTGCGAACGTTAATACCTTCCACAATTACTTTGGAATCTTTCCGGAAAACCTTCAGAACCTTCCCGATTTTTCCTCTATCATTTCCAGCAATTACAACTACGCTATCATTTTTTCGAATTTTCATTTTCTTCTTAAATTCCTATAAAACTTCTGGTGCTAACGAAACTATTTTCATAAACTGTTTTTCTCTCAATTCTCTTGCAACAGGTCCGAAAATACGAGTTCCCTTCGGTTCATTCTGCGCATTTATAAGTACAGCCGCATTTTCATCGAACCTAATATAGGAGCCGTCTTTCCTTCTAACTTCTTTTTTGGTTCTAACAATTACAGCTCTTGATACCTCACCTTTTTTTACTGTGCCATTTGGAATCGCAGTTTTTACAGAGACAACTATTAAATCTCCTACGCTTGCATACTGTCTGCCGCTACCGCCAAGTACACGGATGCATCTCACTTTTTTAGCACCGGAATTATCTGCTACAACTAAATTCGTTTCTTCTTGAATCATTAATAACTACTCCTTGCTTTGCTACTTGGCTTTTTCTACGATTTCAACTAAACGCCATCTTTTCTTTAAGCTTAACGGGCGCGTTTCCATAATTTTTACTTTATCACCAATTTTACATTCGTTTTTTTCATCATGAGCCATCAACTTTGTTGTCTTTTTAAAATACTTTTTATAAATAGGATGAGGAACTTTTCTTTCAATTGCAACGGTTATTGTTTTTTCCATTTTATTACTTACAACCACACCAACTCTTGTTTTTCTAAGCGCTCGTTGTTCCATATTTAAGCGTCAACTCCTTCTTTAATTTCTTTTTTTGCCGAAGCAACTTTTGCAAGTTCTCTTTCTTTCATAACTGTTTTCAGCTTTGCGATATCTTTCTTTATCACACTAAGCTTGGCTGTATTAGTTAATTGCTTCAGTTGGTGTGCAAAGCGCAGATCAACCATTTCTTTTTTTTGCAATTCAATTTGCTTAACTAATTCGTCATCCTTCATTTCGCGTATTTCATGAATTTTCATTTTCAAACCTTAGAATTATTCAAAATCCGGCCGAGCAACAACTTTTGTCTTTATCGGCAATTTGTATGCGCAGGTTTTTAAAGCGTCATGCGCAAGCTCTTTTGCAACACCGGAGACTTCAAATAAAACTCTTCCGGGTTTAACAACAGCAACCCAAAATTCCGGGGCGCCTTTTCCTTTTCCCATTCTTGTTTCAAGCGGTTTTTTAGAAACCGGTTTGTCAGGAAAAATTCTGATCCAAACTTTTCCGTCCCTCTTCATTTTTCTTGAAAGTGCAACACGGCAAGCCTCAATTTGACGGCTTGTAATCCAATGCGGCTCTAAAGCTTTCAAGCCGAAATCTCCAAAGGCGATTGTGCTGCCGCGTTTTGCTTTTCCAGCTCTTCTTCCGCGTTGCGATTTTCTATATTTAACTCTTTTCGGCATTAACATAATAAAAAAACTCCGGCTAAATTATTCTGTGGCTCTTTTTCCTAAAATTTCTCCACGGCAAATCCAAACTTTTATTCCGATGGAGCCATAAATTGTTTCCGCTCTTCCATTAGCGTAATCTATATCAGCCCGCAATGTATGAAGAGGAATTCTTCCTTCTTTGTATTGCTCTGTGCGAGCCATTTCTGCGCCGCCTAATCTTCCTGAGCACATTATCCTTATACCTTCGGCGCCCATTCTCATCGCTGAAGTTATTGCCATTTTCATGGCTCTTCTAAATGAAACCCGTCCTACAAGCTGGCTTGCGATATTATCAGCAACTAAAAACGCATCAAGTTCAGGTCTTTTAATCTCCGAAATTTGAATTTTAACTTCGCGGTCTGTTACTTGTTTTAATTCTTGCTCAAGCTGTGTAATTTCCTTACCGCTTTTTCCGATTACAACTCCCGGTCTTGATGTATATATTGTTAAGATAATATTCTTTGAAGTTCTGTCAATAACAATTCTAGAGATACCCGCTTTCTTTAGGCGGTTACGAACATAGTTTCTTAGCTTTTCATCTTCTTTAAGTTTTCCAGCATAACTTTTATTTTCATACCAGTTAGAGTCCCAGCCTCTGATAATTCCGACTCTTAATCCTATCGGGTTCGCTTTTTGTCCCAAAAAAATATCCTCCTAAAATTTACGCTTTAGTTGCTACTACAATTGTTAAATGACATGATCTTTTCCTAATCCTATAACCTCTTCCTTGCGGAGCGGGTGAAATTCTTTTTAATGTTGGTCCTTGATTAACAAAGGCTTCTTTTACGAATAATTCATTCGGCTCAACTCTTGTTACATCATCCTTGTTCATCAAATTAGCAACGGCTGACCTTAAAACTTTTTCGGCATCTTTCGATGCGTGTTTTGAATGAAAGTGTAATGTTTCTATCGCCTTGTCAACAGACATTCCGCGAATCAAATCGATTACCAATCTCATTTTTCTTGGCGATGAACCTATATATCTATGTATTGCTCTTGCTTCCATCTAAATTCAAATCCTTCACTAATTTATTTTGTTGGAGCCGCTGGTGCAGGCGCTGCCGCAACCGGTTTAGAAGCCTTTTCGGCTTTGGTTCCTGGGTGTCCTCTAAAAATTCTTGTCGGCGCAAATTCACCTAACTTGTGCCCAACCATGTTTTCAGTAATATAAACCGGGATCATCTTATTGCCGTTGTGAACCGCAATGGTATGACCTACAAAATCAGGTATAATGGTGGATGAGCGCGACCATGTTTTAATAATTTTCTTCTGATTTATTTTATTTAGCTGATCAATTTTATCTGCTAATTTATAATCAACAAAAGGACCTTTTTTTACCGATCTTGGCATATTACTCTCAAAAATTATTTACGTCTTTTAATAATAAATTTGTTCGACTCTTTTTTGTGCTTTCTTGTCTTTAAGCCTTTAGCTTTTTGACCCCACGGCGATACTGGATGACCACCACCGGAAGTTTTACCTTCACCGCCGCCCATTGGGTGATCTACCGGGTTCATAGCTACGCCTCTTACATGCGAACGAATTCCAAGCCAGCGGCTTCTTCCAGCTTTACCGAGACTTATATTTTCTTGCTCAGCATTTCCTACCGTTCCATAAGTAGCTAAACAAGTTAATCTAACCATTCTTACTTCGCCTGAAGGCATTTTAAGTTGAGCATGATCGCCTTCCTTAGCAAGCACTTGAAGGGCTGAACCCGCGCTTCTGCCTAACTGACCGCCTTTGCCGGCTTTCAATTCAACATTATGAACAAAACTTCCCAAAGGCATTTCTTTTAAAGGCAAAGCATTACCGACAGTAATATCACTCCCAGGACCTGAAACAACTTTATCTCCAACCTTTAAGCCTGTCGGAGCCAAAATATATCTTTTATCTCCATCAACATAATGCAGCAAGGCAATTCGAGATGTTCTGTTGGGATCATATTCAATTGAAAATACTTTTGCGGGAATTCCGAACTTATCTCTTTTAAAGTCTATAATTCTATATTTTCTTTTATGTCCGCCGCCAATATGACGTGCTGTAACACGACCATGGTTATTCCTGCCGCCGGATTTTTTTATAGGCTTAGTAAGAGATTTTTCCGGAGTAGTTTTCGTTATTTCGTCAAAGGACGACACGGATTTAAATCTCGTTCCAGGTGTCATCGGTTTTATTTTTATAATTGCCATTGGATCGTCCTATTCAATCTCTAAACTTGTTCAAATAATTCAATTTTTTCGCCCTCTTTAAGGGTTATAATTGCCTTCTTAAGCTTTGCAGTCCTGCCGGAGAATCTTCCTTTCTTTCTAAATTGTGTTTTTATTTTTCCAGGATGATTAATTGTCCTAACACTAACTACGTGAACTTCAAATCTTTTCTCTATTGCCTTTGCTATTTCAATTTTATTAGCTGAAGGATTTACCAAGAAACCATACTTACCTTTATCGGCAGCAAGGTTAGTCATCTTTTCTGTTATCAAAGGAGATATTAAAACATCTTGCATATTAATTTACTGCCTCTTCCTTTTTGCTAAACGTCTTGCTGAGTGCTTCCACAGCGCTCTTCTGCAAAATTAGAACCTGATTATTTAATATATCATATGCCGAAGCTTTCTCAGCTTCCAAAACTTTTACTTTAGAAATATTTCTACCTGATTTATAAATTGTGTCGTTATTTCCGTTCGTTAGCAAAAGAACTTTTTTGCCCGACACTTTTAGCGCACTTAATATGCCTGCAATTTCTTTCGTCTTTGGTTTTTCAATTGAAAAATCTTCGACAAGCATAATTTGATTGTCCTTAATCTTGTAGCTCAAAGCGGATTTTCTTGCAAGCTTCTTTATTTTTTTCGGAAGATCTTCTCTATAATCTCTTGGACGAGGTCCAAAAATTGTTCCTCCGCCAACCCACAGCGGTGATCTTGTCGTACCGGCGCGTGCGCCGCCTCTTCCTTTTTGCTTCCAAGGTTTTTTACCGCCGCCTCTAACTTCGCCTCTCTCCTTCGCTTTAGATGTGCCTTGCCTTTGATTTGCCAAATAAGATTTTACCGACAAATAAATTGCATGATCATTCGGCTCAATGCCGAAAATATCATCTGAAAGATCTATCTTTTCTCCTGAGAGAGTACCATCAATTTTATAAATATCTAATGTCATTTTTATACCGACTTACTTCTTTATCAATTCAACATAGGAATTAATTGAGCCTGGAACCGCTCCTTTGACCAAAATTAAATTTTGCTCTGTTAATATTTTTACAACTTTCAAATTTGAAACGGTAACATTTTCATAACCCATTCTACCAGCCATTCTTTGACCTTTAAAAACTCTTGAAGGATATGAACTGGCGCCAATAGAACCCGGCGCTCTTAAACGGTCGCTTTGCCCGTGGGTTGTGCCGCCGACACCTCCAAAACCGTGTCTTCTCATTACGCCTTGGAATCCTTTTCCTTTGCTCTTTCCTCTAACTTTTATTTTTTCGCCCTCTTTGAAAAAATCAACTTTTATTTCATCACCAATTTTCAGCTCTGAATTATCAAACTTAAATTCTTTCAGAACAGCGGACGGAGACAAATTATTTTTCTTATAGTGACCTATAATTGGCTTGGAAAGATTTTTTTCTTTCTTCTGTCCAAAACCTAATTGCACTGCTTCGTAACCATCTTTTTCTTTTGTACGAACAGCTACAACTTTACAAGGTCCAGCCTGAATAACAGTTACAGGAACAACCTCGCCTTCAGCGTTGAACACTGTCGACATACCTATTTTTTTTCCAATAAGACCAGACATCTTAGCTCCGAATCCTTTAAAGCTTAATCTCAATATCAACACCCGCCGGAATATCTAATTTACTTAGTGAATCGACGGTTTTATTATTTGAATTATGAATATCTATTATTCTTTTGTGCGCTCTTGTTTCAAACTGCTCACGTGATTTTTTATCAACGTGTGGAGATCTTAAAACTGTGTACACGGTTCTTCTTGTAGGAAGAGGAATTGGTCCCGATACTACCGCACCCGTGCTTCTAACCGTTTTAATAATCTTTTCGGTTGACTTATCTATCAATATGTGATCGTATGATTTTAATTTTATTCTAATCTTTTGACCTGGCACTTAAGAACTCCTTATAATTAAAGACACAAAAAGGGAGCTTTTACACTCCCTTTGAGGTTGAACTAAATTTTATTCTATAATTTTAGTAACAACACCTGAGCCGACCGTTCTGCCGCCTTCACGGATAGCAAAACGTAAACCTTCTTCCATAGCGATTTCGGAAATAAGCTCAACAGCAAGGTCGACCCTATCACCCGGCATAACCATTTCCGTACCGGCGGGAAGAGTAGCAACACCGGTAACGTCGGTTGTTCTAAAATAAAACTGCGGTCTGTATCCGTTGAAGAACGGCGTATGGCGTCCGCCCTCTTCTTTTGACAAAACGTAAACAGAGCCTTGGAATTTCTTGTGAGGAGTAATGGAGCCGGTTTTTGCAAGAACCATTCCTCTTTCAATTTCATTTTTATCAATACCTCTTAACAGAATACCTGCATTGTCACCGGCAACAGCAGAATCAAGTTCTTTTCTGAACATCTCAATACCGGTTACAACGGTTTTCTTATGAAGTCCTAAACCAATAAGCTCAACTTCTTCCTGAATTTTTACTTGACCTCTTTCAACTCTTCCGGTTGCAACAGTACCACGACCGGTAATTGAGAATACGTCTTCAACAGGCATTAAGAATGGTTTATCGGTATCTCTTTTGGGAATCGGGATATAACTATCAACGGCATCCATAAGTTCCCAGATGCAGTTATATCTTGCATCATCAACGGGTGCATTGCTTGAACCAGCTTCCAAAGCTTTTAAAGCAGATCCTTTGATGATAGGAATTTCATCTCCGGGGAATTCATAAGAGTTTAATAAATCTCTTAATTCAACTTCAACAAGCTCGATCAATTCAGGGTCATCAACCATATCAATTTTATTCATGAACACAACAATTTTAGGAACGCCTACCTGGCGAGCGAGAAGAATGTGCTCTCTGGTCTGAGGCATTGGACCGTCTGTTGCAGCCACAACGAGAATTGCGCCATCCATCTGGGCAGCACCGGTGATCATGTTTTTCACATAATCAGCGTGACCAGGGCAATCCACGTGAGCGTAATGCCTATTTGCAGTTGAATACTCTATATGAGCGGTCGCAATAGTAATACCTCTTTCTCTTTCCTCTGGAGCATTATCAATACTATCAAAAGTTCTGATTTCTGATAATCCTTTTCTGGCGAGAGCCATTGTGATGGCAGCTGTTAGTGTAGTTTTACCATGATCTACGTGACCAATTGTACCTACGTTAACGTGAGGTTTACTCCTATCAAATTTTTCTTTTGCCATCTAATTCTCCTTAGTAATTATTTCTATTTAGTTTTTAATCTTTATTAAGTTGTTATCGTTGATTTTTTGCCTAATGATTTTTCTGCAATTTCTTCCACTATGCTCTTCGGAACTTCATGGTAATGCGCAAACTGCATTGTATATATTGCGCGTCCTTGCGTCATTGATCTAAGCACTGTTGCGTAGCCAAACATTTCCGAAAGCGGTACGATTGCCTTTATAACCTGAGCGTCTTTTCTTGCTGAAAATCCTTCAATTTTTCCGCGTCTGGAATTTAGATCACCCATTACGTCTCCAAGATATTCTTCCGGAGTTACCACTTCAACATCCATAATAGGCTCAAGAAGAATCGGCTTTGCTTTTCTAGCTCCTTCTTTAAATGCAATTGATCCTGCAACCTTGAATGACAATTCATCAGAATCTACATCGTGATAAGAACCGTCATAAATTTTGGCTTTAATATCTACCACAGGGAAGCCCGCAACAACACCATTGCGCATCGCCTCTTGAATTCCCTGCGAAACTGCCGGTATATATTCTTTGGGAACAACACCGCCTACAATTCCGTTTATAAATTCATAGCCTTTACCCGGCTCATTTGGTCCAAGTTCAATCCAGACATGACCATATTTACCGCGACCGCCGGATTGCTTAATAAATTTACCTTCGGAATTAACAGTATGAGTAATTGTTTCTCTGTATGCTACCTGCGGTTTACCAACATTTGCTTCAACTTTGAATTCACGCTTCATTCTATCAACTAAAATTTCAAGGTGAAGTTCTCCCATTCCGCTAATTAAAGTCTGACCGGTTTCTTCATCAACTTTAACTTTAAAAGTCGGATCTTCATCAGATAATTTTACGAGTGCATCAGAAAGTTTATCCTGATCAGCCTTAGTTTTGGGTTCAATTGCAATCTGAATAACCGGCTCTGGGAAAATAATTTTTTCAAGCATAACCGGATCTTCCTCAGAACAAAGTGTATCTCCGGTTTTTGTAAATTTCAATCCAACCGCCGCCGCAATATCGCCGCACTGAACTTCATCTATTTCTTCTCTATGGTTTGCATGCATCTGCAACAAACGGCTTATTCTTTCTTTCCTTCCGCTGACTGCATTATAGATATATGAACCAGCGTGTAGAGTGCCGGCGTAAACTCTAAAGAACGTAAGCTTGCCGACATACGGATCATTCATAATTTTGAATGCTAATGCCGTAAATTTTTCATTTGGATCAACTTTTCTTATTATTTTATCGTTCAATCCGATATGGTGCGCTTCAATTTCTTTCGTATCTGTAGGAGCAGGCAAAAAGTCAACCACAGAATCAAGAAGATTTTGAACTCCTTTATTTTTGAAAGCAGAGCCGCAAAGCACCGGGATAATTTTCAATTCAATAGTAGCTTTTCTTAAGACATTCTTAATTTCATCAGCGCTGATTTCCTGACCATCCAGATACTTAACCAACAAAGTGTCATCAACATCCGAAACCGCTTCAAGCATTTCGGTTCTGTATTTACTTGCAATCTCAGCTAAGTCATGCGGAATTGCAATTTCTTCAAATGTAGCGCCGAAGGTTTCTTCATGGTACATTCTTGCTTTGAAAGTAATAAGATCAATCACTCCGGAGAACATATCGCCTTCACCGATGGGAAGGTTGATCGGGATTGCATTAGCGCCTAAACGATCTTTCATCATCTGAAGAGCGTTAAAAAAGTCTGCGCCGGTTCTATCCATTTTATTTATGAATGCAATACGCGGAACCTGGTATTTATCAGCTTGTCTCCATACAGTTTCAGACTGAGGTTCAACACCGCCGACCGCGCAAAAAAGCGCAACGGCACCGTCAAGCACTCTTAGCGATCTTTCAACTTCAACGGTAAAATCAACGTGCCCTGGGGTATCGATAATATTTATCTGATGATTATCCCAAAAACAAGTTGTTGCCGCACTTGTAATAGTAATTCCTCTTTCTTTTTCCTGCTCCATCCAATCCATAGTTGCAGCACCGTCATGCACTTCGCCAATGCGATGCAGCTTGCCGGTATAAAAAAGTATACGCTCGGTAGTTGTAGTTTTACCGGCGTCAATATGAGCCATAATACCAATATTCCTAACCTTATCTATCGGGAGTCTTGTTGCCATACTAAAAATCTAATTCTCTTTCTAATCTTTCTTTCACAATCACCACTTAAAGTGAGCAAATGCTTTATTTGCTTCAGCCATTTTATGCGTATCTTCTTTTTTCTTTACAGCCGATCCTTCGTTATTTGATGCCGCTATTAATTCGGATGCTAGTTTTAACGACATAGATTTTTCATTTCGTGCACGGGCATAAGTTTTAATCCATCTCATTGCCAAGGCTGTTCTTCTTTCCGGTCTAACTTCAGTTGGAACCTGATAAGTTGCACCGCCAACTCGCCTGCTTCTAACTTCAATAACAGGCTGAGTATTATTTATAGCTTTCTTAAAAACTTCAAGACCGTTCTTCTTAGTTCTATCTTCGATAATATCAAAAGCCTTATACACTACATATCTCGCAATTGATCTTTTGCCGTCATACATAATTGAATTAATAAATCTTGAAACGGTAACATCGTTAAACTTGGGGTCCGGTTTCAAAAATCTTTTTTCTGATCTCTTCTTTCTCATAAATTATTTAGCCTTTGGTTTCTTAGCACCATATTTTGATCTGCCTTTTTTTCTATCTTCAACGCCGCTTGTATCCAATGTTCCTCTAATAATATGATAGCGAACACCAGGCAAATCTTTTACTCTGCCGCCTCGAATCAAAACAATTGAATGCTCCTGCAAATTATGCCCTTCTCCAGGAATATATGCAGTAACTTCCATACTGTTTGTAAGCCTTACTCTCGCAACTTTTCTCAATGCCGAGTTAGGCTTCTTAGGTGTAGAAGTATATACTCTTGTGCAGACTCCTCTTTTTTGAGGACATGCATCAAGAGCCGGGGCCTTCTTCTTTGACAAGATCTGGACCCGTCCTTTTCTAATCAACTGATTTATCGTGGGCACTAATTTCTCCTAAATTTCCAGTTTAAAAAATTTCAGACTTCTAATATAGACTTTAACTAAAATTTTGTCAAGAAAACGTTTAAATATTTTTACTTTTTTTCATTTTTATGACAAAAAAATCCGGCTTTCTGAAAAACCGGATTCTTTTTAGTTATTTTTTATCTTTATGCTTGAACTTTTTCCTCTTCCTTCTCCTGATCTACAGTTACTTCTTCAGAGTTGAGGATTATATTTTGATATTTCTTTAATCCACTTCCGGCTGGAATTAAGTGACCCATCACAACATTTTCTTTAAGTCCAAGCAGGTGATCGATCTTTGCCTCTGTAGCTGCATTAGCCAAAACCTTGGTCGTTTCCTGGAATGAAGCAGCCGAAATAAAGCTTTCGGTTTGAAGAGCGGCTTGAGTGATTCCGAGAAGGACATGCTCAAAGGTAGCAGGCTCTGCATCCTTTGTTATTATTTGCTTCTTGCTTTTCTTCTTAAGATCGGAATTAATTTCTCTCAGCTTACCTTTTGATAATAATTGACCTTCCTTATATTTTGAATCACCTTTATCCTCAACACGAAACATATTCATTACTTTGTTATTTTCATCAATAAATTCGTTTCTGTCAACAACATCTTCTTCAAGGAATTTTGTATCGCCTGGAGAAACAATCTTAATTTTTTGAAGCATCTGTTTTACGATAACTTCTATATGCTTATCATTAATTTTTACGCCTTGTAGACGGTAAACATCTTGAATTTCGTTTACTAGATATTCTTGAACTGCACTTGTTCCCTTAATTTTAAGAATATCATGAGGGTTAATTGGACCGTCAGTTATTTTTTCACCCGCTGGAATTTCATCTCCTTCTTGTACAAGAACATGTTTTCCAAGAGGAACATTATATCGTTTTTCATCAGACTTATCCGGCGCAATAACCAGAATTTCTCTCGAACCTTTTTTTCTTGCTCCAAATTTTACAGTTCCTTCTATTTCTGATACTATTGCAGTTTCTTGCGGGCTTCTTGCTTCAAAGAGCTCTGTAACTCTTGGCAAACCGCCTGTAATATCACGGCTTTTGCTTTGCTGCTTAGAAATTTTAGCCAGAATAGTTCCGGCAGGGATTGCTTCGCCTTCGTCAACCGACAAGTACGCTCTCGTTGGAATATTAAAAGATTTTCTTTCGCCGTTTTCCCCTTCAATAATAATGCTCGGCGTAAGATTTTTATCTTTTGATTCGATCACAACTTTTTGAACGTGTCCTGTTTGCTCATCAGTAACTTGCTGTAAAGTTGAGCTGTCAATCATGTCGGCGAACTTTACTTTGCCGGCTATGTCTGTTAGAATAACCGAATTGTATGGATCGTGGTTATACAAAGCGGTTCTTTTTTTAACGCGCTGTCCATCCTTAATTACAATTTCTGCACCGTAAGGGACATCATATTTTTTTATTTGACGGTTATTATCATCATAAATTCCTATTACTCCTCTTCTTCCCGTAACAACTCCTATAGTACCAAGGAAGTCGGATTTTTCTACATAAGCAACTTTTTCAAAACGTGCGATTCCTTCAACTGCAGTTTCTACCTGCGATTGACTTGCAATTCTTGACGATGTACCTCCCAAGTGGAACGTTCTTAAAGTAAGCTGGGTTCCGGGTTCGCCAATTGACTGCGCAGCTACGATACCGACGGCTTCTCCGATTTCAACCATCTTACCATTTGTAAGATTTCTTCCGTAGCATTTAGCGCATACACCGCGTTTAGATTCACATGTTAAGACTGTTCTGATGTAAACGGAATCAATGTTAGCATCTTCAATTTTATCTGCAATTTCTTCAGTAATCATTTCACCGGCAGGAATAATTACTTCATCTGTGCGGGGATCGATAACGTCTTCCTGCGCAACACGTCCAGTAATTCTTTCTCCAAGAGGCTCTCTTTCCTGTTCAACATCTTTGAGCGCGGTAACTTCAATACCGAGAATTGTTCCGCAATCAATTTCAGAAATTATAACATCCTGGCTGACATCTACTAAACGTCTTGTAAGATAACCGGCATCAGCTGTTTTTAAAGCCGTATCGGCAAGACCTTTTCTTGCGCCGTGAGTAGAAATAAAATATTCAAGAACCGACAAACCTTCTTTGAAGTTGGCAACAATCGGGTTCTCGATAATTTCACCGGCTTGACCTGATAAACTTTTTTGAGGTTTCATCATCAAACCACGCATGCCTGCAAGCTGGCGAACTTGTTCTTGCGAACCTCTTGCACCGGAATCAACCATCATGTGCAGCGAATTGAAGCCTTGATTATGTCCCTTAATTTTCTCCATCAGGGCGCGGGCAACGTCGTTGGTTGTGTGTGTCCAAACGTCAATAATTTTATTATAACGTTCGGCATCTGTAATAACGCCTTGTTCATGCTCATTCAGAATAGCTTCAACTTTTGCGTTAGCTTTAGAAATCAAATTTTCTTTTTCTTCGGGAATAATCATATCGGCATAGCTTACAGATAAACCGCCTGCCGTTGAATATCTAAAGCCCAACTCTTTAAGATCGTCAAGAAATTTTGCAGTCACCTTATTGCCAAGCTTCATAAACATTTGACCGATAAATCCGCCGAATGTCTTTTTGATCAAAAGCTGGTTGAAGTAACCCATTTCTTTCGGAACAATCTTATTGAAAATTATTCTTCCGGTCGTGGTTTCGATAAACTTACCATCAATCCTTACTTTAATTTTTGAATGAAGGCTAATTACTTTAGAGTTGTATGCAATTACAACTTCTTCGGGTGAGCCGAAGATCATGCCTTCACCTTTTTCGCCTTCTTTCAACTTCGTTAAATAATAACAGCCGAGAACAATATCTTGAGTAGGAACAACTATCGGGCTGCCGTTTTGCGGTGAAAGAATATTATGACTGCTTAACATTAATAATGAAGCTTCAAGCTGTGCTTCATAAGAAAGCGGCACGTGAACAGCCATCTGGTCACCGTCAAAGTCTGCGTTGAATGCAGTACAAACCATTGGATGAAGCTGAATAGCGCGTCCGTCAATTAATAGCGGCTGGAAAGCTTGAATACCAAGCCTGTGCAAAGTTGGTGCGCGGTTTAAGAGAACCGGATGACCTTCAATAATTTTCGCAAGTATATCCCAGATAATCGGATCTTTTCGGTCCACAACTTTTCTTGCACTCTTAACAGTTTTGTTGTGTCCTCTTTCAATTAATTTTCTAATGATAAAAGGCTTGAACAATTCAACTGCCATATCTTTTGGCAATCCGCATTGATGAAGCTTCAACTCCGGACCGACAACGATTACCGAACGACCGGAATAATCAACTCTCTTACCAAGTAAATTCTGGCGGAAACGTCCTTGTTTACCTTTCAGCATATCGCTTAAAGACTTTAGTGGACGATTGTTGTCGCTTCTAACAGCGCTTCCGCGGCGTGAATTATCGAACAGCGCATCAACAGCTTCTTGAAGCATCCTTTTTTCATTACGAAGAATTACTTCCGGAGCCTTTATATCAATTAATCTTTTTAAGCGATTATTTCTAATGATAACTCTTCTGTATAGATCGTTCAAATCGCTTGTAGCAAATCTTCCGCCTTCAAGAGGAACCAACGGGCGCAGTTCCGGTGGAATGACAGGAATATAATTCAACACCATCCACTCAGGCTTATTAGGAACTTTTGTTTCTTCTTCTTTAAATGATTCGAGAACTCTTAATCTTTTTAAAATGTCAGCTTTTTTCTGCTGCGAAGTTTCACCTTGAAGCTGTTCTCTTAAAGCTTTAGATAATTTTTCTACGTCGGTTTGTTTCAAAATTTCTTTAACGGCATC
>Ga0187812_1000053_pt1 | contig 42969 bp, 39 predicted proteins | sample NC_S_2_FD_130582 | JGI IMG/M metagenome (GOLD analysis project Ga0187812, IMG submission 130582) | Wetland sediment microbial communities from Neuse River Estuary, North Carolina, USA - ASW-S_2 | ecosystem: Environmental > Aquatic > Freshwater > Wetlands > Sediment | place: USA: North Carolina...
CCCGTCTTGATGTATGCCTATTGAAATTGATTTCAGTTATACCCCGTCTTGATATTACCTACTAAAATTAATTATCTCAATATCACAACACTTTCTTCACATCGGTAAAAATAAATTTACCTATCCACCCTGCCAGAGCCGCCGCCTTTGGAAAGCTTCTCTACTTCATCTATTGAAACCAGGTTGAAGTCGCCGGGTATGGTTTGTTTTAAGCATGATGCAGCTACCGCAAACTCCAACGCTTCCTTTGTATTCTCCTTTGTTAGAAGTCCATAGATCAATCCGCTTGCAAACGAGTCTCCTCCTCCTACTCTATCCACAATTTGAATATCATATTTTTTCGACCTTTGCGGTTCCCGGCAGTCTTTATCATCATGAAGCATTGCGCTCCAACCGTTTCTTGATGCCGAATAACTTTCTCGTAACGTTATTGCTACCGTCTTAAAATTAAATTCCTTCTTTAACTCTTTTGCCAATTCAATATATCCTTTTTCATCAAGCTCCGCATTCTCTACATTTGTTGACCCGGCTTTAAAGCCCAGGCTTTTCTCTGCGTCTTCTTCATTGGCTATACATACATCTACATATTCCATCAACGGAACCATTACCCTTTGGGCTTCCTTAGTTGACCACAGCTTTGCCCTGTAGTTTAAGTCCGCACTGATTGTCGCTCCGTTCTTCTTCGCCGCCTCGCATGCCGCTATCAGCGATTCTTGCACCGTCTTTCCAAGCGCAGGCGTTATGCCTGTCCAGTGAAACCACTTCACTTCCTTAAATACTTCATTCCAATCCAGCTCATTCTTTGTCAGCGTAGTCACTGCCGCACCGGCTCTATCATAAATAACTTTCGAAGCTCTTTGACTTGCGCCGCTCTCCAGAAAATAAATCCCTACTCTGTCTCCGCCTCTTATTATGTAATTATCCTTTACACCGAACCTCCTCATGCTGTTTACCGCAGCTTGACCAATCTCATGCTTCGGCAGCTTGGAGATAAAATAACTTTCAAATCCGTAGTTTGATAATGCCACCGCAACGTTTGCTTCTCCTCCACCATAGTTTACATCAAAGCTCTGAGCCTGTACAAATCTGCTGTATCCGGCAGTCGATAAACGGAGCATTATCTCTCCCATCGTAACAACTTTTACTGACATGTTCTTTCTTCCTAAAAATTTTTATGTTTTTATTTTGATTGTTGTAATTCTTCTTTTGCTTTGTTTATGCTTTCCATTAATATTCTGGCATTTGACGTCAGCGTTTTATAATCCCCGGCAGATATTGCTTTCTTATCAAGAAGCGCCGTACCAACTCCTACCGCACATGCTCCGGCTTTTAGCCAATCGCCAGCATTGGTTAACGTTACTCCGCCCGTCGGCATCAGCTTTAAGTGAGGCATCGGAGCCAGCACTCCTTTGAAGAATGACATTCCAACTACATCGGCGGGGAAAACCTTTATTATATCCGCCCCGGCTTCATATGCCGTTTGTATTTCCGTTGGAGTAAATGCTCCCGGCATTGCCGGTACATTATTCTTATGCGCCGCTTCCATAATTTCTTTCTTAAATACCGGGCTTACTACATACTTTGCACCGGCATCTATTGCTTTCTCTGCCGTACCGGCATCCAGCACTGAGCCTACACCGATTTGCATGTAGCTTCCTATTTGTCTACTTGCTTCTTCTATCATCTTTATTGCCTTCGGTACCGTCATCGTTATTTCTATTGCCGAAACTCCGCCTTCATATATTGCTTCCGACACTTTTATCAGCTTTGTTGTATCCGTCAACCGAACTACTGCTATTGCTGACGCGTCTATTAGTGTATTTACTATTTCTTGTCTTTCCATTTTTTCCCTATAATAATATTTATAATTAATTAGCCGGCTATTTTCGAGTTCAATAATTTTTCTATTGCCGGTTTCATTCCTATCTTTCCTATTGATTTATAATAATAAGAAACTCTATCGGTCAAGCCTTCAACATCGTTCAAATCTCTATCCCAGAAATCAATATTCCCTAGAACTGTTTGCACAATTTTATCACAATCATTTTGATTTTTCAACCCGTTGAAGAACATCATCACTTTTTCATCATCATTTATAGGATGTTCCCTTTCATTTCCATTTTCAGAATAGCCTGAACACAATCCTTTATAAAAAGAAATTAATGCCGCAAGAGAAAAAGTCATTGTTTCAGGAACGCGATTATTTATTTCGCAGTATCTCAAAAGAGACGGCAGCACACGGACTTTAAACTTCGAAACAGAGTTTAAAGTAATGCTCAACAAATAATGTTTGATGAAAGGATTCAGGAACCGTTCAATTATTTCTTCGGCATATTTCATTTTCTTTTCATAAGCAACATCAAGAGTTGGAATAATTTCGTTGAATAATCCTTCTTTTAAAAAATTACCGGTCGCATCGTCTTCAACGCTTTCACGAACAGTATTCTTTCCCGCAAGATAAGAAGGGATTGTAAACATTGTATGCGCACCGTTTAAGATTCGCACTTTTAAAGTTCTATAAGGCGTAATGTCATCAGCCCAAACAACGTTTAGACCGGCATCTACAAACGGCAATTCTTCTCTTGCAATTTCATTTCCTTGAATAACCCAGAGGTGAAATATTTCCGCCGATACAATAACTTTGTCTTCATAACCTAATTTTTTAGTCAGCCCTTCAATCTCATCTTTAGGATAGCCGGGAACTATTCTGTCTACTAATGTGTTGTAAAAGAAATTATTTTTCTCAATCCATTCCGAAAATTCTTTTTCAAGATCCCAATCAGCGGCATAATGAAGAATATATTTCTTCAATGTTGTACCGTTATTTTCGATCAGCTCGCAGGGAATAATTATCATCCCTTTGTCATCTGCGCCGTTAAATTTTTTGAATCGTTCATAAAGAAACGCTGTAACTTTTGCCGGGAAAGAAGCCGGGCATTCTTCTTTAGGGAACGGAGTTTTAGTGTAAGCTATCCCGGCTTCGGTTGTATTAGAAACCATGAAGCGGAGGTGAGGATTTGAGGCGCAACTAAGGAAGTCGTTCCAATCAGAATAAGGATTAATTGCCCTGCTGACCGACGTAATAATTTCGGTTTTCTCTATTTGTTTACCGTTTTGAATTCCTCTTAGAAGCAGCGTGTACAAGCCGTCCTGTTCATTGATGGCGTTTATCATTCCTTCTTTCAAAGGTTGAACGATGACAATCTTTCCGTTAAAAAGTCCTTTCCTGTTCAGCCGGTCAAATTGCCAATCAACAAAAGCGCGGAGGAAATTCCCTTCTCCGAATTGAATCACTCGCTCAGGCATTTCTTCCAAACTTCCGGTTGAAATGTTTTTTAAGTTGTCCTTATTTGTTTCCAGGAATTTTCTATTTAAGTACATTTTATACTCTTAATTTTTTTATGAAGATTTGTGAATAATAATCTTATAAGGTTACTCCTTCTTTCCAGATGGCAATTTCCTTGTAACCGTTAATTTCATTTTTAGTGTTAGCTTTTCCCGATGCAGTTTCAATTATCAAGTTGAATAATTCTTTTGTTAGATCATCAATATTTTTTTCACCGGTTAAAAGTCTTCCTGCATCAAAGTCAATCCAGTTGGGCTTATTGAAAAATAAATTTGAGTTGGAAGAGATTTTCATTGTTGGAACAGGAAATCCCAACGGGGTTCCTGTGCCGGTTGTAAATAGAATAATTGTTGCCCCGCTTGCTGTCATCGCTGTAGAAGAAACGCCGTCGTTTCCAGGAGCCTGCAGCAGCGCTAAACCGTTCTCGGTAATTTGCTCGCCGTAACTTAATACTTGATTTACTCTTGAAGTCCCGCCCTTTTGAATAGCCCCGAGAGATTTTTCTTCGAGTGTAGTTAAGCCGCCTTCTTTATTTCCAGGGGACGGGTTTTCATAAATCGGCTGATTGTGGCTTATAAAATATTGCTTAAAACTATTTATCATCTCAACAATTTTTTGATAAACTTCTTTTGACTTAGCCCTGTTCATCAATTGCTGCTCGGCGCCAAACATCTCGGGAACTTCGGTAAGAATAATTCTGCCATTTAAGGACGAGAGCAAGTCTGTAATTCTTCCGACCAATGAATTTGCGGAAATGCCTGAGAAGCCGTCGGAACCGCCGCATTTCATTCCAAGGGTTAACTCTGAAACCGGGCATTCTTCCCTTTTGTCGGCTTTCATAGCTTCAAAAAGTTCGCCCGCAAGTTTAACTCCTTCTTCAATTTCATCTTTAACTTCTTGCGAGTTGAAAGATCTAATTCTTTCTTGCTCAACGCCGGAAGCTAATTTTAAAAGAGATTTCATCTGGTTGTTTTCGCAGCCGAGACCAATAACTAATATTCCGCCTGCGTTAGGATTGTGCATTAATCCCGATAAAACTTTTTGTGTGTTTGTCAAATCGTCGCCGAGCTGGCTGCAGCCGTATGGATGCGCGAAAGAAAAAACTCCGTCGAAGTTTTGCGATTTAAATTTTTCATTGCAAATCTTAGCTATTCTTTCCGCGGAGGTATTTACACAGCCAACCGTGTTGATGATCCATATTTCATTGCGGGTTCCAACTTTCCCGTTTTTTCTTTTGTATCCTAAAAAAGTGGGGACAGCAGAATCAATTTTATTCTCAGAGAAATCTGCCGGTTCATATTTGTAATTTATAATATCGCTAAGATTTGTTTTTAAATTATGCGAATGCACCAATTCGCCGGGTTTTATATTTGCAGAAGCATGACCTATTACATGACCGTATTTAAAAATATTTTCTCCTTCAATAATATTTTTAATTGCAATTTTATGTCCATGGCTAACATCAGAAAGAATTTTTATTGCGTTGTTATCAACGAGAATTATTTCATCATTTAAAATTTTTTCAATAGCGATTACAACATTATCGTTGGGATGGATTTTAATAAATCTTGGTTTCATTTTATGAACTCTTGTTTGAGTAAAAGTATAGTACTATACTTTACCGATAACTATTTTGGGATAAAAAATTTTTCTAACTGAAAAAATTAAATTTCAATCGACATGATCTTTCGGAAAGGATTATCTCCTCTGGTTGTGCAAGTTTCTCTCAGCAGGAGACTGGTTGGGACTTCGATATGCTGCGGAACAAAATTATCTATATTTTTTATTTGATCAAGGATCAGTTCAACAGCAGTTTTGCCGAGCTGTTCCGTTGGCTGATTAACACAGCTTAACGATGGTGAAATAAAACGGTTTACATCGCTGTTACCAAAACACATAATATCTATATCGTCGGGAATTTTTAAACCTACTTCCTCAACCGCTGCGTAGACTCCCAATGCAACAGGATAAGTTACGGCAAAAATAAATTCAGGTAGGTTATTGCTGTTATACAGCTTCATGAAGCCGCGGTAGCCCGCTTCTTCGCCGAAGCCGCCGTAAATAACCCAATCGGAATTTATCGGAAGATTATATTGTTTCATCGCATCTTCGAAACCCTGGTATCTTCTTAAGCCGATATTTATTTCAGGGAAACCTGCTAAGTGGGCAATTTTTGTGTAGCCATGTTTTATTGCATGTTCAATTGCCTGGAAAGTTCCGCCCCTGTCATCCACGGTTACGGAGCTTGTCCCAGGAATATCCAAAACTCTATCTATAAAAGTTAACGGAATTCCCTGTCTCTTTACTTTTTCATATACAGATGTATCGCGTGTCTGCTGCGTTATTGATACTATCAAACCGTCCACGCGCATTGCTAATAGGGATTCTAAATGTTTAATTTCTCTCTCGGCATTTTCCTGCGATACTGTCAAAATAATTTCATAGTTATTGTGAAATGCCGTATCGTATATTGATTCAATTACAGCGCCGAAAAAAAAGTGCGCAATCTTAGGAACTACAACACCGATTGTGTTGGAGCGCTTGGAAGATAAATTTCGAGCCATATAATTAGGTGTGTAACCTAATTCTTCAGCAACTTTTTTTACTAACTTAGTTGTCTCTTTAGAAATATCAGGATGACCGCGAAGCGCTTTAGATACAGTTACTTTTGAGACACCTAGTTTTTTTGCAATATCATCTAAAGTAATGTGTGCACTTTTTTCCAATTGTTTCCCTATGAATGATAACTTTATCTTTTATGAATTTAAATTTATAATTTATAAGCTTTCTTTACAAGCCCGTATGCCAATGCATTACTCAACGCTCTGGCTTCATCAAAGTCGATGATATGTTTCGCGGTTAAGCCCGCAAGAAAATTTGAATCTATTCTTCGCGATAAATCGTGCCGTGCCGGTATTGATAAGAATGCTCTTGTGTCGTCATTAAAACCTACCGTATTATAAAATCCGGCTGTTTCTATTACTCTTTCCTTGAAGCGGGTCATTCCTTCAATGCTGTCATGGAACCACCACGATGGACCTAATTTCATTGCGGGATAATGCCCGGCAAGAGGCGCCAATTCTCTTGAGTAGGTTGATTCATCGAGAGTAAAAACTATTAGGGTCAATCTCGAATCGTTGCCGTATGTATTTAAAAGCTCGTACAAGTTCTTTGTGTACTCGGTCCGCAAAGGAATATCGCAGCCTTTATCCAATCCAAACTTGTTAAATATTTTTTCATTATGATTTCTAAATGAGCCCGGATGAATCTGCATTACCAAACCATCATCAATGCTCATCCTTGCCATTTCCATCAGCATGTTTGCAGCAAACATTGACGCATCTTCTGCGGTCGACATATTTTTTAATGCGCGTTGAAAAATATTTTCTGCTTCAGCCTCAGTGAGCTTATGTGTATATGGTGAAATTACCCCTTGATCCGTTGAGACTGCACCTTGAGATTTAAAATATTCTCTCCGGTTTTCAATCGCTTTAATAAAATTCTTATATGAGTCTATTTCTATCCCGCTTACCAGGCTAAGTTTTCCAATTTCTTTTTTCCATCCGGCAGAATTAATATTAACCGCCGCATCGGGACGGAAACACGGTACCACTTTTCCATTCCAGCCCGAATCTTTAATTTTTTTATGATATTCGAGTAAGTCCGAAGCAGCGTCTGTAGTGGATAAAGCCTCGATATTAAATTTATTAAATAACGTTCGAGGAAGAAATTCTTTAGTCTGAAGTTTTTCCGTAATTAAATTATAAAATTTATCCGCATTCTTGGCATTTAATTTTTCCTGAATGCCGAAGACTTCCGCAAACTCATGACTAAGCCAAACGCCCGTGGGTGTTCCCGCAAAGAGATAAAAATTTTCAGCAAAAATCTTCCATATTTTTCTATGGTCTTTTTCAACTTCCGAGCCGTCAACTGTCGGCACTCCGAGCGACTCCAGGGAAATTCCCTGCGAGTACAGCATTCTATAAATATAATGATCCGGAATTATTATCAGTTCTGCCGGATCGGGAAAAGGCATGTTCTCCGCCAGCAGCTTCGGATCTACGTGTCCATGCGGGCTGATTATTGGTAAATCTTTAACGCCAATATATAATTCATAAGCAATTTTTCTTACCGTAGGATCGGGATCAAAGAAACGGTACTCGTTGAGAAGTGTTTGCTGCATAACTGTAATTGAATCCTCTTAAATAGAAATAATAATAAATTTTCTCGCCGCTACATGTCCGGCTGGGCTCGCCTCGATTCGGCGAAGCGGGCAAGGCGGGTTTTATCCAAATGCTCTCGTCCGCCGAAAGGTCCGATTTATCGGAACGAAGGCGGATTAAAAAATCTCAGTGGCTATTTCGCTTTACTTAACAGCCAGGTAAATAGATTATGAGCGGCTTGCTTATTATCAAAGCTTGCCGGCAACTTTCTATGATCTATATATTCATTATAAAACCAGGGATCGCCAACTGCAAATACAAATCCCTTTCCAATCTTAGCTGACGCCATAATAACATCGCCATTGTCGGTTAAAATTTCTTTTGCCGGCTTTGTTATTTTTAATGTGCTTATTTCTTTAAGATAATTTTTTTTTACACCTTTAAGAAAAGTATTAGCAGGAAGATTGTCAAATTTTCCCATGTTAAAGTTATTTCCTATTACATGGTTGCGGCTGTCTTCATTAAAATGAATTCCGAAATTTTCCGCAAGTTTATTTAGATGATCGAACTCGCAATTGCCTTTATCATTCGCGAAAAGCGCAAGCACTCCGCCCTCTTTGACCCAGCTTACAATATTATTTATAGACGCATCATTAATGTAATTCGGATGCGCAGTCTCTTGCGGCGTATCCGGGTCAACAATTATATAAACGCTAATTTTCATTAACTCATCTGCTGCTGGTGCATCATGCAGTTCGCCTAACTTTGCGCCAAGATTTTTTATAACGTTGCCTAATTCGGAATAACCGGAATTTGCGGTGTCCTCCCAAATATAATGATACTGAACTTCTTCGCCGTTTTTATTTTTCGTCAGTTCATGATTGAAATAATAATCAAGACCAACTGTCTTAATATTTTTTTCTAGTTCCAAACCAGCTGATATAAACGGCGCAATTGCCTTGAAATCATTTGTCCTTCTCGGCTCTCCGGCATAATATTCAAAGCTTCCGTCTCTGTACGGTTTTCCTCCCAGTCCGGCGCCGCCGATTGTGTTGATTATGGAAGGATCATTGTTACTATCTTTTTTTATTAGATTTTTTGCAAAGCCGGAATAAATTTTTTCAGCAATAGAAAAATATTTTTTGTCCAAGTATCCTTTATTCGCGCCTTTAGCAAAAGCATACATGAACATCGCCGAAGAAGACGCCTCTAAATAATTTCCCTTTTCGTTTGGCTTGTCAAGAATTAAGTACCACAAATTAGTTTTTCTATCCGCATAGTTCAGCAGCGCTTTTGACTCTTCTTGAAATATGGAAATTAATTTTTGTCTTTTAGGATTGTTCTTCGGAAAATAATCTAAAACATCAACCAGTCCCATTAGGTACCAGCCCATCGCCCTTCCCCAAAAGCTTGGTGAATCGCCTGTTTTAGGATCAGACCATTTTTGAGTTTTGGATTCGTCCCAGCCATGATAAAGTAAACTGTTTTTTTTATCCAGTGCATGATTATATATTAAGATGAATTGATGCGCGATGTCGTCAAAATCTTTCGGCTCATTAAATTCTTTTGCGAACTTTGCATAGAAAGGCTCAGCCATATAAAGCCCGTCGAGCCACATTTGATTCTCATAAATTTTCTTATGCCAGAAGCCGCCGTCTTTATTTCTCGGTTGTTCACTAAGCTGCTTTCTTAAAAGGAAGATAGCTTTTTTATATTTTTCATCTTTAGTCTTTTCATAAAGATTTATGAGCACTCTTCCCGGCAAAATATCATCCAGGCGGAATTGATTAAGATCGTATGTTTTAATTCCGCCGTTAGCATCTACAAAATTATCTACGATTTTTTTTACGTAGCTGAAATATTTTTCATCTCCTGTTTTTTCATAAACTTTCCAAAGCGCATAAAGCATAAATCCTGTTTCATAATTCCACTCAACTTTATTAGGCTCATAAGAAATTGTTTCATGATGTTCGCCAATAAACACATCCGCCATTTGCTCCGGCGGTATTTTATCATCTAAACTAATTTTAGTTTGCGGATAAATACTTTGAAGCAGCAAAACAAAAATTACAAGTAAAAGATTTTTTTTTATCATCAAAATTGTTTTAGCTAAAATATATTAAAAGGCAAAGCCTACAGAAAGCCTGTTAACATTACTAAAAATATCCATCTTTGAAAACGAATAGTTTACTTCTACATTATTGCCTGCAACCGAAGTATTAAATCCAACACCGGCTGACCATGACATAATATCGCGGTTTGTTTGATAACCTGCCCTCAGCGAGATCATATTCATATAGGTATATTCTACGCCGTAGTTTATTCTTTCAGAGTAGCTGTTTGAATGAAGAAAGTCAACAGCTAAAGTTATTTCATGATCCTTTGTAATATCCGGATTAATAAAATCCATTAAACCGATCGCGGCTCCCATTGTAAAAGTCAAAGGAAGCTGCTCAGATATTTCTTCGCGTTTAATGTTTGATGCAAAATTTCTAATTGCCATAGCGAATCTGAAATCTTTATAGCCGGTATAGTATTTTACTCCGGCATCGAACGCAAGTTTGCTGGCGTTATTTTTAATTGTTGTCCCATCTGAAAAAGTATTGCTACCTAAATTCTGCCCGACAAGCTTCATAGTACCGCCTATTGAGAATTTAGAGCTGATTGCTTTCGCATAAGTAATCCCGACTTCATACGCATCAACACCGCTGACATTTCCTGTTTCTATGTAACCCAATGCACTTCCGGAATTCGGATCAAGCTGAGTTCCGATTATTGTTCCATAATTAACAGTTAAGAAACTCAATCCGACTGAGCCGTAGTTTCCTATATTATATGCCACGCCGCCTGCAAGGTAATTTATATCGGCGATCCATTGAGTATAGTTAACTGTAATATCAAAAGTCTTTTGAGTTTCTACCAAGCCTGCCGGATTGCTGAACATACTTTCAGCACCAACCCCGATTGATGAATAAGCTTCTCCCATTGCGCTTGATTTAGGCGAAACGCTTACCAATAAAAAGTCCATCGTACTTTGACCAATTTTGCTGAGACCTACTTGTGCATGGATGTTAGGCAGCCAAATCAGAAATGTCATTGTTATTATTATAAATATTTTTTTCATTAAAAATTTCTCCATTAAAATAAATTATCTTACGACAACAAATTTTTGAAACGCTTTTTCGCCGTCTGGCTTAGAAAAAACCGCGATATAAACTCCGCTTGTAATAGCTTGCTGATTTGACGAGAGCATATCCCATTGGTATGATCCTGCTTGAACCGGAGAATTAAAATTTATTGTATTAACTAAATCTCCATTCTCAGTAAAAATTTGAATCTTGCACACAACAGGCAAATTAAAGAAAACTAGAACCCGCGGATTGTTAACAGTAGTTTCATATGAAATTAAGCTCGGATCCTTTACATTATACGGATTCGGAGCAATCCTTATTTTTGACAAATCATTTTGCGGCAACCGAGGCGGAGTTAAATAGTAAAGATTGGGAATATAATTCCTGCTGCTATACATTACTTTCCCTATTGTTGTAGGATCAGCATTGTTATAATTGGGATCGGTTTGGTCTATAACAGCTTTTGCCTGGATATAATAATAATAGTTGGCGGAACCAACGACATTATTGTCTACAAATACATGCATCGAAGATGATGCTTTATCGTTCTTATCAGAATCATATATAACCTGGTAAAAAGTTGTATCTGCACTTGTCAATCTTCTCATAATCCTGTAACCGGCAAAGTTAGGAAGATTTTCTGCGGCTTGATCCATCCAGTAAATCCGTGGACCGGTTCCGAAAGCGCTGTCAACGATAGCGGTTGGCGGAGGAGGTTCCAGCGGTATTTTATAACCATGATCATAATTCCACTTTGCTCTGTAAGCAGAAAGCATAACGGAATCCAATCCCAGGCTAATCCACTTATCTTTACTTTGATCAACCGGTCTGCTATTTGTACGAAATTTAAATTCAGATGGAAACATTCCGGTTGCAGAATTCCAGTTTGGATTTGAAGTTTCGTTCGGAGGATCTTGCAGCGTCCCTTTTAACCATTCATAGCCTACTGTTTTCGCAGTTTGCTGATCTATACCAGCTATTCCCGCAGCATAAACTATATGTACCTTGGCGCCTGCTGGAAAGTTGTATGGACCAAATACCATGTGCATTAAGGTTGAGCTTTTTCTTGAGCCGCTTGCGAAATTAGCAAAGTCTGAAGTTCCCAATTCGTCGCTATTAAACCCGTGCATCGTTCCGGGGAACGTATCACCAATCATTGGATAGAGTTGTGAAAAGGCTCCCCTCATTGCCCAAAAGGCTGCCGAGCCAACTGAACCATACTGATCGCTTGAAGAACTGTACGGTAGGTTAGGGTCATTAGCCATGTATGTAATTTTAGGCTGAAGAAAATCATCCGCGTCATTTACCGGATTAATATATGACTGTGCTGAAGCATGAAGCACGGTCATAAAATGGAATAAGTATCCGGTTAATCTTCCGTTTTGACTGACCAAAGGAGCACCCATATTTTCATTTGCCTGATCGGGATCATCTGCTGGGTACTCATAATAGACACGGAGTTTACCCGGAACTAAACCGTCATCAAACTTCTCTAAAGTATCGCTTGCCCTGCCTCCAAAATAATGCTGCCATGTTTTAGAAGGATCAAAATTAAAATCGCCGCTTGCCGGAGCCGGATTATTTCCGTTGGAGAATTGCGCGCTAGCCATATTGCCTGTAATTGAAATATAAACACTATCGTATTCGCGGTGACTCCGTGTAGTATCATTATAAAATGTTAGATCGTAAATAATGTAGTTATCATTATAATTTTGTCCCCATGCTAACGCTGTTCTTGAGACCTGTATTCCGTATATATATTCATTGTCCACAGTAAAAATTTGATCGTATGTACCGCCCGAAAATTTAGATGGATCAATTTTAGTTTTAGGGTCCGTAATTGCAGGAATGGACACAGTTTGTTGATTTGTTGGATTGACAACCTGATATGGCGTATATCCATAACGTACATAACTACTATAAGAAGTGTCTATTTTACCGTTAACCAAATAATTTTGATCTGTTAATCCAAACACTGCGACGGTATCATATTTTTTAGTTGAATCTTTCTCATAGGGATTTACGAATGGATTTAAAAAATTTGACATCCCGATGTTATAGCCGGTACCGGCATCACCCGTCCCGGAGCGTATACCAATAAGGTCATAATCATTTGGGAAAAACGACATTGATGAAAAATTAATTGCGCTCTTAGTTCCGTTATCAGGAATGCTTACCCAAAAACGTCCTACTTTCAAAACGGGACTATTTACAGCCTGAGCATTTAATAGCTGAAAAGGGATAATAGTTGCAATGACAAGAGGAATTGCAAGTAATGCCTTTTGTATATTAAATAGTTTTTTAAATTGATATAATACCATCTAAAACTCCGTAGTATAATTTTTATTTTTTTCTTTTATCTCTTACAAATCCACTCTCATACCAAACCAAATATCTCTTGGTTGAGTGTATAAAAACAAAGACGAATAATTTGGATCGTTTATGTATGACTTGCTGGCTGACCTTAGTTCTCCTACTTTATCATTGCCTCCAATATATAGACCCGGATTTTGCGCTCTTAATTGATCAAAGGCAGGAGAATTATACATAGGCAAATGCAGGGATGCCATATAATTTGAAAAATCTGTTCCGCTTGTTGTGTTGTCAGCAAAAACATAACCGTCAGCCATGTCGTTAACCTTAAGATCAAATACGTTGTCAACATCCAAGTAAATTGTCGCCGTTATACCTGCGGCTCGAATGACTTTGCTTATCTTTAGATTAACCATAAAATAATCCGGCCATTGCAGATTATTATTTAGATACGGATCATTCAAAGGGTTCCACGTAAAGAACCCCCCCGCTTTATATGTTCCAAAGATAGATAAGTCCCAGTCGCCTAAAATATTGTATCCACCAATTTGGGGTCCGAAATCAACTGGTGACTTAAAAGTAATATCGGCGTTTAGAGTAGGCTGTGGAAGTAGCCTTGAAATCTGGTCAGAGTAAAAATCTCCAGGAGAATTAGTAACTATTTCTCTTATGTTTTTGTATCCTGTTTGACCTGTTTTCTTTAACATGTAATCGAAATTTAACCAGCCGGTAAACCAGCTGTTATCACTTTTTGTTAAATTAACTTCCACTCCCTCAATGTCTTCGAAAGTGTTACTTGCCAGACCTTTATACGATAGCGTTCCAGCTGCATTATAATAATTCACAGTACCAGGCTCACCAGTTACATCTTTGTAGTATCCTGATACGTTCGCTGTATAACTTGAAATAAAATTGTATGAAGCCCCTAGCTCGTATGAAATAGTTTTTGGGGGTTCAAGATTGGGATTGCTCATCTGATATAATCCGTTTTTTGTCTCTCTAAATGAAAATTGGTACATTGTAAAGTATGGAGGATTAGATCTGAAATGTCCATAATTAAAATAAAACTTTGAATTTGTCGTTACTGGAAATGAAACACCAATCCTTGGACTTAAAGTAAAATAATTTTTTATCGGCTGCAAAAAGCCAGGATGCTGTTTGTTATATTGTTCCCAAACATTCCATATATAAGATTGTCCGCTTGATAAAATTTGGAATAGCGTATCTCCGCCAGGAATTGCCTGCGGTGAAAACATTGCAAAATTATAAGGATCGCCTGTTGGCCATTTACCACCGCCGCCATAATAATAATCACCCCTAAGACCTACGTTCGCAACCATTTCGTCAAAAGTTATTTGGTCCTGAACAAAAAGCCCGGTCTGGCTCGGCCATCTATGATAATTGTACTCGTAAGTATTATATGCGTTGGTATTCCATGCTTCCCAATAGTTATGGTTTATATCAATATAATTAAATTCAAATCCGCCTTTAACATAATGATGCTCGTTTATCTGCGATGCAATATCTGCTTTTACTGATAACTGATGAACTTTGGAATTATCGTAAAGATCACCTTCTTTACTTCTAAATCTCCTCGGCACATTTGGCAAGCCATCGTAACCTAATGAAGGCGTGTAGCCGTAGCCGTTCAAAGTACTAAATTGTAATTTGCCGTAAGGCATTTCATTAACTGCAAAAGGTCCTATCTGAAGTAATGTTGTTGAATCACGGTTATCACCAGTTGGAGTATGGTCTCCAATGGTAAGATAATTTACGGACAACTCCCAAAATGTACTTGGATTCAAAACATGGTTGATTTGTATTCCATTCATCAAGGTTGTTTGTTCAAGAATCGGGAAGAAAGATGCGTCATACCAGTAATAAGAACTTCCAGTTGTAAAATCTCCTTTACCGGAATTATAAATGTTTCCAACATTATTAAGCTGCATAAAACCGCCGGCATTGTTTGCATCAGGCGAATCGCCGAAAGGAGGTCTTGCAGGACTTACACCAATTTCACGCTTCCACAAAACATTGTAAGTAATATTTAAGCTTTTAAATGGATTTGCCTTTATCGTTCCTAACGTAGTATATGTTTGCTGGCTATTCAGAGTTACAGGAACAACATAATGCTGTACAGAAGAGTTATTTGAAAGATAAAAAGTTGCTTCCCCAAGAGCTTTACCAATTAGCGGAACAGGACCTCCAAATCCACCATCAAAATTAAAGTCAGGCAAATCTTCTCTTAACGAATGGTTTGCAAATATTTTTTGTTCTGCCGGTGATATCTGATAATAACCAATTTGCTGCTTCATATCTGCTGGAAGATTAGCCAAACCCTTATAATCCGGAACCGCCATGTGCATCCAGCATGCTAATAAATATAAGTCCATAGGAGAAGCCTGTTGGGATGCAGGTCTGTTGGCGTTCGTTTGATTAGCAATACTAATCCAACCTGGAAAACTTAAACCGGTGTATTGCTGCAACGTATATGGATCATTAGCCCATGCTGTTGCGGTTCCAATAAAGGCAACACTTGGATCTAAGAAAGGTTTTAATACCGGATTGCTCGTGCTATTAAATGCATCACCAAACCGTCTTATATGAGCTTGATCCCGTGATAAATTAAAAGTTGCATGATAGCCGTCCCACGTACCGCTTTTTGTAGTAATATTAATTAATCCCGATCTAAAATTTCCATATTCGGCATTATAGCCGCCGGAAAATAATGATACCTGGTCAATCGCACTTAAAGGAACTGAAGTTTCGGCATTACCAACTGCCGGATTATCATACGCCAGACCGTTAACCATAGTACCTGTCTGATCCGCACTTCCGCCGCGAATTGTTAAATAACCATTGTCTAATGAAACACCAGGAAGCTTTTCTAAAAATGCATTAATATCTCTTACACCTGAAGCCTCTTTTATTTGATTAGAGTTTACTACCATTTGGGTGCCGGATACTTCTTTATGAAGGTTATCCTGTTTTGCAACTACAACTATTTCTTTACCCTGGATAGCACCTATTTTCAATTTAACATTTACAGTTGTAATCCTATCTGCAGATACTACCACATCGGTTATTATTTGAGTTTCATAACCAACCATGGATACTTGAAGTTTATAGGTACCAACAGGTACGTTTACTATGAAATATTTTCCATTTAAATCCGTACTGGCTCCCAGATAAGTGTCGACTACAGTAACATTTACTCCGATTAATGCTTCACCTGTTTGAGCGTCATTTATAGTACCAACAATCCTGCTCCTTGTTTGTGCATTTATTGAAGTTAACATTATTATAAATACTAATGGTATCAGATATATTATTTTCAACATTCCGGGTATTACCCTGTGTGTCATTGCGGTCTCCTGATATTTTTTTTGAGCTTCCATTTATTTTTATTCCAAAATAAATTTATAATTTCAAAGTTCTTTATATGGTGCAAAATCTTTTTTGTGAATTAAAATACTTTTTTGGTATTCAAAGCTTTATACTTTTTCCCCGCTTACTTTTGAAACGCCTATTTCTTTGCGTAAAATAGGCGCTCCAAAAAAATTTTATAATTATTTTAAAAGTTAAACTATTTGAGCAGTATCATTTTTTGAATAAGTGAACTTTGATTCTGGCTCAATCTATAAATATAAATTCCTGAAGGTAATTTTGCAGCATTAAATATAATTGAATGCTCTCCCGATGACATATTACTATTTATAAGCTGGGCTACTTCTCTTCCTAACATATCATAAACAGTCAACTGGGTCATGCCTGACTTCGCTAAGCTAAAATTAATAATGGTGCTTGGATTAAACGGGTTAGGGTAATTTTGCGATAAAGCAAAATCCAAAGGAATTTGTTTTTGCTCATTAACTGCAGTCGGTTTTGCATTCCAGCGTGGATCGCCAATTGGACCGCCATCTGAAGCATAAGTAAGCAATGGAGAACTTGCAGGGAAAACGAAAACTGTAGAAGTATCCTTGAAGCCTGGGTCAGTAACTGTATCTATTGAAGAAGCGGTCACAAATCTAAAATCATTTATACCTGATTGATTAGCACTGCCATTCTGGAATAAGCTTAAGTTTGAGAGTGTCCCTTGCTTTGGATCAGTTGACGATGCATTTTTAATATATACATTCTTCTGAGATACAGATTGAATGTTATCAAAAACAGAATTGCTGACAACCCATGCTTTTTGCGGCAGCTCTACATCTACAAATGGCTTTCCTCCTCCTACGTAATTAAATGTGCAGTGGTCTATCAACCCGGCGGGAGGAGTATTTGAACCATTCGTTCCCATAAATCTTAATCCGTATGCATTGATTCTATAAAATGTTGAATTCTTGCATTCAAAATAATTTCCGTTAGCGTATTTGTATTGAACTATCGAACCACTTGTTCCGCTAAGAGGAGTTACTCCGGCATCATGCATTATGCAGTTTTCAATTTTTAGAGTATCCTGTGTAACGTTTGAAAATAAGCTGCTCGATGCTCCGTCCACAATATCATTTGCAAAATTATGGACTAAACAATTTTTAATGATCAAATTCCCGGGCACAATTGGTCCTGAAGGAATAACATATGATATTAAGTCCGTAGCCGTTGATGTTCCATTGCCGATAGATGTTTCACCGGTAAACTCAATTCCATTTAAAGTTAAAGATCCTTTATCACCTAATATAAAATACTGGGATTTTGTACCTGTACCAGGCGCATTTGTAAGATGAACAACCGGGAGCGGAAGTGATACGTCAGAAGTTTCAATTGTTATTGATTTATTTGCAATTGTCCCGAAACTTATTCCGCCGTCAGTGTATTCACTTCCAGGTGTTAATTGCAATACGTCACCCGAATTGGCTGCGGAAATTGCTGCCGACAGAGTTCCGTCGCCAGGTGTTACTGGAGTTTGAGAGAAAATTATGGTTGCATTGCTTACTACTGCAACAAAGATGAAGAGTACTATTTTTTTCATTTTTTGTACCTCTTATAGTTTAGTTAGTTTATTTATTATTTAAATGAATTTGACACAGCTTCGCCCAGTGAGTCCCATATTATTTGAACTATTAGTTCAGAAGAAAATTATTACAGCAAACTAAGTTTTAAAATATTTTATCCCCTGGGAAATTTTTCCCAGTAGTTTGTATGGCATGGTACAAGCCAGCCAAGAGAAAAATTATTAGCGTTTCTTCTTTGAATCAAAAATGCGAGTGAAAGAAAAAGAGAGTCAAGATAATATTTAACTCCCCTAACATATCCTAAGAAAGTATTTTTAGCCGTTAATAAAATAAATGATATAGTCGTAAAAATTTTCAGTGACAAACTTTCAAGATTTAATTTAATATTAGTTTTCAGTAATCGGTTACTTTAACGATAACTAAATTGCGTACTTTTTTTTTTAATGTCAAGTTAATTTTTGCATCTTGTATATTAATTTTTAAGAAAAGTATTAAATTGAAGTAAATTGCAAATTTTTATACCGTTTCCTCTTTTTATAATTTATCTTTTTCTTAGTTAAATAAAGAACGTGGCTAAATTTTCAATATGACATTTCTTTGCGGGCTATTAATTACTTTAATAGAGCTTTTAGTTAACTGAATCATATTTTTTAACACATTTAGATAAATACAAATTTATTTTTTTTCCCGATTTATCGACCGGATAAAGGTATGGATTATTTCATCCTAACTATCTGCATATCTTTTCTAATGGAACAAATATATTCATAAAAAATATACGATGGTTCTAAACCCCGCTAAACGCGCTGAATCCACCGTCGATCGGAATTACAGTTCCGGTAACAAATTTTGAAGCATCGCTAGCAAGGTAAAGTATTCCGCCGATGAGTTCGTCCGGGTTTCCAAATCTTTTAAAAGGAGTTATGTTAATTATAGTTTTTCCTCTGTCGGTTAACGAGCCGTCTTCATTTGTCAACAGAGTTCTGTTTTGTTCTGTTAAAAGGAAGCCGGGAGCAATCGCATTTACCCTTACTCCGCTTCCAAACTTTTGAGCCAATTCGACAGCCATCCATCTAGTAAAATTATCAACTGCCGCTTTTGCAGCAGAGTAACCCACGACTCTCGTTATAACCCTAACTGCCGCCATAGAAGAAATATTTATAATTGATCCGCTTTTCTTATCCGCCATAGTTTTTCCAAAAATCAATGTAGGTAAAGCCGTTCCGCTTAAATTCAAGTCAGTAACTTTTTTAAATTCTTCTATTTTAAGGTCAAAAATATTTTGATTAACTCCTATTGTTGCACCTGGAATATTTCCTCCGGCAGCGTTAATTAATATATCTATTCTGTTAAACTTTTCCAGTACTTTCGTATGAATAGACACTAAATCATCCTCATCCAAAACGTTGCACCTAAAAGCCAAAACGTTTTTGCCTGATTTATCTAACAAGTCAACTTCTTTTTTAAGCTTATCTTCATTGCGCGCAAGAAGTATTACTTTCGCTCCCGCATTTAATAAGCCTCTTGCCATTGCGGTGCCAAGTACGCCGCTGCCTCCGGTAACAATTGCAACTTTGTTTTCTAAACTAAAAAGTGAATCTAAGTATTTCATATTTGTTCCAACTTGTTTAAATGTTTTATAAAATTAATCTTTTGCCATAAGTATTACAATTAAAATATTTCAAGTGCGAAAATTTATTTTGTTCTTTAAATAATTTCTATTTACTAATTAGCACAAATAAAGTCACCACGGTTGGTTTTAGTATTCTTCTAATTGATTTTGCGGTTTTAAAAGAATATTTTTTCAAAGTAAATGCGAGGTTTTCTTGACGACAGAGCAAATCATAAAATCAGTTCCTAAAGTTTTACTCCACGATCATCTCGATGGCGGTTTGCGACCGCAAACTATTGTAGAGTTAGCAAAAGATTTAAAGTATAACAAGCTCCCTACCAAAGATGCCGGAGAGCTTGGCGCATGGTTTCACAGAGGCGCCAATAAAGGTAATCTTGTAGAGTATCTTCAAGGCTTTGAACATACATGCGCAGTTATGCAGTCAAAAGAATCTCTTGAACGTATAGCTTATGAAATGATGGAAGATATGAAGAGTGATGGGGTTTGTTACGTTGAAAGCAGGTTCGCGCCGGTCTTTCATACTACAAAAGGGCTCTACAACGAGGATGTTGTTGCCGCAGTTCTCGAAGGACTTGAAAAAGGAAAAAGAGATTTTGGTGTAGGATATGGATTAATTCTTTGCGGTATGCGCAACATGAAAAACACGCTTGAGATTGCGGAGCTCGCAGTTAATTTTAGAAATCAAGGTGTCGTCGGCTTTGATCTTGCAGGTGAAGAAGGCGGCTATCCTCCAAAGAAACATATAGAGGCTTTTCAATTTATTCAGCGCGCGAATTTCAATATTACTATACATGCGGGCGAAGCGTTCGGCAAAGAATCTATATGGCAGGCAATTCAATGGTGCGGCGCTCACCGCATTGGTCATGCAACTCATCTAAAAGAAGATTTCACCTTTGATAAAGAAGGTAACGTTGTCGGCTTCGGGGATCTCGCTCAATATGTGCTTGATAAAAGAATCCCTCTGGAGATATGCCTACTCAGTAATGTCCACACTGGTGCCGTTGATAAAATTGAAAATCATCCATTCGGAATTCTCTTCAAGGAAAAATATAGAGTAACTATAAATACAGATGACCGGCTAATGAGCGATACAACTATGACAAAAGAATTTATGACCGCTATTGAGCACTTTAACGTAAACATGGACGACGTTGAAAAGATAACTATCAACTCTATGAAGTCAGCTTTTATTCCTTACAAAGAAAGGCTATACTATATTTATAATGTAATCAAGCCCGGCTTTCAGGCAATGAAAGATAAATTACTATCACTAAAAACATATTCGGATAAAAATGAAGAAACTATTCACAAACTATAATTTTGAATTTGATAAAAATGAAAAAAAGATTTTAAAAACATTTTGTAATCAAAACTTAAAACAAATCCAGGGCGATAATAAATATTTCGCCGAGATAAAAGTATTTACATCGCTGCTTGATAAACTTTCAAGCGATACGGAAATAATCAAGTTAACAAAAGACGAAAGGACAAGATTAAAGTTTTCAATTGAAAATAATGTGAGCCATCTAGAGAAAGAAATAAAGAAAAGCTGGTTCTTCAAGAAATGGCTTTACCGTTCTATGCTTATTCAATACGAAAATATTTTGGAAAATCATTTTAAAGATTAAAAAGTGAAAACACGGATAGACAATAGTGAACAAAACAATAGCAGAAAAGAATGTCAGAAACTTTAAGCGAAAAAAAAGAGCATGAATCGCGGCAAGAAATGGTAGATTGAGAATGAGAAAAATGTTTCCGGGAAGCCGGATATTCTTTCAGGATAAGAGAATTAAAATCCGGGAAGCGTAAATAAATCTCAGGATGAGAAAAAAAAGTTCAGGAAGGCAGATTTATCTTTCAGGAAGCCGGAAAAAATCTCAGGATGCGAAAAAAAAATTCAGGAAGCCGGATTTTTTGTTTGAGAAATTCAGAATTCAGCTTAAAAACGGCATTTTTTGATGCAGTTGAAGAAAAAACAAATTTCCTCGCCACAACCTGCCCGACCGGACTCGCCTCGATTAGGTGAAGCGGACTAGGCGGGTTTTACTCAAGTACTCTCGCCCGGCAGGACGAAGGCGGATTAAATTTTATAATCGGAGAATAAATGATAAGTGAAAAAGAAAAATTAAATATTCATGCTCCGCACGGATCATCATTAACATGTAAAGGGTGGATTCAGGAAGCGGCAATGCGTATGCTGATGAATAATCTGGACGCAGAAGTGGCAGAGAAGCCTGAAGAATTAATCGTCTACGGAGGAAGCGGCAAGGCAGCCCGCAACTGGGAAGCCTACGAAGCAATAATAAAATCACTTAAAGAACTTGAAAGCGATGAAACACTTTTAGTTCAATCGGGAAAGCCTGTCGGTATCTTTAAAACCCACGCCGACGCACCGAGAGTCATTATTTCAAACGCAATGCTCGTTCCGCACTGGGCGACATGGGAAGAATTTAGAAGGCTGGAAAAGCTTGGTCTAACAATGTACGGGCAGATGACCGCGGGAAGCTGGATCTATATCGGAACGCAAGGAATCCTTCAAGGCACGTATGAAACCTTTGCGGAATGCGGAAGAAAATATTTTAATGGAAATCTCTTAGGAAAGTTTTTATTAACAGCTGGGCTCGGCGGAATGGGCGGAGCGCAGCCGCTTGCAGCTACTATGAACGGCGCTGCTTTTCTTGGAATTGAAGTGGACAAAAAAAGAATACAGAAGAGACTCGATACCGGATACATCGACTCAATTTCTGAAGATCTTGACGAAGCTTTAGAATTAGTTTTAAAAGCCAAAGAGGAAAAGAAAGCTTTATCAGTCGGGCTTGTTGGAAACGCAGGAGAAATACTGCCGAGAATTTTAGAAAAGAGAATTATTCCGGATATCTTAACAGATCAAACGTCGGCACACGATACGCTGAACGGCTACGTTCCGATGGGAATGAACTTTGATGAGGCTGTTCAATTAAGAAAAAATAATCCCGAAGAATATATTAAGCTTGCGAAGGAAACAATTGTTGCTCATGTTAAAGCCATGCTGGAGTTTCAGAAACGCGGAGCAGTAACTTTTGATTACGGAAATAATATCCGCGGCGAAGCGCAGGCAAACGGGTTGGCAAATGCTTTTGATTTCCCAGGCTTTGTTCCCGAGTTTATCCGCCCATTGTTTTGCGACGGTAAAGGTCCATTTAGATGGGCTGCTCTTTCAGGTGATCCAAAAGATATTTACACTACCGATCAAGCTGTTAAAGATGCTTTCCCGGAAAATAAATCTTTATGCAATTGGATAGATATGGCTCAGAAAAAAGTTCACTTCCAGGGATTGCCGTCCCGCATTTGCTGGCTCGGTTATGGAGAACGCGCAAAGATGGGAAAAATATTTAACGAACTTGTCGCATCCGGAAAAGTCAGCGCTCCGATTGTAATTGGAAGAGATCATTTAGACTGCGGTTCAGTCGCGTCACCGAACCGTGAAACGGAAGCGATGAAAGACGGAAGCGACACAATTGCAGATTGGCCGATCTTAAACGTATTATTAAACGCAATCGGCGGAGCAAGCTGGGTCTCGGTCCATCACGGCGGCGGTGTGGGAATAGGCAATTCAATTCACGCCGGAATGGTAATAGTAGCGGACGGATCCAAAGAAGCGGAAAAAAGATTGGAAAGAGTTTTAACTTATGATCCGGGAACCGGAATTATGCGTCACGCCGACGCGGGTTATGAAAGAGCGATTTCAAATGCAAAATCTCAGGGAATAAAAATCCCGATGATGAAATAATGCCAAAAGCTTTATTAATGATAAATCTAAATTTGTTTACATTAAAATTAGTGAGGACAATATGAAAGTAAAAGTATTAATAGCTGACAAATTTCCTGATCTCTATATTCAACAATTAAAAGATATTGATCTGGAAGTAATTTATTCTCCCAAGCTCGGAGAAAACGAACTGCCTGATGCAGCGAAGGAAGTCGATATACTTGTTGTTAGATCAACGAATGTTATTGCAAAGACAATTCAAGAGAGCAAACATTTAAATTTAATAATCCGCGCCGGAGCAGGCGTAAACAATATTGATATTCCAGCGGCAAATCAAAAAGGAATTTACGTTGCCAATTGCCCCGGGATGAACTCGGTTGCCGTTGCTGAACTTGCTGTGGGGCTTATGATTTCGCTTGACAGACGAATACCCGATAACGTTATTGATTTTAGAAACGGCAAATGGAATAAAGGCGAATATTCCAAAGCTGAGGGCTTGATGGGAAAAACTCTTGGAATTATCGGCGTGGGAAATATCGGTAAAGAAGTTGCAAAGCGCGCACTTGCCTTCGGAATGAATGTCTACGGAAAAGATATTTCAAGAATTGAAGGAGTAGCAATAAAAGATTTTTCAGAGATGGATCAGCTGCTTCCGCTTTGCGACGTTGTAACGATTCACCTTCCGGCTACGCCGCAGACTAAAGGATTATTCAATAAAAAAATGTTCAGCTACATGAAGCCGAACGCGCTTTTGATCAATACCGCGCGAGCCGATTTAATCGATCAAGACGCGATGATCGAAGCTATTAAAGAAAAAAATATCCGCGTTGCAATGGACGTAATAAAGAATGAGCCGGAAGAAAAATCCGCTGAGATCAAGTCACCGCTTCAATCGATTCCGAATGTTTATATAACCCATCATATCGGCGCCTCAACAGAGCAAGCACAAAATGCCGTGGCTGCCGAAACGATCAGAATAATAAAAGAATTTGTTAACAGCGGTGTAATTGCTCATTGGGTTAACCGCGCTAAAATTTCCGACGCGCATTATCAGTTGGTTGTTAAGCATTACGACAAGCCCGGTGTGCTTGCATCAATAATGAGCATAATCCGCGACAGGCAAATTAATATTGAGGAGATTGAAAATATTATTTTTGACGGCGGTGTTGTTGCGTGCTGTACGATGAAATTGAAATCAGAAGTTACGACGGAGATGCTGAAGCAGATGAATGATAATCCGGATGTGTTAAGCGTTTCTCATATTGCAATTTGATTTGAAAATTATTTCAGACAAATTTCACTTCAGTTATATTGTCGACTATTCCCTTTAAATATGGAAGCTGTATAAGCTGATTTACAGCTTCCATATCCTGATCCGTTAAATCGAATATGAAAGAAGAAAAATTATCTATGATATAATTTTTTTGTTCTTCAGTTAGACCGGAGCCAAAACCACCGCTTTCAATTTTATCATAGATAAAGGTACTGATGTTTTTTAATTGCTTGTTTATTTCTTTTATAAGTTTATCCGATGAAGAAGCGAATACATAATTAACGAAAGGAATGGAAAATGCGTCCGCAATTTCTTCGGCAAAACTAATACCGCGGGAATAGTTTTTATTATTGAAATTTTCGTCGCCGACCAGCATGAAGTTTTTCCCGTCAAGCTTTGAAAGATCCGGTGAAATTTTTATATCGATAGATGAGTCGTAAACTTCTTCAAATAATATTTTGGCAAGTATAACTTCCATAGAAGAAACATCGCCGCCGATGAACAGTTCATTTATATTCTTATCATGAGTATTAAAATAAATATAAGTATTACAGAGCGAGCTTTCAAAAGTAATCCCGAAAGATTTTGATATGTAAAGATCTTTGTGCCTTATCAAATCAAGAGTTGGAACAAGACCAACAATATCCGGATCGGCAGAAGTTTTATCTGCAATTAATGCTGAAGGCAGAAATGATATTTCCTTGTTAAGGGCATCAGGCAGCGATTCTTTAATCAGCCTGGAATAAAAATTATCCGGGAAAAGTAATTTCATTTATAAATATTTATATAATTAGGGGCAAAAAATAAGGGCATAGTTTTTATGCCCTTAAAATAGAAACTAATGTAAGCTTATCAAGCTTTAGTTTTAATTCTTGCAGCTTTGCCGGAAAGATTTCTAAGGTAATAAAGTTTAGCTCTTCTTACGCCGCCTTCTTTCAGCAATTCGATCTTTGCAATCTTAGGTGAATTGAACGGGAAAATTCTTTCCACTCCAACACCACTCGCTATTTTTCTTACCGTAAAAGTTTTAGTTGCGCCTGCGCCTCTAATGTTTATTACGTCGCCTTCAAAAGGCTGTATTCTTTCTTTATCGCCTTCGATAACTCTAACATGAACTCTTACATGATCACCGGAATTAAATTTAGGTAGATCAGTTTTAATTTGATCAGGCAATATATTATTTACATCAACCATTTTTACTCCACTCGCTAATTATTAAAATTTTTCCATCTGTTTGTTAAAATTTGAGATTGCTCTTCTTTCCATTTTTTAATTTCTTTTTCATTTCCTGAAAGTAAAACATCCGGTACTTTCATTCCTCTGTATTCTGCCGGGCGTGTATAATAAGGTGCTTCAATTTTCTCTCCGTCTTGAAATGAATCGTCTAAAGCTGATTCACTGTCGTTCAATACGCCTGGAATAACTCGGATTATTGCATCGGTAATAATCAAAGCAGGAAGCTCTCCGCCGGTTAATACAAAATTGCCGATTGAAATTTCATCGGTAGCAAATTTTAGTCTTACTCTGTCGTCAATTTCCTTATAATGTCCTGCAACCAGCAGAATATTTTCTGCAAGTGAAAACTTATTAGCAGCTTTCTGATCAAATAATTTACCTTTAGGAGAAGTAAAAATTATATGATCGTAGCTTCTTTCTTGCAGAAGTTTTTCAATACATTCAAAGAACGGTTCAGGCTTAAGAACCATGCCCGGTCCACCGCCAAACGGTTTGTCGTCAATTTGTTTATGCTTATTAAAAGCGTAATCTCTAAGATTATGAATAAAGATTTTTACTTTGCCTTTGTCCTGTGCTCTTTTAATTATGCTGGTGTTAAGCGGGCTTAAAAGCAGATCAGGTACCGCGGAAATAATATCAATCCTCATCATCGTCATACAAGCTGTCTCCCGGCTTCAAAATCATAATTTTATTTTTCGGATCAAAACTTTCAATAAATTCAAAAGCAGCCGGGATTAAAATTTCTTTGCCATTACTTTCAATAACATACACATCGTTCGCCGGGTATGAAAAAACATTAACTATTTTGCCGAACTCTAAGTTATTCCGGTAAACTTTACTTCCTATAAGGTCATGAATATAATATTGACCTTCGGAAAGCGGCGTTAAACTTTTTTCGTCAACAAAAATTTCTTTGCCGACAAGAATCTGAACATCATTTTTGGAATTAAAGTTTCTAAATTTTAGAACCAAATCGTTTTTTTTTCTCAAAGCCTTTTCAATAAAAAATTCCTTTTTATCATCAAAGAAGTCAATATATACTTTTTGAAGATTAAAGAATCTTTCAGGAAAATCCGAGAAGGAAGAAATCTTTACAAATCCTTCCTTGCCGTAAGCCGATTCAATTTTAGCAATTAGAAAATATTCATTCACAAAATGTTGGACTAAGAAGAGTCTAATCCAAAATTTCTAAAATAGCTCTCTTGCCTTCCTTGGCGGCAATAGCAGTGAGAAGTGTTCTCATCGCTTGAGCAGTTTTTCCTTGCTTACCGATAACTTTGCCAACGTCATCGGGTTGCACTTTCAAAGAGAGCACAACTTTATTTTCTTCGGGGGTTTTTTCTTCAAGCACAACACCCTCAGGATTATCTACCAGGTGCTTAGCGATAAATTCAATGAATTCTTTCATAGAAAGAAGCCTCCTATAAATTACAGCATGGGAGCTTTTAGAAATAATGTACAGTATACTTTCAAACGCGAGGAAAATTTTCCTCTTATCCGGCAGTATTTTCTTCAGAAGCAGCGCCCTTTACTTCTGCTGTACTGTTTTCAATATTTTCAACTTCAACCTTTGTATCAGTCTTTTCTTGTGAAACGACTTCTTTCTTAGCGTGCTTCTTTGAAGATGCGCTCATCAACTTAGCCTCGCGTACCTTAGCCCACTTCTCAAGTTCAGCCTTCATAACTTCATCGGATACACCGCGACGGCTTAATTCTCTTTTTAGAATTATTCCTTTTTGCCTTAACAAACTTTTTACAGTATCTGTAGGTTGAGCGCCAACGCCCAGCCAATATAACGCACGATCTTCTTTAATTTCTAAAGTAGAAGGATTTGTCAAAGGGTTATATAATCCGATCGATTCTATAAATTTTCCATCTCTCGGCGATCTTGAGTCAGCGGCAACAACTTTATATATCGGTTGCTTCTTCTTACCCATTCTTCTTAGTCTTAACTTAACTGCCAAATTATTTGAGCCTCCAAATATTATTCACTTATATCAATTAAATTTAAAATTTCCTAACGAATTTCCAAAACCGTTTTTCGACATTCTACCCATCATTTTTTGCATCTCGCCGAACTGCTTTACAAGCCTATTCACGTCTTGTATCGATGTTCCGCTGCCGCGTGCAATTCTTTTTCTGCGGTTTCCATTCAATATTTTCGGCGATTTTCTTTCTTGCTTTGTCATTGAGTTAATTATCGCCTCTACTTTTACAAATGCGTTCTCGTCAATTTTAGCATTTTTAAGCTGATTTCCCAATCCGGGAATCATTCCCAACAATGATGACAAAGAACCCATTTTCTTTATGACTTTAATTTGCTTAAGAAAATCATCAAAATCAAATTTATTTTTTCTTAATTTTTCTTCAAGTTCTTCGGCTTCTTTTTCGTCAAAGTTTTCTTGAGCCTTTTCTACAAGGGAAACTATGTCGCCTTTCCCTAAAATTCTTGATGCCAGCCGGTCCGGAAAAAATATTTCAAGAGCACTTAATTTTTCTCCGTTGCTAATAAATTTAATCGGCTTGCCGACAACTGCACGGATTGACAGCGCCGCGCCGCCTCTTGCATCCCCGTCTAATTTTGTAAGAACTATTCCGTCATAGTCAACTTTTTCGTTAAAAGCTTTGGCGGAGTTTACTGCGTCCTGCCCGGTCATTGAATCAACTACAAATAAAGATTCCGTTGGATTAACGATTTCTTTAATGTCCGCAACTTCGCTCATCATTTCTTCATCAACATGAAGACGACCGGCGGTATCTAAAATTATTGTATCAAAACTTTTTTCCTTTGCAAATGAAATGGCTTCGGAAGCAACTTTTCTCGCATTTCTTTCTTCCAAAGAAAAAACCGGAATTTTAATCTGCTCGCCTAAAATCTTCAATTGCTCTATTGCTGCTGGGCGGTAAACGTCTGCCGCTACAAGCAAAACTTTTCTTCCATTCTCGGACAATCTTTTTGCAAGTTTGCCGCAAAAAGTTGTTTTGCCTGATCCCTGAAGCCCCACAACTAAAATAGATGTAATGCCGGAACCATTTAATTTTATTTCATTATGGCTGCCGCCGAGAAGCTGGGTTAACTCATCATAAATTATTTTAGTAATAAGCTGACCCGGCGTTATTGAAGCAATAACTTCTTTGCCTAAGGCTTTGGAAGAAACGCTTTCAATAAAATCTTTAGCAACTTTATAATTTACATCAGCATCTAAAAGAACACGGCGTATCTCTCTTAAAGTATCGGAAATATTTTTTTCAGTAAGTCTGCCTTGTCCCCGCACTTTTTTTAAAGCAGTGTCTATTTTAAGAGATAAGTCTTCAAACATTTTTTATCTATTCAGCTTTTAAAGCGTTCGCGCCGGAGACTATTTCCAAAATTTCTTTGGTTATTGCAGCCTGGCGTTCTTTGTTATATTTCAACTGCAAAGTTCTTATAAGCTCTTTAGCATTTGTAGTAGCGTTATCCATTGCAGTCATCTGCGCTCCAAACTCTGCGGCGTTTGACTCTAATAAAATTCTCCAGAGCTGTGCTTTTAAATGTTTGGGTAAAAGATAATTAAAAATAAATTTTTGATCCGGCTCAAATATATAATTAGAAAAATCGGAAGAATCGTCTTTACCATCATTATTTTTTTTAACTGGCACAGGCAAAAATTGTTCAACAGATATTTTTTGCTGGATGATTGATTTAAACTCATTACAAATGATAACCACCTTCTGGTAAGTATCGTTTAAAAACCCTTTAACAATCTCATCATAAATTTCTAAAGAATATTCATACTTAAGCGAAGAAAAAATGCCGATCTTTTTTCCGAGCAAATTATTTTGTCTTTTTGAAAAGAAGTCATATCCTTTTCTGCCGATACAAAATAGCTGTGCTTGCACATTTTCTCCCAAATCTTCGTTCAAGAAACGTGAAGTTTCTTTAATAATGTTAGCATTGAAAGCACCGCAAAGCCCTCTATCAGCAGTTACAACTACTACTGCAACATTTTTTATTTCTTTATTTTGCAGAAAAGGGTTTGCAGACAAATCTTCTTCAGAGGCAAGGTGCGACAGCATATCAAAAATCTGTTTCGCATAAGGTCTTGCATTTATAACAGCTTCCTGCGCGCGACGAAGTTTTGCCGCAGCAACCATTTTCATTGCTTTAGTAATTTTTTGCGTGCTTTGAACGCCTTTAATTCGTCTTTTTATGTCGCGTAAAGTTGCCATTAAATTTATTTTCTACTTAAATACGCCGGAAAATTCTTTAACTGTTTGTTTTATTTTTTCGGCTGTAGAATCACTCAATTGTTTTTCTTTTTTGATAGATTCAAAAATATCGTTGTTATTTACTTCAATGTATTCAATTATTTCCAGAATAAATCTTTCAATCTCATGTACGGGAACTTCGTCAAGAAATCCGTTTGTACCAAGATAAACCGCAACTACCTGTCTTTCAATCGGCTTAGGGACGTATTGTCCTTGCTTTAATAATTCAACTAATCGTGCGCCTCGCGAAAGCGTTCTTTGAGTTGATTTATCAAGATCGGAACCGAACTTTGCAAAAGCTTCAAGTTCGCGGTACTGGGCAAGATCAAGCTTTAAACTGCCGGCAACTTTTTTCATCGCTTTAATTTGAGCGTTGCCGCCGACGCGTGAAACCGAAATACCAACGTTGATTGCAGGTCTTACACCGGCATTAAACAAGCTCGACTCGAGGTAAATCTGTCCGTCGGTAATTGAAATAACGTTAGTAGGAATATAAGCTGATACGTCGCCCTGCTGAGTTTCAATTATTGGAAGTGCGGTTAAACTTCCACCGCCTAATTCATCATTCAATTTTGAAGCGCGCTCTAAAAGCCTTGAGTGGAGGTAAAAAACGTCGCCCGGATAAGCTTCGCGTCCGGGAGGCCTTTTAAGCAAAAGAGAAAGTTCTCTGTAAGCAGCGGCTTGTTTTGAAAGATCATCATAAATTACAAGCGCATGCCTGCCGCTGTCGCGAAAATATTCACCTAAAGTAGCACCGGAATATGGGGCGATAAATTGAAGCGGCGCCGGTTCTGACGCAGCTGCTGAAATTACGGTTGTATAATCCATCGCGCCATGCTCATGGAGCTTTGCGACAACCTGAGCAACTGTAGAACTTTTTTGTCCGATTGCTACGTAAATACAAAAAACAGGTTTGATGCCCAAACCTTTTGCTTCTTCGGAATGGGTATATTTTTGATTTATAATAGCGTCAACAGCGACGGCAGTTTTGCCGGTTTGTCGATCGCCGATAATTAATTCTCTTTGTCCTCGACCAATTGGAATCATCGCGTCGATAGCGGTAATACCGGTTTGCAAGGGTTCCTTAACAGGCTGCCGTTGAACAACGCCCAAAGCTTTTCTTTCTATCGGAGAAAACTTTGAAGTATTGATAGCGCCCTTGCCGTCAATTGGAAGACCAAGCGGAGTAATTACTCTACCAAGCATTCCTTCGCCGACAGGCATTGAAGCAACTCGTTTTGTCCTTTTTACAACATCGCCTTCTTTTACTAAAGTTGAATCGCCAAAAAGTACGCAGCCTACGCTATCTTCATCCAAATTGAGCACCATTCCAAAAACATCATTTGGGAATTCAACAAGCTCGCTGGACATAACTTTGGACAAACCGTAAACGCGCGCTATTCCATCTCCAACCTGGAGAACAGTACCAACATCGTAAATATCGATTTCGTTTTCGTATCCCGATAATTGTTTTCTTAATATCGCCGAAATCTCATCCGGTCTTACTTCAGCCATTTCAATTTTTCCTTATTAAAATACTTTCAATTTAAAGAAACACCATTCGTTAAAAATTGTTTTTTCAAAATATCAAGCTGGTGTTTAAGTGAAGCGTCAAAAACTGTGTCATTAACTTCAGCCACAAATCCGCCAAGAACAGAGTTATCTATCGTAAAATTTAATCTCACTTTTTTCTGCAAGATTTTTTCAAATTTGTTTTTTAATTGACTTACCTGGTTTTCGTCAAGCTCTATCGCTGAAATGATCTTAATATTGACGATCCCGAAATATTCGTCGCGCAATTCCAAAAACTTTTTTGCAATACTTTCAAGAAGATTTTCTCTTCCCTTTTCAACGAGGAATTTGAGAAAGTTCAAAGATTCGGAATTAATTTTATCTTTAAATATTTCTTCGAGCACAGCAAGTTTAACATGCGGTTTAATAATCGGATTAGCCAGCATAAGTTGAAGATCCCTGCTTGCTTCAAGAGAAGAATAGATCAATTCAATGTCCTGATGAACGGATTCCGTAATATTTTTTTCTATTGCCGTATCAAGCAGTGAAGTTGCATATCTTATGGAAACTTTAAGCTCACTCATAATTAATTCTTGGTAATTTCACTTATATATTTATCAACAATTTTGGTCTGAGTGTTTTTATCAAGATTTTCTTTTAAAATCTTTTCCGCAGCTTGAATCGCTATTTCGGCAACTTGACCTTTTAATTCGTCAAATGCCGCATCTTTTTTCCTATCGATTTCCGCTGACGCTTCTTCGATTATTTTTTTAGCTTCCACTTTACTTTCCTGTAGAATCTGCTCTTTCAACTTTTCAGCGTAAGCACGGCTCTGGCTGATGATCTTTTTAGATTCCTCTTCAGCCTTTGCAAGATTTGCCTGATTTTCATCAAGAATTTTTTGTGCTTCTTCTTTAGCTTTCTCGGCTTTTTCAAGAGATTCCTTAATTGCCGATTCGCGCTGATCTAAAGCAGTTAAGATCGGCTTCCATGCAAATTTTTTCAAAACAAGCATGAGAACAACGAATGTAACAACTGTCCAAAAAATAACGCCGGGGTTTACATCAATTAAACTACCGCCGCCTTCTTGTTCAGCTGCCAGCACTAAAAAAGTAAAAAGTGTAAGCATAGCTTATTTCCTGCGGAAATTTTTCTTCAAAAAAAATTATTATTTAAATGCCAAAAGAATACAGATAACCAATCCGAAGAATGCAATACCTTCGATAAGAGCAGCGGCAATAATCATTGCGGTTCTGATTGGTGAAATTGCTTCGGGCTGGCGTCCCATAGCTTCCATTGCAGCACCAGCAAGTTTTCCAATACCTAAACCGGCACCAATTACTACTAAACCAGCGCCTAAACCGGCAGCTAACCACGCAAAATTCATTTTTTTCTCCTTATATGTTTAATGATCTTGTTAATAAAAAATTAATGTTCCGAATGCATTGACATGCCGATGAATAAGGCTGTCAACATTGTGAAAATATAAGCTTGAATAACAGCGACTAATAATTCCAATAGTTCAATAAAAAGAGCAAACCCAACCGAAACCGGCGCGACATAAATTGTGTGCATTATAAATATGAGTCCCAGCAAAGAAAAAATTACAATATGACCGGCAATCATATTTGCAAAAAGACGAATACACAATGCAAACGGCTTTGTAAATAAACCTAATACTTCAAGCGGAATAATAATTATTAAAATCCATCCCGGCATTCCAGATGGAACTAAGTTCTTAAAATATTTTAGAACACCGTGTTGTTTTATTCCGGCAAATTGCGTTGCTATAAACGAGATACCGGCAAGTGCCGCAGTAACGGCAATATTTCCGGTTACAGAAGCTGCGTAAGGAATTAGACCAAATAAATTACTCAAAAGGATAAAGAAAAAAAGAGTAAGCATGTACGGTAAAAATAATTGGTAACCTTTTCCAATTGACGGCGCGACAATCTCATCGCGAACAAAGAGGATAATTATTTCAAATAGGTTTGCAAATCCTTTTGGGATTAAAGATTTTTTATAGCTTTTAGCAGATATCAAAGCGAGAATGATCAAGAGTGAAGCAATTACAAAAATAAAAAATACGTGTTTTGTTATAGAAATATCCATCCCCAACAGATGCATTTGGGGTAAATACAATGTTCCAAACGGTTCAAAGCTAATGCTTTTTCCATCTAGAACATGATGCATTATCCAGCTTGGATCGCTATTATTTTGACCAGCCTTTTTTAATGTATCAACTACCACGGCTGATGTATTAGAAATTTGATTTGAAAACATAAAATCGTATCAATTATTCCCACTAATTAGGATTTTAACTTCCACAATTTGATAAAAAATATAAAAAATTAAGGTGGAAAATATAAACTTATTCCAATATATATCCAAGAATTTTAAGGAAATAATTATTAGTATTAATGTGAAAAAAATACGGAATGGAATGAACTTATAGAAATTACCGACTCCCTTTTTTTGACTTTTTAGATCTTTTTTAATCGAATAAACAGCCAAACCAAAATTTAGCGTTATTACGAGCGAGCCGGCAAAGTATGAAAGAAATTCCTTTGCGGGTAAGACTGAAAAAATAAAGAGTAAAAAAAGGATTAGGTCAACTATTAAAACTAAACATGCTGAAAGCAAAATATTATTTTTCAAGGCTTATTTTTCAGATTTAATAGTAGTTTTAATAAAATTATAAAGTCCACCAATTACTCCGATAAAAGAAAAAACAACAGTTAAAATAGGTTTGGTAGAAAATTTCCCGTCAAGCCAAACGCCAAGCAACACCATCACTACAACAGTTACAGCAAGCTGGGTTCCGAGACCCAAATAGTTTGTCCATGAATTTGAGTCTTCATCGTTACTTTCATCATTTTTTTTTGAAGTCATTTTTTAAATAATTCTGAGTTTGAACTTACATCGTTCTTTGACAAAATGGGATTCATTTTACTTGTTCCGTCAAAAACCGCACCTTCTTCAACAACTAAAATTTTAGTGATTAAGTCACCCTTCAAAATTGATTTTGCTTCAAGCAAAACTTTTTCACTGGCATTTATTGAGCCGAAAACCTTGCCTCCGAGAGTGATAGTTTTACCTTTAACTTCGCCATTTATCTCCCCGTGTTCCCCAACTGTAATATTTCCATGAGCATCAATATTACCATTTATTATTCCATCTATTCTAATGTTACCGTTGCTTGTTAATTTTCCTTCAATAACGGCGCCTGCGCTTATTATCGTAATTGAATCTTTATCTGTTTGTACATTTTTCAATTTTAATATCTCCTTCAATAATTTTTTAAAAGATTTTTCGGATTAATTGGTTTCCCATCTTTCCAAATTTCAAAATGAAGATGGGGACCCGTAGTGAGCCCTCCGGTATTCCCGCTTAATGCGATTGCCTCTCCCTGGAAGACAATATCGTGCGCCTTTTTTAAAAGCACTGAACAATGCTTATAAACAGTAACAAATCCGTCAGGATGATTTAGAATAATCATGTACCCGTCATTTACGGTATAGCCGGCAAAAACCACATAGCCTCCCGCAGCCGCATAAATAGGGGTTCCTACCTTAACGACAAAATCAATTCCCATGTGACCATATTCCGGTAGAAAACCGCGGCTGATAAATCCTGTTGTAGGATATTCAAAATGGATCGACTCGCTGTCAGGCTTAACATCGCCGCCAAGAATCTTTTTCACTACTTCCAAAATATTTCCGCCAAATGGGTCCTCTTTTTGCAGATCCGGTTCTAAAGATTTACGCGACAATGAATCTACAAGGTTTGAATCGCCAAGCATAATTGCATTCTTTAGCTGTTCGTTTGATGACTTAAGATTTTCCAAGTCGCGTGTTAGAAATATTACTCTTTTGTTTAGCTCATTAATTTTTTGAATGTCGGAGTAGCTTAGTCCGTTTTTCCCCGGCGCAAAAATATTTTTTAGAGGAGTAAAGTTGATTACATAAAACCCGACGACCAAAGAAAGCAAAGTATATAACACTATAAAAGCCGCAGCATATTTTACCGTAAACTTTTTCGATTTGGCCTGAAGTCCAACTTCTTCCGGGAAAATTATTATTGAGAAGCTTCTTATTTTTTTCACTCTGTGAAATTTTATCTTCAGCAATAAATTTCCAATTATTTTTTTTAGTTTATTCATTTAAATTTTGCCAGGATATCTTCAAATTTAATCTTGCCTTCCCGAACTAATGTCGGAATGCTGTCACTTAAATCTATCAAAGTGGAAGATTTGGGAAAAGACTTTTTCCCGGTATAAAAAATTGCACCCAGCTCCGAGCCGAATTCTTCTTCAATAAGGTTTAACTCATTTAATGGAGTTTGGTTACTTCTGTTTACACTTGTAGATATCAGCGGCATTTGGAGCGTCTTTAGCAGCTTCAAACAGAAGCGGTTATTTGGAATTCTAAACGCGGCTGTTTTTGTTTTGAGAATCTCGCTCGTTTTAGAATTTAAACTCAAAATAACTGAAACAGGATTTGGCCATATCGCCAATAGAAAGTCCAAATGTTTTTCCGATTTTATCTCGATATATTTTAACAATAATTCAATACTTCCGATAAGTAAAATATATTGCTTGCCCATCTCTCTTTTTTTTATCTCATCAATTTTCTTAATAGCTTCTTCATTAAATGGATTTGCTCCAAAGCCGTATATTGTGTCTGTAGGATAAGCAAAAATTGTCCCTTCAAGATAAAGCTTTTTTGCCTTATTAATAGCCGTTTCATAATCATCATCAATATTTATCAAGTCGGCATTTTTAATATTTATCATTTAACATTCCTTCAGCTTTTGATATGACGTTTTGCGGCAAGAGTTTAAGTCCGCAGTCGAAGGTATTAACAGGGCATTGCTGCTTACCATGAATACCGCAAGGCTTGCATGAAAGGTCGTCATAACTTAAGAAAGAGCTTTCTTTATTGTAAGGATAAAAGCCAAACCCCGGAACTGTAGAGCAATAAATTGTAAGCACCGGAATTCCGGCACACATTCCCAGATGCGTTGGTGCGCTGTCATTGCAAATTAATAATTCGGCTTTCTTTAATAATTCTACCGACTCTATAAGCGAAAAATGACCAGCTGCGGAAAAAACTTTTCCGGCATTTTTGAGAGCAATATTATCACAAACATTTTTTTCGGCTTCACTCCCAATTAATAGGACACAAAATGATTTCCCCACAAAATATTTTATTATTTCTTCATAATATTCATGCGGATATTTTTTTGTATTCCAAACACTTCCCGGAGCGACAGCTATAATCCTGCTCTCAATATTTAAACTTACGAAAAAATCATTCACCTTTTTTTCCGATATGTCAGTAATATTTATTTGCGGCTGAATTCTCCATTCGTCATCATGATAATTAAATCCGATCAAATCTAAATTCCTCTGTACTTCATGATGTTTCGGGCTATACTCTACAAGGTTCTTATAGACATGTCTTAATGCGGCATTTGAAAATCCATAAGTCTCTTTCACGCCGAGATTCATTACGAGAAATGAAGTTCTAAATGAGCGATGCGGTGAATAAACTCTTGAATATTTATTTTTTTGAAGTTCTCTTGAAAGCCGCATCGTGGCTAAAGGAGATTTATCTTTATTTTTTTTATCAAAAATAATTATTCCGTTAACATAAGCCGATGAAGAAAAAATTTCGGCAGTAGAAGGAATAGCAAGGACATCGATTTGGGAACCGGGAAAAAAATCTTTCAGCTTTTGAATCATCGGCAGTGTTAAAATTGCATCTCCGATAAACGCTGTTTGAATTATTAGAATTCTTTCCATTCGAATCAATACTTCCATCTTTTATGCATCCAGAGCCATTGTTCCGGATGTTCTCTTACAGCTTTTTCCAAAAGCAAGGTATGGCGCTGGCTTAATTCTACAATCCTTTCATTTTCATCTTCAGGTAAATTTTCAAAACTAATTTCTTCAAAATGAGTTTTATATGAATAATCCGGCTGCCTTATCGATACCCCAAAAAAAACGGGCGCTTTCGTTTTCAAAGCAAGCACTGCCGTACCTGCATAAATAGAAGCTTTCCTTCCGAACAAATTTACTCTTATTCCATCTTCTGGTCCGCGTTGATCTGAAACCATGGCAACTATATTTTTTTCTTTAAGGGTCTGGTATATCTGGCGGATCGAAATTCCAAGAGGAACAATTTTATTTCCCCAATGTGCTCTCAATCTGTTCAGCCAGTCCGAAACGAGAGTATTCCTTTGTGGTTTTACTACAACTGAAAAAGGAATCTTTAACTGCAATCCCATTGATAATGCCATAGCTTCCCAATTTCCATAATGAGCAGAAAGTAAAATTACTCCGCGGTTTTCTTTGTACCTTCCGATTATGTCGTCGTTGTTATCCGAAAAAACAAAATTTTCCATCTCCTTTGATGTTAAATTCGGCATGAATAAAATTTCAATCAATGTGATAGCGAAGCTTCTATAGCTTTCAAAAGCAATGTGTTTAATTTGCTTTTGAGGATAGTCTGGAAATGCTTTCGTTAAATTTTCAATCGTGGTTTGCTTTCGAATTGGAATTAAGTAGAAAAATATAAAGGCAAGGAAATAAGAAAATTTCCTGGAAATTTTTAGTCCAAATATTTTAAATAAAAATCCAAACGAAACAAAAACAATATATTCGAGTTTGTCTTTCATTAAGGGAAAAAAGAGTCCAATTTTTCGGCAGCAAAGTTAAGGAATTGCGAGCTATTATCGAAACTTCCTTAAGCCGAAAAAAGGATTAACTGTTTTAAAGGATTATTCCTTAAATAATTAATTAGTCGTAATCCTTTGCTGCCAATTATCATCGCTCATTTCGCCGCGCTTTGTAGAATTGAGCAACTGATAATCCCCAAAGCCCGTCAGGTCGGCAAAATCAAATTCTACTCCGCCTTCAATGTCATTGTATTTCCAAATCTCGTAAGGCTTCGTGTCGGTTTGATTTGGATAGCGGTCAATCTCGCTTGGCTCACCATAAATAATATAAACCCTGCCGCGGTCTGTTTTCCATCCGCTTTTATGAAATGCGCCATAGCGTTGATTTGCTATTTGTATCCTGTTTAAATATTCCTGTAAGTATTCGTTTTTTGAAGAAGACGGATCCGGGTTTCTTCTTTTCCAAAACTGAAATAGAAATTCTCTTTTCCCGTTCAAGTCGACTAATTTTTTATATTGATCTATTTCTGTTTTAGAAGCTATATACTCAGACTTACTGAAAAGATCATTACATTCTTCAACGGACATTACTCCGAAAATTGAGCTGATTACTGAAGACTGCTGGTAACTAATTGAATCAACCGGTTTAACATTTGGGTTGTAAACAAAAAATTTCTTTATTGATTGCACTCCGTAATTATCCGAGCTATCCATCAGCATAATATCCATTGAATAAGAATCAGTCGGAAATTTTACAACGGGAATAGCGCCAACTTCAACCCGTGATTCAATACCTCTTACAATAGATTGAATTTTTGAATAGAGAACTCTTCCCCTGCTGTTCTTAATCGAAACTACAAGATTTAACGGACCGCCATTTACATTTTTTGAGTGGCAGTATAATTCACAATAATAATAAACAAGCGGCAGCCCGTCCCCGAAAACAAGCGTAGGCTGTGGTATTACTTCAAAAGTATTTTTATAAAAAATTGAACTCTTGTCTTCACTGTCTTGAATTATTTTTGACGCAAGCTGTACATCGCTTATGGCAAGGCTATCAGTTTGAAAAGGTTTTATATTAATAAAATCGTTAATAACTTTTATATTCTTTGCACTGTCAACGTCCTTCATGCTGATTACGCATTTATAAAAGCCCCTGGGAACCGCAAACCCCAATACTCCGACTAAGTTTTGTGAACTGCTGGTATCGCCGGTTAGCTTATGCTGAATCTTCCATTCTTTGTTTACGGCAAAAGTCTTGAGCGAAGTATCTTCCAAAGAAATTGCAAGGATACCATCAATATATTTTGTCGAATCCGTGCTTTTTATAGTCATGGCTTTTTGATTTAGCGAATAGTAAAACTCGACGTAATTTGACGTAGAGTCGTATGCGAATTGAGCGTAATCAAAATCAAATAGATTTTTATTTTCCTGCGCTAAGCTTATTGAGGTAAGACAAATTAAAGTGAAGAGTAGAATTGTTTTTTTCATTTTATAATTTTCGGTTAAATTAAATTTACGGAAAGATGAACAGAATTGTATTTCTTTTCAAATTGCCGCTTAAAAAAAATTAAGGAATGAACATAAGCATGTCATTCCTTCTTAAAAAATAGCACAAGCCTGCTTTTTTGTCAAGCACTTAATTTCATACAATTAATTAACAGAATTATACTTTCACCGCGTAAACGTCAGCTACTCCGCTTACTTCTGAAATTGATTTAACAACATCTTTATTTATTTCGCTGTCAACATTAATTACCGTGATGGCTTTCTTACCTAAATCCAGCCTTCCAAGCGAAAGCCCCGCTATATTAATGTTTGCCTCGGCTAAAATTTTACCAACTGTAGCAAGCATTCCCGGCTTATCTATATTGGTATAAAAAAGCATATTACCTTCCGGATTTAATTCCAGATGGAAACCGTCTATATCGACAACTCTTATCTGACTGCTGCCGAACACGGTTCCCGCAAGAGAATGTTTTTCTTTATCAGTTATAAATTCAACCGTCATTAAGTTAACATAATTTGAATTAGCGCCGGATTTTGTTTCATTAATTTTAACTCCCATTTCTTTTGCAAGAAACGGCGCATTAATTAAATTTACGCCGGCAGTCATCTTTTTTGATAAAAACCCTTTCAGTACCGCTGTTGATAACAAGGTTGTAGATGCATGGAGAAGTTCGCCGCTGTAATTAATATTTATCTGTTTAAGCTGACCTTTATTTAATTGCGAATGAAGTGTTCCTAAATTCTCAGCGAGTTTTACGTAAGGGATTAATTCTTTGCTTCCGGCAGATTCCACAGCTGCGGCATTTACCGCACCGCGCACTCCTTTTTGATTGAACAAATCGACCATCTGTTCGGCAATTTGAACTGCTACCTTTTCCTGCGCTTCCTCAGTTGAAGCCCCTAAATGCGGCGTTGTTACAACTTTAGGATGCTGTATTAATGCTCCGGAAAAATCCGGCGGCTCTTTTGTATAAACATCCAGCGCAGCGGAGGAAACTTTTCCGGATTCCAAAGCTTTAACCAATGCTTCTTCATTAATGATTCCGCCCCGCGCACAATTAATTAGCTTCACTCCATCTTTACATTTTTGAAGAGTTTCTTCCGACAATAAATTTTTTGTTTCTTCGCTTAAAGGAACATGAACCGTAATTATATCTGAATTTTTAAAAACCGTGTCGAGATCAACAAGAGAAACACCAATCTTCAATGCCATTTCCTCTGAAAGAACGGGATCGAAGCCGATAACTGTCATTCCAAAAGCTTTAGAACGTACCGCAACTTCACGCCCGATTTTTCCCAAGCCGATAACGCCTAAGGTCTTTCCCCATAGTTCCGTTCCGCTGAATTTTTTTCTTTCCCATTTTCCGGCTCTTAAGGATTGATTCGATTGCGCAATATTTCTGCACATCGACATTATCAAAGCCATTGTATGTTCGGCGGTAGAAATTGTATTTCCGCCAGGCGTATTCATTACAATTATGCCTTTGCGTGTAGCTGCTTCTAAATTAATGTTATCTACACCGGCTCCGGCCCTTCCGATAACTTCCATGTTATCCATTAATTCAATCAAGTCCGGTGTAACTTGCGTATCGCTTCTAACAACCATTCCGTTGTAATCTTTTATCACTTTCTGAATTTCTTCTTTCGGCATGCCGGGTTTGTATGTAACTTCAAAGCCCGCCGCTTCTAAAATGTTAGCGCATTTTTTATCTACAGAATCCGTAATTATGATCTTCTTCATCATTCTCCAAGTAAAAATATTTTGTAATTAATTTTTGCGATTCTACAGAACTGCCTTTAGCCTTTGAACAATTTGTGCCTTTGGAATCGCGCCTATGATTGTATCTTTCAGTTGACCGCCCTTAAAAATTAATAAAGTTGGAATGCTGCGCACGCCGTATTTTATTGAAGATTGCTGGTTATTATCAACATCAAGCTTGCCGATTTTTAATTTGCCAGAATATTCGCTCGCCAGCTCTTCAACGATAGGAGCTATCATTCTGCATGGACCACACCAAACAGCCCAGAAATCAATAAGTACAGGTGTATCGGACTTTAAAACTTCGGTATCAAAATTATCATCAGTAATTGTAATTGGTTTCATCTTTACCTTCTTGTAATTAAAAATTAAATGATTTATCCGCGGGCTCACCCTGCCCGACAAAATTAACAATATCTTCGCCCCCGTCTGCGTGAATAAGTCCTCCAGAGATCCACTCTCCCCCGTCTTTACAAAGCAGTGAAATTATTTTTGCAATATCTTCCGGGTTAGTTAAACGTGCGCGCGGATTTTTTCTTCTAGCGACTTCTATCATCGGAATATTTCCGGGAATTTTTCTCAAAGCAGGTGTGTCTGTAACGCCAGCCATAATAGGATTTACTGAAACTCCCATAAATCCCAGCTCGGTTGACAGCTGTCTGCAATGGGATTCGAGCGCCGCTTTAGCAGCCGAAACGGCACCATAATATGGTATTGCCGAGTGTCCGCCGGAACTTGTCATCGCAAAAATTCTTGCTTTGTCCGTTAAAAGTTTATTCATTACCAAATCTTGAGCCCAGTAAACAAGCGAGTTAGCCATTACATCCATTGTCATTTCCATTTGAGCTTTAGTTAAAGGCTGTTCTTCTTTCTGCGGTATAAACGGTTTTAACGATCCAAATGCGAGTGAATGCATCAGCACTTTTACAACCGGCTTTCCCCCAGAAATTTTTTTTATTTCTTCGATTATTTCTTTTCTTTTTCCTTCGTCGGCAGCGTTAACATTAAAAAATATCGATTTAACGCCGAGCGATTTTATCTGATTTAAAATTCTTTCGACATTCGGCATAGTAGCCTGTCTGTCAAGATGAACTCCGATAATATTAAAACCATCTTCTGCAAGTTTTAGAGTTGTAGCTTCGCCGAAGCCTGATGAAGCGCCAAGAATAACTGCCCAGAGATTACTATTTTCATTCGTCGCCATCGATAAATTGCTGCCTTAATTTGTTTTTAAAATTGGAGGATAAAAATTACGAAAATGGTGCCTGTTACACAACAATGAATTTTTCTAATTGTGAAGTGAGTCATTATCTTTTTTTACAACTATTTCTATTTACGAATAGAACTAACGCTTTCCTGTAAATATAACCGAGTCTTCACCGAGTATATAGTTTAGCGCGTCTACTAATTCATTTGATATCTTCGCACGGAAATCTTTTAAGAAGAACAGCCTCGGCTTCGA